>PVML01020219.1_pt1 | contig 103256 bp, 107 predicted proteins | sample 1853371 | NCBI WGS metagenome assembly PVML01 (sample SAMN08533508, study PRJNA380276) | Human gut metagenome, whole genome shotgun sequencing project. | isolation source: participant 1, chromium library | host: Homo sapiens | collected 2017 | reverse complement strand
AATGCGACGGTATCGTTAAGTTCGAACGTCTTGGTAAAGACAAAGAGAAAGTTTCTGTTTACCCACAAGCATAAAAAGTCCCCGAAAGGGGATTTTATTTTTGAAGCAAGAAAAGAGGTGCGAACATGTTTGTTGATCGCGTAAAGTTAAAAGTAAAAGCTGGCAAGGGCGGCGATGGTATCGTTGCGTTTCGCCGTGAAAAGTATGTACCGCTGGGCGGACCAAGCGGCGGGGACGGCGGCAAGGGCGGCAGTGTTATCTTTCAGGTAGATACCGGAAAGTCGACATTGCTGGATCTTCGTTATAACCGCAAGATCGTCGCTGAGGACGGCGGCAAGGGCAAGCCAAAGAAAATGCATGGCGCTGACGGTAAGGATACCATTATCAAGGTACCGCCGGGAACGTTGGTAAAACGTGAAAATGGCAGTATTCTCGCCGATTTGACCCGGCCGAATCAGCAGGCGGTCATTGCTGCCGGCGGTAAAGGCGGCCGTGGTAATTTCCATTTCAAATCAAGTGTTAATTCAGCACCTGAATATAGTGAAATGGGTACCTTTGGTGATGAATATGATATTCAGGTAGAATTAAAGGTATTGGCAGATGTCGGCTTAGTCGGTTTCCCATCCGTTGGTAAATCAACGCTGCTTTCCGTTGTTTCAAAAGCCAAGCCGGAAATCGCTGATTATCATTTTACGACCATCACGCCCAATCTCGGTTTAGTTCAGGTTGCTGACGGCCGCAGCTTTGTTATGGCAGATTTACCGGGCTTGATTGAAGGAGCCAGTGAAGGCAAGGGGCTTGGTATTCAGTTCTTAAGACATATTGAACGCTGCCGGGTAATTATTCATATCATTGATATGGGGGCCAATGACGGCCGTGATCCTGTTGAGGATTACCGCATCATTAACAATGAATTGGCTTCCTATGAATATCGTCTGATGGAAAGACCGCAGATCGTGGTTGCTAACAAGATGGATTTAGACGCCGCTGCGGATAATCTGCGCCGGTTTAAAGAAGCCTATCCGGATGTTGAGGTATTTGAAACCACAACGATTATTGCGGAAGGCTTGGACCCAGTATTGTATCGGGCTGCTGATTTACTTGCCGTGACTCCGGAATTTCCAATGCACAGCGAGGTTGAAGATCAAGAGAGCGAAGGGGTGCTTTATAAATTTGAAGAACCTGAAAAACCGTTTGAGATTCGTAATCTCGGCAATGGCAAATGGCAGATTGCCGGCGAAGAAATTGAACGTGCATTTAATGCGACACGTTTTAATTCTGAAGAAGCCGATCAGCGTTTTGCTCGCAAGATGCGTGTACTCAATGTCGATCAGGCACTGCGTGATGCTGGCTGTCAGGACGGCGATATTGTAGTTATCTGCGATACAGAATTTAATTTTATCGATTAAGGGTGAGCAATCATCCTTTTTTATTGCCTGAAAGCGAAAGAAACACTTAAAAGGCTATGTAAGTTTTTGCGGGGCGTCCCGCAAACCTGCATGAAATCAGGGGATGCGCGCGGACAAATGGGGCCTTGCGGAGACCAAACCTTGGGGGCCTGCATGCTTATCCCGAACCCAAGGAAATGAGCTTCTATCGTTCCGCATGACCGCCTCGGCGTGAGACTGGCCCCGTCTCATGCCGGGGCTATTTTCATGCGCGGCGGGAATTCCAATCCCACGATTGAAAACAACTAGATAGCATAGTGCGCCAAATGATGTGTGCTTAAATCAGCCTGACAAACTGGAATTTAGAGTCTTATTTGCTCAATAATATGTTTTGTGTTTTCTCCTATGGACTTTGTTCCATCCACTCGTATAATAGGACAGTTTAAAGATTGCAGCCATTCTTCAACAACATTTTCATCTCTAAATTGAACAAGATTAAAGAAGTTGTTTTCCTGCTCATATAAATCTCCACCCGGCAGCATTCTATTACCAAATTTCTGAAAAGAACGGTTTTTAACGCGTTGTAACCGAACATCTTTCGGAACATCAATCAAAACGGCATACTGTAAATAGGGATAGAACCATTCTCCGTAATCCCCTTTTACTGAAGCAAGAACAAAATTTTCATATATTTTAATTTCATCGAAAAGGAGCTTTGTAGCTTCTTCGCGGGTGCGTGGATAAGCATAAATATAATGATGATCCGCCATAGGAAAATACAGGCTTTCGTTATCAATAAAATGAAAATTTAATTTCTCTGCTAAGACTTTTCCCAACGTACTCTTTCCAGTCCCGTTTAGACCACATACAATTATTCCTGTTCCCACAAATTTCTCTCCATTAAATTCCGATTTGCTGAATACGCCTTATAAGCCAAAGGTGTATTTGTTTACATTCTAAAGCTACACCTCATAAAAGTCAAATTTAGAGCGGCATAGTTAAAAACTGTTACTTGTTTCTACAAGCCTTTATAACGCTTTAGTAAATATGGGCGGCATTTGGGCTGCAAATCGTCCAATATATAAACTATACATTTGGCTAAAACCCAGTAACCATGCGCTTTCCAGCTTATTGGGAAGCCTTAACCTGCTGGAAAAATATCTATTTTTTATTACTATCATGGAGTGTAAGATATAAATTATAATGTACAAATTAGCTGTAACAAGATTGTAAATAAATTTCATTTCAAATAGTGAAATATCATAATATATAATTATTAATAGTAAATAAATATTAATTATCATTAAAAGTTGTTGATTTAAATACCTTTATGTGAAATAATTAATTTGACGGAGGGAAAGTCAATGAAAAACAAATTAATCAGTATTCTATCAGTATCAGCCTTAGTGCTAGGACTAAGCGCTTGTTCGACAGAAAACAAAGATCCTAAACCAGAGATTGAGGTCAAGGAGCCGGCTGTGGAAACATTTGCGGCAGAGTATGAAATGAAGGGTACGACATCCAGCGGCAAGCCTAAAAATGATACGTTCATTTTTGAAGGTAAAACTGAAGATGGCATCATCACAGAATTGAATTTTGATATTATCCGCAACAAAGGCAGCGAAGGTGAGTATTCGAAAAAAGATATTATGGGATATTTAATGAATATCTCTGATGCGGCTGTAGAAAAGACAGCAGACGGCTATAAGCTGACAACTTTAACCGCTTATGGTTATGATCCTGCTTATGGTGAAGGTGCGCTTGCGCAGTTCATGGTTTCAGCTTCATGCGATAATCTGACTGACACAACAACATTTAAGGAACTGAATTTCAGGGATGACGCCTTGTCTTCACCGGATAATGCAGTATCTGTAGCGATGGATAAAGCGTTGTTAGCCTATGGCTATCTTGCAAAGGATGGCGGCATCGAACTGAATGAAGAGACATTGGTGAAAGATATTCTCAGCATGCATGGTTTATATGCTGATGGTTCTTATCAGGAAGGATCTAAACGTATCTCATTTGCCGGCTATCATGGCGGCAGAAGCTATGGCGAACAGATGGCAGCCATTGAAGCTTATATTTTAGAAAACAAGATGACATTAGAAGATGTCTACGAAATGTTTAAAACAACAAATCAGGCCAGTGAGCCGATTGAAGAAAGAGACACCATTTCCGGAGCGACAATTACCTTTGTCGGTGATTTCCAGAGAATGGTTTATCTCGCAATTCATGGTGAATTATTTGAAGGTGTGGTAACTCATACAACGACTGACGGTAATACTAAGGTTGAGGTTGTTACCCAAGGCTACGGCGGTGAAATGGAAACCCATATCACTTTTGATGCGGAAGGTAAAATTACCGCAATCAATGTCAGAGATGCTCAGGAAACCGAAAATGTCGGCGGTGTATTAACGGCTGAAAATTCTGATTTCATCAATGCTTTAATCGCTGGTCAAGACGATTTAAGCAAGGTAGATGCAGTGTCAGGCGCTACGGTTACTTCCAATGCAATGATTAAAGCTGTCGAATTGGCTGTAGAATATTATAAAGGTTTATAGAAACAGGAACTCTCCGCACACGCGGGGAGTTTTTATTATCAAGGAATTTTTCTTGTAAATAATGGGTAGAAATCGTATATTATAATTAAAGAGAGGATTATTGGGCTTGACGATAATATTTAAAACAATCTATGTATGTACATGGAGAAAGGGGCATTTTTATGAAAAAACTGTTTCTCGTTTTATGCCTAATCTTATCAGGCTGTACAAAATACGAAGACCCATCTATCAGTGAAAGTCACAAGCTGCCGGAAGAAACCGCAACAAACAGTGAAATTGAAAATAATAATGAAACCATTATCGCACCATCAGCGGATAGTGAGAAAATAGATTATAAAGCAATGCTGGATGCGTTAATTCATGATGAACGCGATCAAAGAGCGGCTGATTTATTTGATGAAATGGTCTCAAGCCGTTATGATAATGCGGTATTCACGGCTGTTTTTACTGACCAGCAGACACAGGTGCAAAGCTTTGATATAAATCAAATCACCCGATTTTTCAGTCTTTTGAAAAATGGTGAAATCATTGCCCTTAACGAATCACAAACGGTAAAGGATAATGACTTAAAAATTGATCTTATCGCATCTAATGCGATGAATCAGCATATTCATTGTCAGTATATTTTTAATGAAACTGACCCATTGCTGATATTAATGGATAATACGGATGAATATCAGATCCATTTAAAATCGGCATTGGATGAGCCGATGTATAATTATTTTCAATTTCTGAAATTAGGAATCGATGTAGATGCTGGTGATGCTGATAATTATGAAAAACAATTTATTAATGAAACCGATATAACAGCAGAATATGATAGAACAGCATATTTATTTAAAGAGGAGCTAAGCTTATCCGAGGGGTTAATCAGAAAATCACACAGTGATACTTATGATCAAAACCCAAATGATCTTAATCGGATTTTAGCGATGTTATTCTATACTGGAGAAATGTCGTCAGCGCCTTCTTTTGATGAGGGAATATTTCGATATATTATCCTGAATCATGAATCAGAACGCATCATCGGCGGTGATGTGGAAGCTCTTTCTGAAATAACTTTTATGCGTGATGGCGTCAAAGAAACAATCAGTTTAGATCGGCCGATTGCCGGGTACAGTATTCTGATGAATGGTGAAGTTTTCCGATCCGCATATCGTCAATTATTCAATCAGGAGTTCAATTGGGATGAATCAAAGTCATATCACAGCGGTGCTTTGGGCCGTGACGGTTATGGCTACTTTGCAGATCATGATCTCTATTATTATGCGTGCTATTGCTTGGGTGCTGTAGGCGGATATGCTGGCTGGAATCTGCTGATTGAAGATGTGTTGGAAAATGATTCTACAGTTAATATCAAGCTGCTTGATTTTTATACAAACTATGATTGGATTAGCAATGATAATTATGCCAAGCTTTATGATAAAGATTGGCAGCCGGTAAGCACTGCGGAGTTAGGGTGGGCAGAAGGCTTACCGCTCAGAAATTTTCTTTTGGATCATCGTGACCGTTTTTTACAATGGGAGGTAAAATTGCTGCATCGAGAGGATGGCAGCTATGCTTTTCTATCAGCGTCGTGCCTCAATCAAAATGAACCTTATATGATGAATGAATCAATGATTGAAATTGTAAAGAAACCAATGGGTCGTATATCGTCAAGTGATTTATATTTGATGCCGCAGTTTACAATATCGGGATTGGATGCTTATTTGATTAATCAAGAAATTGCCGACAGCAGTTCTTCAGTCCGCGGCTTCATAGTCGAAAACGATGATAAACAAGTAACCGTAAAGGGCATCGACCGCTATTTATTACCATTCAAGGATCAGTATCTATATTTTGTGAAGGCTTCTTATACTTACGATAAAACGACTCAGGCATTTATTAATGCAGAGAAGATTTTAGCTTGGAAGCAATACTACTAAATCGAAAAGGGGGATTGTCATGTGGAAACTGCTGCTTTTGCTTGCGCTGTTTATTGGCGGCTGTTCAGGATCAATTAATTCAAATCAAAGAAAAATTGAAAATCATGACTTAAACATGAAAATTGCCAGCCGCTGGATTCAAAAGAATTCTGATATCGATGGATATTCGGATTTTAACTTAGTAAGGGCAACAATTCATTCACCGATTCTGATGCCTGAAGATAATGCTTATTATTTCAGCGATGTGGATTGTTACCGTGATTTTATAGGTTTTTATTGGCGTGATGAACCAAGCAATTTTGACCTGGCCATATATAGTTTTTTCTATACCGGTGAATTTACCAATCAGCCTGAGGAAAATACGTTTAAGTTCATATTTAAGACTACACCATATAATATAACTATGGATAATTCCTATAACATGATTACTGATATCAGTTATCTAGAAAATGGCGAAGAAAAAAATTTTCAATCCGATATTGAAATTGGCGCTGACAGCCGTTTGATAAAGGGAGATGTATTTCGCAATCGCTACTTTGAATTGTTTAATTGTGACGCTCCCTTTGATGAATCACAGAGCTGGTCACTGACAGATTTAGGTACAACCTATGGTTATATTCATGGCGCGGATATGTACTTTTACAGTCACATTGCGGCAGGGTTCGTAATGCCGGGATATTCCGGCTACAATCTTTTAATTGATGAAATGAATGAGACCGGTAATGAAATTGAAGTATCGGCCCTGCTGTTTTACAGCGAAACAGAATTAAATGAGAAAAATGATTGGGATTCGGGAACACATACCATTATTTACAAGGCGGATGGCTCAAGACTCACGCATGCCGATACGCAAAACTGTAATGAAGAATCGCTGAAGGAATGTGTCCTTGCGAATAAGGAAGCTTTTAAACAGGTAACATTGCATATCCTGCATCGTGAGGATGATACGTATGCTTTGCTGTCAGCCAAGATTTTTAATGAAGTTCTTGAAAGAGTAGAGCTGAATGATCCATCTCAGCCCATTATTATGGTTTATCGTGATGCACAAGATTCATGTTTAATCCCGAGTTATAAACAGGCTGTTCCACAGTTCAATCTAAGCGGCAGTGCCGCTTACAATGTGAATAATTATATCAAGAATACATCAGAATATATTGGCTATGAAATAGAAATAAATGATCAACAAGCGATTCTGCGCTGTTATGCGGAAAATGATTATAATACCCCAAGTAACAAGGCGCTGATAGTGAAGCATGAATATATCTATGATCTAACAACAAAACAGCTCCATGATCAACAGGGGTTTGTATATGACATAAAAACGTTTAAGGAATATCTTGAATATAGTAAAGTGCGTTAGGGGGAAGTATGAAAACATTAAAAATGATCCTATGTTTATCCTTATTATTGATTGGCTGCGCTAAAGAGAAAAGTCAGCCGGTCATGAAATATGGCAGCTCACTGACCGAATTGATTGAAAATGATACGGATCAAAGGACCGCAGAGCTTTATCAGCAGCTTGCAAATAAAGAATATGTCTCAACTGCTTTCAGTTATTTTAACAGCGGCATGATGAACAGTGTTGAATTTGATAATGCCGATAAGCTAACCGAACTCTTTGATTTGATTGAATCGGCAATCGTTGATTTGAATTATTATGGCCCCGGCAGAACCATTCAAGAACTGGATGCAACCAATTCCTTCTTTATCATCAGTGCAGTTGATGCGATGGGTGAAACCTCTCAATTTACCCTTTATGCCATTGTACCTCATGTGCTGAGAATTAAAGATAATTCTAAAGATTATCTGATTGATTTAGGCGCAGATTTTAACTTATACTCTTTTTTTGATTTTGTTTATGTAGATACCCAACCGAAGTCAAATGAATTAATGGGTGAATGGATCTGGGCAAATGCCGATACACCAAATATCTACGACAGTGGAAAGGCATTTAAAATTGATGATTGGCAAGCAAATAATTTTTATCTACAGGAAAAAGATTTTAACTATGACAATGATTTAGATTCTTTTGATAAGGCAATGAATGCAATTATCAATTTAGGCAGTGTGCCAATCCCGCCAGAACCCTCTTTTGAGCTGTTTATTTATATCATGAAAAACTATCCGAACATACACGCAATATATCCCGATTTGACGGTTACCAGTGATGAAATTCATTATCTTGATGGTGATGAGGAAAAAATCATTCACTTAGCCGAACCGATTCCTGCAAACTCTACAATCATGAGCGGCGAGCAATTCAGGGCTGCTTATCGTGAATTGTTTGACCGTGAATCAAGCTTTGATGAATCTACTTCATGGTATTATTCACCCCAATGGTTTGTAAGCGGACAATATATTAAGCATGAGGATCTATATGTGTACTATGTTTATGCTGACGGTGCAGTATCTAATGATTATACAGGCTGGATCATGAGGATCAACGATCAGCAGGAAAGCCAGGATATTGTTACAATCAAAGCATCAGTGGCTTATACTGAGATAAAAGGCAATGTTCAAGGCAAAAGTGACTGCTTTCTCTATCGGCAGGATTACTCTTTAATTGATGCTTCAACGATTGATTTATCCCTCAATAAGCTTGATGAGCTTCTAAATGTTTTTAGAGATGATTTATTACTGCTTGAAATTAAATTAAAAGCTCATGCTGATGGAACCTACTCGATTATGTCCATAGAAACATTGAATGAGCGGGATGTAATGCAGGTTATTGATTCCAGTAAGCCAATCATCAATGTCTATAAAGTCTCAGATAATGATTGGACACCAATTCCACAATTCAATTTAAGCGGTACGCTTGCCAGAGAGGTTAATGAACAATTATATTATCACAGCAATTATCAAAAGGATAAATATAAATTAAAAGCTTATGAAGACGATCAACAGGCATATATTGCTGAATATGATAAAACTAAGATAAACGATGAGCCAATCGGCGGCTATCGTTATGATAAAATTACACAAGAGCTTACCGATTTTAATGGTACAGCCATCACTTTTGGTTATCTTGACCAATTCGGTATTACAGAAGATTATCGTTTATATCATGATTTTAATATCGATAACTGCCGTCGATAAGGGGGAATTGACATGAGGAAAATAATGCTGTGTTTACTGCTTATTCTATGCGGCTGTCAGCACCAGAATGAGAAAATTGATGATCCGCAGGATACGAAAGATATTTCTAATGATGAAAACATTCAGCTTAATGCAACATCAAGTGACAGTGATATTGAGAATCAGAACGATGAAAAATCAGAGATATCGTTAGAGGATTGTATAAAAAATGATTTTGACCAACAAACCTTGGATTTATTTAATGATATCCGAAGATATGAGTATGATGAACTCACCTTTGAATTATCAATAGGTAATCGAAAAAAAGCTGAAACCATTGCTGATCCTGAAAAAATCAATGATTTCTTTAAACTGTTTGATATCGCTGAACCCATAAGTTTTAATCAATACTTTCCGGATTATTATAATCAAGATAAAAAGATTCATGCCGATGTAAAATTGCTTACTCAGGATAACGAAGAAATTAATTGCCGGCTCGCGATTGGTTTAGGCTATCCAAGTTTTATCATGCGTGATGCTTCCAATACTGAGTATTTCATATCTTTTTCCAATGAATTTCAAAAAACATTTGAAAATTATTTTGATTTTATTAATCTGGGCGTGAGTTTAAAAGGACCAGGAGAAGTGGGTGCTTATGAAAATCAATTTGCCGAGGCATCAGCTAATACGCCTTATCTAATCAATCAAGATGAAGTTTATCCTCAATTAAACATCGGCGGTGATCTGATTATAGATAATACATTTACCTTTGATGAAACTGATCCGCTGCGAAAAGCTTTATCTTCAGTTTTTATAACAGGAAGTTTTAATGGTACTTTTCATGATATTGGCAAGGCTTATCAGTTTATCATGCTTAATTATCCAACAATACCAATTACCAGCAATTGTTATGAAAAATATGGTGAGACGATAGTGATGGATTTGGGTTATCTGTTGTCTGATCAAACACGAATTATGCCGGGTGATGAATTCCGTGCGCATCTAAAGGAAGTAACCGCACAGACATTTACTGAAGCTGAAATGAGGTTAGCAGGCTATATTGAAAAATATGATTGTTATGAAATACCTCATGATAATGTATTTAGTTATGAAAACTGGCAGATTCTTGTCACTCAGCAAAGCGTTGAAAATGATTTTATATTTGTTGACGCCATAGCTTTCTATACTGAACCAATCATGCTGAACGATCAGCCGCGCATCCTGATTTATGATCAGAATTGGAAACCATTAAAACGTTCAGAATTCAATTATTATGAAGGAATATCGTATGGGGAAGCATTGCTTGCTAATCAAGATCGATTTACGCATTGGACATTTAAAATAAAACAAAAGGAAGATGGTGAACTTATTATGGTGGAGGCGGCTCATGACGCAGTGAACACCAAAAGCGGTTTACTAGATCCTGCTTTGCCCATAGTAAATGTTTACCAAAGTAATGGCTTATATGAAGGGAAATACACATATCCTTCTAACTACCAACAAGCGATGCCGCAATTTAATCTAAGCGGTTATTCAGCCTATTTAATCAATCATCAAATTCAGATGATGCGTGGAACAATTAACGGTTATATCATTGATGAAGATGAGGCAAAAATCGAAGTAAAAGCGATTCGGCGTGATTTAAAGGGCTATGACAACGGCAGTGAATTTGTCTATTATCCCGCAGCGGTATTCATTTATGATAAAGCCAACGGACAGCTGACAAGTGACTTGGATTTGGAGGCTATGAGGAACGTTGAGGTTTTACAATAATGTTTGCAGTTAATCTTATGCAGCGCTCAAAATGTTAATGATAAACCTATAACTCAAAGAGCATTTAGTACCTATTTCACTGCACTTTATAGTATAATAAAATCATTACTTGGAGGTTTTGTTATGAAATTAGTCAGTTGGAATGTCAATGGGCTTCGCGCCTGTGTAACGAAGGGTTTTTACGATGTGATGAAAGCGTTAGATGCTGATATTTTTTCCATTCAGGAATCTAAAATGCAGGAGGGCCAGCATGACTTTGCGGCAGATGGTTATCACATTTATATGAATAGTGCTGAAAAGAAAGGGTATTCGGGAACGATTGTTTTCACTAAGCAGGAGCCGCTTTCTGTAAGCTATGGAATTGGTATTGAAGAACACGATCATGAGGGCAGGGTAATTACCTGTGAATATGAAAAATTCTATCTGGTGGACTGTTACACGCCAAACTCAAAGGAAAAGCTTGCCCGTCTTGATTACCGCATGGTTTGGGAAGATGCCTTCCGCGCTTATTTAAAACAGCTGGAAAGTAAGAAACCAGTTATTTTATGTGGGGATCTTAATGTTGCTCATCAGGAAATCGATTTGAAGAATCCATCAAGCAATCGTCAGAATGCTGGTTTCTCTGATCAGGAAAGAGATAAATTCAGCGAATTGCTGGCGGCTGGATTTATTGATACATATCGCTATCTTTATCCGGACAAGGTTGAATATTCTTGGTGGAGTTATCGCTTCAACGCGCGTAAGAATAATGCCGGATGGCGAATTGATTATTTTGTGATTTCAGATTGCTTAAAGGATGCGGTTAAGGATGCGAAAATTCATACGGATATTGTCGGCAGTGATCATTGTCCCGTTGAATTGGAAATCGATCTATGAGTTTTCTGCATATTTTTGATATGGATGGCACCTTGCTTGATTCTATGCATTTGTGGCGTGATATAGATCATCGTTATTTGGCGATGCATCACATTACTTATACAGATGAACAGCTGGATGTGATTAAGAACATGACCAACCGTGAATGTGCCGATTATTTTATCAAGACCTTTCATATCGATAAAGCCCCGGAAGTGATGATGGCTGAATGGGCGGCGATGGCAAAGGCCAGTTATGAGCATGAACTGCAGCTTAAGCCATTTGCGGCTGATTATTTAAAGCTCATACATCAGCGGCAGGATCGAATGATTGTGGCAACTTCCTGTGATGTCCAATTTGCGTCAGCCGCTTTAAAAAGACTGCATGTGCTGCATTATTTTGAACGCATCATAACTACTCATGAGCTTGGTATCGGTAAAGATAAATCGGCTTTTTTTACTCAATGCGCTAAGCTGATGAACACTGAGCCAAATATGTGCATTGTCTATGATGATTTGAATACAGCCATCTGCAGTGCGGCCGCCGCTGGTATGCAGACGATAGGTGTTTATGATGCCAGTTCTCATGATGACCAGCATTTATTGAAGGAAAATGCGGCAAGGCTGATAAAAAGCTTCAAAGAATTACTATAAGGCGTGGAATGCGCCTTTTCATATTGGGACAAAGATAGACTGTAAAGGCACCTAGTTTCATGATATAATAAGGCAGGTGATAGCATGATAGCATTTGTAAAAGGAATCGTATTCAGAACCTTAAAAGACTATGTAATTTTAGATAACAACGGCATCGGGTATCAGATTTTCACACCCAATCCGCAAAGCTTTCAGTATGGCAGTGAGGTAACCTTATTTACTTATCAGCATGTTCGTGAGGATGCAATCCTGTTGTTTGGTTTTGCTAAATGGGAGGAATATGAGCTGTTTCTCAGATTGATTGAGGTAAAGGGTTTAGGCCCTAAAACCGCGGTTAACATTCTCAGCGTCAGCTCAGCGGCCCGATTGGTTGAAGCCATTGAACAAAATGATGTGGCTTATCTTAAATCGATGCCAGGCATCGGCGCTAAAACAGCCCAGCAGATCGTATTGGATCTGAAGAATAAATTAGTTGTCGTAGAAAGCGAACTGGGCGGTAAAAAAGAAGTGCTCAGCGACAGCCTGCAGGATGCGAATGACGCTTTGTTGGCATTGGGATATAAACAAAGTGAAATCAATAAGGTATTAAAACAGGTGTCAGCCATGGAATATGCAGGCAGTGATGAGGCAATCCGTTTATCACTGAATCTGCTGGCAAACAGAAAGTGAGAGACTTATGGAAGAAAGATTAGTATCAGCTGAAGAAAGCAGTTTTGATGAAGATGCGTCACTGCGGCCTAAAACGTTGGATGAATATATCGGCCAAAAGGATCTGAAACAGAATCTGACGATATTTATTCAGGCGGCGCTGCAGCGGAATGAAGCGTTGGATCATGTTCTGCTTTATGGTCCGCCGGGGTTAGGCAAGACGACGCTTTCTTATATTTTGGCAAATGAAATGGGAACCCAGATTCGTACAGCCAGCGGTCCTTCTATTGAAAAGGGCGGTGATCTGGCGGCGATTCTGTCAACGCTTCAGCCAGGTGATGTTTTATTTATTGACGAGATTCACCGGCTGCCAAAAGCAGTAGAGGAAATTCTCTATCCGGCGATGGAGGATTTCTGCATCGATATCGTCGTCGGCAAGGAATCAACGGTGCGTACAATTCGATTGAATCTGCCGCCTTTTACCTTAGTCGGCGCGACAACACGTGCCGGTGATCTGACAGCCCCTTTGCGTGACCGCTTTGGGATCGTATCCCAGCTGCAATTTTATGATTTGGAGGATCTGTCACAGATCGTTCGCCGAACAAGCCGGGTGATGGGCAATGCTATTGATGAACAAGCTGTATTAGAAATAGCCCGCCGCAGCCGCGGTACACCGCGTATTGCTAATCGGCTGTTCCGCCGTGTCCGTGATTTTGCACAGGTGATGAATAATGGCATCATCGATCAAAAGATTGCCGCTATGGCTTTGGACCGGTTAAAGGTTGATCATCTTGGCCTAGATCATGTCGATCATCAATATCTTAGAGGCATTATTGAACGCTTCAGCGGCGGCCCGGTAGGACTTGAGGCAATCGCTGCTTCTATCGGTGAAGAAGCCATGACGCTTGAGGATGTCTATGAACCGTATTTGCTGCAGATCGGTTTTATTAACCGCACACCGCGCGGCCGTGTTGCGACACCTAAGGCTTATGAGCATCTTGGTATTTCCTATCAAAAAGATCTTTTTGGTTTTGATGACTAAAAAGATCTTTTTTCTTTATCGGTTACTGATAATCATTCCCAAAATACAGCCGATACACAGACAGCAGCACTTTAATATTACGCCAAGAATCGGAAAGAACGCTTTCTCACTGATCAGCAATAATATGATGAGCAGAACCGCCGCTGCCGACAATGCATAGAGGAAAGGCTTGCGGTTAATTTTGATACCGATTATTGATCCGGCACCAAGATAGCATAAACAACCAAGAATCAGTGATGTAAGCTTCATGCTTTTTGGTGAAAAAAGGCCAAAATGGAATAAGAGTGCAAAAATCAGCGATAATAAAAATGTAGATCCAAGCAGGATGCCAAATGAAATTGAAATAGTTATTGCTTTTTGTTTCATGATTCACCTCATTGTAGGATATGAAAAGAAAAATCAATTTATGCTGGGAGGACGTTTATGAGCGAATATTTCACCTTAATCTGGAAGTGTTTCTTCTTTTATTTTGTTATTATTTTTGCCCTGCGCTTAATGGGCAAGCGTGAAGTCGGCGAATTAAGTGTTTTTGATATCGTTATCTATTTAGTTATGTCAGAATTACTGGCATTATCCATCACTGAAGCTGATGATTCCATTTTTAAAGCACTGGTGCCTTTGTTTACCTTGGCCTTTCTGCAGATTCTTTTATCGCAGATACTATTGCGCTTTCAAAAAGTCCGCGACTTTGTCGATGGCAAACCGGTAATTCTGATTGATCATGGCGTAATTAATCAAAAAGCCATGCGCAAGGAGCGTTACAGTATCGATGATTTAATGACCCAATTGCGGGATAAGAATATCGGCACCCCGGAAGAAGTTGCTTTTGCGATTCTTGAAAACAGCGGTTCACTTTCTGTACTGCCCGCCAACTGCAATCATATGAAATATCCTTTTCCTTTGATTCAGGATGGCGTTATGCATCATGAGGTCATGGATACCTTAGGTGTTAATGAAGCCGAGTTATTAAAGCTCTGTAAGGCAAATGGGATTGATAAGATCGAAGATTGCTTTATCTGTCTCTATCAGAAAAATGGTTATTTTATGCTGAAGAAGGCTCCTTCCACAAGTAAAAACTAACTCTGATTGCATGCATGAAAGTAGTAATCAGCATGGAGGCAGTCAATGCCAGCGGCAGCGCTGCTTCATTTAATACAGGTGTTAAAAAGGTAATGATTAAGAGGCGAATGACAGACCCGCTCAGGGTATCAATCATCGCCTTTTTACTTTGTCCAAACGCGTGCAGCATGCTGGATAAAACCGGCTGCAAAGCATAGAAGGCAAATGGCCATGCCAATGATTTTAAATAGGCGGAGCCCAATGTATTATGATAAAACAGATTAAGGCATTGATCGGTAAAAAAGAAGGAAATGGCCGAGCAGCTGAAACCGATCAGCAAACAGATCCAGAAAATAACATTGAAGATTTTCATACCGCGCTTGCGGTTGCCATGGCTTGTCTCATACGTAAAAGAGGGCAGCAACGTGTTGGCCAAGGTGACAGTAATGAATGAGGGCATCGTTAAGATTGGCAGCACATAGCCGTTTAACTGTCCATAAGTGGCAATGATTGACGATGCATTGCTGACACTGAGCACCATCAGCATCGGTTCAAGAAAAAAGGTCAGTGAGCCGATTAATCTTGAGGAAGTCATTGGAATCGATACCCGCAGTATCTCATCAAAGCTGGCCCTATTCAGCTTTAAGATCAATTCGTTAACCGGAAAAGCAGCCGTCCTTTTAATCATGCAGAAGATAAACATATAGAGTGAAGAACCGCATTCACCGACAAATACGCTGAGCATTGCAATTTCGGCCATTCTTACCGGCGTCATAACCGGCGCGTTGGTAAAACTGATCAATAGATAAATAATGCGGAAGATTTCCTCAAACATTTGGGAAGCACAGGCGCTGACATGTTCCTGCTTGCCCTGCAGATACCCTTTAAGCAAGCCGGACAGCGTCACCATCGGAATCATTGGCAGCATCGCTTTCATGACTGGAATTATTTGAGCATCCTTTAAGATGATCTGCGCTAAAAAAGGGATCAGCAGCATAAATAATGTGATAACAATAATATTATTCACAAGTGAAAGGATGATGCTGGTCAGCAAAGCAGATGTTGAGGATTTACTCTGCGCGATCACTTTTGATAAAGCGGCCGGAATTCCCATTTGAGCAATGGTAATAATGAAAACCAGCGTTGGTGATGCCAGGGAATAGATATTCATCGCATCCGCACTCAGCGTCCGGGCCAGATAAATTCTTACAAAAAAGGACAGTACCTTAGCAATCACTGAAAAGATGATTAAAAGAATTGTTGATTGAATTATTTTATTTTTCAAAATTACCACTCCACATTTATGAGTATATGCTATATAATAGACAAGTATGATTGGAGGGGCTTGAATGGAGAAGTTTGATCTTCAGCAAAATTCACAGATTGATTTAGCAATCGCGATTAAAACAAATCAGCTGCGCCGTGAATATCTCGAGTCGCTTACCGCCAAGCAAGTCAGAGATACTTTATTCGGCTTTATATGGTCTCTTCATACGCCTAAGACTTTAAGTGAAGCTGTTGATGACATCTTAAAATTAAATGTCAATGAGGTTGTTGCCTTCCTGTCAAATCAGGCAGTCGTACTGGGAGCGCAGATGAGTTTGGATGAATTCAGTGATTTATTCGAAAGTTCAGGCATTCAGAAATGAATGTTTTTTCTTTTGTGTTAGAATAGAATCAGAGGTATTTATGAAAATAAACAATGAATTAGTAAAGATCGTATTAGATACATATGATCTTGATGAAGAAAAACTGAATGAAATATTTAATGAGCCTGTCTTATCAAATCCATATGAAGCAAAGGGTATCCTAGAATGCGGCCGGATTTTGAAAAAGGTAAAAGATGAAAAAGAAAAGATTCTGGTCTGCGGTGATTATGATGCGGATGGCATCTGTGCGACAGCGATACTGGTAATGGCTTTGAAAAAGGCGGGCATTGAATGCGGCTATTATATACCTGATCGCTTAACTGAAGGCTATGGGCTGAATGTCAACACGGTGAACAATGCGTTAGCAAAGGGCTATAAGTATTTTATTACCGTAGATAACGGGGTAAAGGCCGTTGAGGCGATGCAGGCAATCAGGGCAGCCAATGCAACCTTGATTCTCACTGATCATCACAATTATGATGAAAGTGAAATTCTTTGTGACTGCTTAGTGCATCCTTTTAAGATGGATTCGAAGTTTCAAACGCTCAGCGGTGCTGGTGTCGCCTGTCTGATTGCTCGAATGCTGATGAAAGAGAGCCGGGAGGCGGTCATTCTTGCCTGTGTGGCGGCGATTGCTGACTGCATGCCGGTCTGGGGTGAAACCCGCTCACTGATTCGGCTTGGTTTAAAATATTTGAATCAGGGCTGTTATCCGGCCGTCAATCGATTGAAAAACAATCAGTTTGAACGCTGTGATGAAACGACGATCGGTTTTCAAATTGCTCCTAAATTAAACGTAACCGGCCGTTTGGCTGACCGCGCGAAGGCGAATAATACAGTGCGTTATCTGTTAAGCAATGATGAACGGCTGATTGACAGCGGGGTTGTTCAGATTAATGAATTGAATGAGATCCGCAAACAGATTACGATGGAAATGGTCAGCATTTCTGAACGCCAGCTGAGTGAAGCCTTCTTTCAGATCGTTCATGATGATACATTCCATGAAGGGGTTGTAGGTTTAGTCGCCGGCCGGCTGGCAAATCAGCTAAACAAGCCTTTTATGGTTTTAGCGCATAAGGATGGATTATATAAAGGCAGTATCCGCAGTGTTGAAGGTCTTGATCTGACCACCTTCTTTGACGGCTGCTTAGATTTATTGGAGGCTTATGGCGGACATGCGATGGCGGCGGGCATCAGCTTTAAAGAAGAAGCCTATGAAGAAGTATGTCATTATATTGAAGAAAACAGTCATGATTTTGTATATGAAAAGCCGGTTTTGAACACAATTAAGGTAGATGAAACCATGCTGACATTGGAAAATATTGATGCATTGAATTGTTTAAGACCTTTTGGCACTGGCTTTGAAGCACCGATTTTTGAAGTAAAGGTACAGATTAAAGAAGTGAAAACCATGGGCGGCAACGCGCATCTTAAGATTATCAGTCAGTTAAATAATGAGTATATTTTATTTAATGAAGGCGCGGGCGCTGAGCAGTATCGTCAGTGTACAGAAGTTGGTTTTATGGGAAATGTTTCAATCAACAGCTTCAGAGGCAGGCGCACAGTGTCAATGAATGTCATGGAATCTGTATTTTATTGATGCAAAGCCGCTTAAGTTTTGATATAATGTAGAATATTGAAGGAGGCAGTTTTTATGGATTTAAAAAATTATATTGCAACCATTCCTGATTTTCCGCAGGCAGGAATTTTATTTAGAGATATTACACCTTTAATGGCGGATGGTGAAGCTTTTGCCTATGCGTGCAATGAACTGATTGAATTTGCCCGTCAGGTAGGCGCAGAAGTAGTCGTAGGACCTGAGTCCAGAGGCTTTATCTTTGGCTGTCCGGTATCTTCTGAATTGAAAATCGGCTTTGTGCCGGTACGCAAGCCAGGAAAACTGCCAAGAGAGACGGTTTCTTTAAAATATGATTTAGAATATGGCAGCAATGAACTGCATATGCATGCTGATTCAATTAAAAAGGGACAGAAGGTATTGATCATTGATGACCTTCTGGCTACTGGCGGTACTGTTGATGCGACGATCAAGCTTGTGGAAGCAATGGGCGGGGAAGTTGTAGGCTGTGCTTTCCTGATTGAATTAACTGGTTTAAAGGGTCGTGAAGCATTAAAAGGTTATAATGTTAAATCGTTAATGAGTTACGAGTAAAAGGGGCTTCCCCTTTTTTTCAAAATAGAAATGTGAGGTGACAGGGATGGAAAATAAAAAAGCGACGTTTGACGATATTATGAATGAAGTTAAAAAATATATGGTCAAACCGGAAAATATCGATTTAATTACGAGAGCTTATGAATTTGCCAATAAGATGCATGAAGGTCAGTTTAGAAAAAGCGGGGAGCCGTATGTCATTCATGTAATTCAGGTTGGCTACATCCTTGCCACCCTGCGCTGCGGTCCGCAGACCATAGCGGCTGGGTTGCTTCATGACGTGATTGAAGACTGTGAGACCAGTGATGAAGAAGTCAAAGCGATGTTTGGAGAAGATGTATTAAATCTTGTCGAAAGTGTTACTAAGATCGGTAATATTGAATTCCGTGATGAAAAGGAATATCAAGCCGCCAATCATCGTAAGATTTTCATCGCGATGGCGAAGGATGTCAGAGTTATTTTAATCAAGCTCGTTGACCGGCTGCATAATATGCGTACGCTTCAGTACATGACAGAGGAGAAGCAGCAGCGGATTGCCGCCGAAACGCTTGAGGTATATGCACCGATCGCGCACCGCTTAGGTATCAGTGAAATCAAAAATGAGCTTGAAGATTTAAGCTTCATGTATCTGAATAAGGAAAAATATTATGAGATTGCTCATTTGGTTCAGGTTCGCAAGGCTGAACGTGATGAACAGGTCAAGCTGATGATCAATGATATATCGGCGCTGCTTGATGAGCATCATATCCAATACCGTATCTTTGGCCGCAGTAAGCATCTTTACAGTATTTATAAAAAGATGACCAATAAGCATAAACGGTTTGAAGAAATCCTCGATCTGCTGGCGATTCGCATCATTACCGATAATGAAACGAGCTGTTACGAAATTCTCGGTTATATTCATGCGACCTACCGGCCGATTCCAGGCAGGTTTAAGGATTATATCGCCATGCCGAAGATGAATATGTATCAGTCGCTGCATACGACCATCGTCGCTGATGAGGGCCATATCTTTGAGGTTCAAATCCGAACGGAAGAAATGGATGCTATTGCTGAAAAGGGTATTGCTGCGCATTGGCGCTATAAAGAGTCGCTGAACGGCGGCAAGGAAGTTCCGCAGAAGGAAATTGAAGAACAGCTGGCATGGCTGAAGGAATTCTCTGTAATGACAGGGGAGGGTGTCAGTGAAGATGCCATGGAATATATGAATCTTCTGCAAAAGGATATTTTTGAAGCGAATGTCTATGTGATGTCGCCGAAGGGCAGAGTTATCGCACTGCCTAATGGCTCAACGCCGATTGACTTTGCTTATCGTATTCATACCGAAATCGGCCATAAAACAATCGGTGCCAGTGTTAACGGCGGCATTGTACCGTTGAACTATGTTTTGAAAACCGGTGATGTCGTATCGATCCGTACCAGCAACCAGTCTGCCGGACCAAGCGAGGACTGGCTGAAAATCGTTAAGTCTACGCATGCCCGCAATAAGATCCGTCAGTTCTTCATCAAACAGGAAAATGACCGCAAGCAGGCGGACGTTGATAAAGGCCGCGAGATGCTGAGCGATGAGCTTGTTAAGCGTAATCTTGACCCGGCACTTTACATGGATAAAAAACATTTGGAAGCCTTGGTAAGCAACCTCACCTACGCTTCACCGAATGACATGTATTATGCAATAGCTACGAAGTCACTGTCTGCTTCAACGTGTGTTGAACGGATGCTGACACATAAAACCTCGACGATGGGTAACGATGATCTCGTTAAAATGTTTAACCGTCAGGAAACTAAACGCCGCAATCCATTAAATAAGACAGGCGTTAAGGTAGCCGGTATTGATTCAATCTTAGTATCGCTGGCTGCCTGCTGCAACCCAGTGCCTGGTGATGCCATTGTCGGTTATATTTCAAAGGGGCAGGGTGTGAAGGTACACCGTGCTGACTGTCCGAATATTGCCAACGAAACAAGGCTCATCGATGTTGAATGGGAAGATGTGATTGACAATAAGGAATATGAAGCTAAGCTTGTTGTTCATTCCACCGACCGCAATTATCTGCTGAGTGATATTGTGACGGTGGTATCCCAATGCAAAGCGGGTCTGCTGCACGTTGATTCAAAGGTAGATGATGATAAAGTGACTGCCACTACTAAAATGAGTGTTGTAGTCAAGGATAAGGAACATCTGCGCAATCTGATCGCCAATCTGCGGAAAATCAACAGTGTGCGTACCGTTGAACGAGTGATTCAATAATTAAAGCTTTCTAAGGCAGTACTGAAAAAGTGCTGTCTTTTTCTTTGTATAAATGATTAAAAAGCCGCTATGCTAATTAAAAACCGATAATTCTAAAATATTTACATATATTATTGATATTGTACGTACATTTTAGTATAATACGGGTAAATAAGAAGCTGAAAGGATAAAAACATATGAAAGAATATCTAGATTTATTTCTTATCTTTGCACGGATCGGCGCGGTAACCTTTGGGGGCGGTTATGCGATGCTGCCTATTCTGCAGAAGGAAATCGTACAAAGCAGGGGATGGGCAAGCGATGAGGAGATTATGGATTATTATGCGATCAGTCAGTGTACACCTGGCATTATCGCGGTTAATACCGCTATCTTTATCGGTTATAAATGCAAAAAAGAATTCGGCGCGATTGCCGCCGCCTTAGGCATGGTGTTTCCATCAATTGTGATTATTTTAATCATCGCGATGTTTTTAAGCAATATTATGGCTTATCCAATGGTGCAGATGGCTTTCTCAGGTGTGCGGATCGCGGTGGGTGTATTGGTTGTTCATGCGACGGTAACGCTGTATAAAAAGGGCGTTGTTGATCTTGCTACCTTCATTATTTTCGCTTTAGTCTTCCTTGTTTTAATGTTCACCTCGATTTCACCAATACCGGTTGTTGTCACCTCAGCAATCCTGGGTATTTTGCTGCATGGCAGAAAGGATAAACAATAATGACACTTATCACTTTATTTCTTGAATTCTTTAAGATTGGTCTGTTTTCTGTCGGCGGCGGTTTAGCAACACTGCCATTCCTCTATGATTTAGCGGATCGTTATGATTGGTTTACCCGCGTGCAGCTCATTGATATGATTGCTATCTCTGAAAGCACACCCGGTCCAATCGGTGTAAATATGGCCACCTTTGCCGGTTATAATACAGCGGGTATCATCGGCGGCATCACTGCCACAATGGGCATCGTTGTGCCGGCGCTCTTAGTGATCATCACGATTGCCAAGGTTTTGGATAAGTTTAAAGACAATAAGTATGTACAATCCGCATTCTACGGCATCCGGCCGGCTGTTGCGGCTTTGATTCTGGCATCTGCATGGAACGTTATCCAGTCTACACTCTTTCATGCGGGATCTGATCTTTTGGCGTTTTTTAATTGGCCGGCACTGGCTTGCTTTGCCATCTTATATATCCTGCTTGTAAAATACAAAAAGCATCCAGTTATTTATATTGCCCTAGCTGCAATAGCGGGTATCTTCATCCCATTTTAAATTAAAAAGATTCATCACGTATAAAATGATGAATCTTTTATTTTGCTTAATTAAAAGATGAAAATGTATATTCATAAAGATCGGAACGATAAAAGGAAGATGTGTAATAGAAGGGAATCGTAGTATCAACATAACGAATCGAAATACTGTTCAGGATCGCCCGATTGGTAGTCTGCAGAATTCTAAGCTGATCCTCATTTCCTTCCATAGCCCGAAGTCTTGTCAAGAAGCCAGTTATATCATAACCCAGCGATTCAATATAGCTTTCCAGTGATTTATCCAAAACGCTTAAATCAAAATGCTCAATGAACTTACGTGGAATATACGTATATTGCAGGGCAATCGGCGTATTATTGCCGGTTCTGAGCCGGACTAATGCATATAGTTCCTCACTGGCTTCAATTTTAAGCTCTTTGGCCACCTCAGGAACTTCTTTTGCCTTAATAATTTTAAATTCTAAAAGCTGACTGCCCGGAACCATGCCGATACTTTGCATATCCTCAGTAAAGCTTTTTTTCTTTTGAATATTGCGGTTAACCGGATGCCGGGATACAAATGAGCCTTTGCCGGGGGTTCTTTCGATAATGCCCATCAGTGCGAGATCAGAGAGGGCAGAGTGAACGGTCTGCCGGCCAAAATTAAATTTCTTTGATAATTCTAATTCCGATGGGATTTGATCGCCGATTTTGAAATGCCCATTGACGATTTCGGTCAGCAAATAATTTTCGATGATTTGCTTTTTAGATGTTTTCTTTGTTGTATTCATATTCCCTCCATAAACTTATATATCTATTTTAACCTATTTACACTTAAATTTATAGGTTTATTTGTAATTAAGTAAGGGTTTTCAAATATTCGTACATTTATTGTGCGTAATTATGATAAATGTATGGACATATTAAAAAATTAATGCTATGATTTGATTAAGCAAAGGATTAGACAATGAAAAAGAGGAGGATAGCAGGGGTTGACAAGACAAGGATAATTCTTTGATAGACGTAATTATACGGAGGTAAAATATGAGTATTACTACAACTTTTATTATTAGCTTAATTACCGGCCTAGCCTATTTACAGCGAAGAGTATTAGGTGACTGCCAGTTAGAGAGACCTTTGGTTTTAGGACCAATCATCGGTTTGATTTTAGGTGATTTCGGCACCGGCTTATTTGTCGGAGCTTCATTAGAACTTGTCTTCATGGGTGCTCAGGCCATCGGCGGCTCAGTACCTTCAAACGTAGCGATTGCCAGTGCTTTAGGTACTACCGCGGCTATTTTGAGCGGTACTGGTTTAGAGGGCGCCATGGTCGTAGCGCTGCCGGTTGCGGTAGTCGCCAGTACCTTTGAAACCTTTGCCAAGGCTGCCTGCGCATTCTTCATGCATGCTGCTGATACTTATGCCAATAAAGGTGATTGGAAAGGTATCTCAATGATGATGTGGCTAGGCAATGGCTTGCATTTCTTAGCTTATTTCATTCCAACTTTCTTAGGTTTATATTTTGGCGCTGAATATGTTACCAACATCATGAACAGCATTCCTGCCAACATCATGGCGGGGATCAGTGCCGTAGGTGCGTTATTGCCGGCTTTAGGTTTCGGTCTGCTGCTGAATAATCTGAGCACTAAAGAATATATGGGATATTTCTTTATCGGTTTTGCGATGGTAGCGTATATTCCAGCCTTTGGCGTAATGGGTGTAGCCTTCATCGGCATCGCATACTGCGCGGTCTATGTATTTAATAAATTGAATAAAGCGGAAGGAGATCTGTAAGATGGGAGAAAAAGTTACTTTAACAAAAAAGGATTTAAATAAATTATTCATCCGTTCAAATGCGATTCAATCCGCCTTTAACTTTGAACGTCAGCAGGCACTGGGCTTTGAATGGGCAATGATTCCTGTCATCAATAAATTATATCCGACAAAGGAAGAGAAAATTGCCGGTTATAAACGTCATATCGGTTACTTTAACTCACATCCATGGACCTGCGGGCCGATCTTTGGTATCGTGGCATCAATGGAAGAGAAAATGGCAAATGGCGATGAAATCAGTGAAGAAAATATCCAAGCCGTAAAGGGAGCCTTAATGGGACCGCTGGCGGGTATTGGTGATTCCTTGTTATGGAGTACCCTGCGTCCGATTACTGCCGGTATCTGTGCTTCCTTGGCATTGAGCGGCAACGGCATCGCACCATTGGTATTTGTTATCATTATGAATGTGATTCACTTTGGTATGCAATACTGGGGCGTTCATATGGGCTATAATCTTGCTGATCAATTTATGGATAAGATGGAAAGCATGCAGATCAAAGTATGGATGGAAGCGGCAACGATTCTTGGCTTATTTGTTGTCGGCGGCTTAACTGCTACATGGCTGAATGTTACAACTAAATTAACTTATAATGTTGGTGACGCTGCCATTTCTTTACAATCAACGCTTGACGCGATTCTGCCTAAAATGCTGCCATTAGTATGCACACTGGCCGTATTCGGACTGCTGCGCAAAGGCAAGAGCACGACTTGGGTGATGATGGCCATTGTGGTTGTCGGTTTAGTCTTAGGCTTCTTCGGCATCCTGTAATTATAATTAAACACGGAGGACAAATATATGGGTATTGAATTAGTGAGAGTCGATGATCGGCTCATCCATGGACAGGTAGCTATTGGCTGGACACGGTCAAGAGGAATTAATACAATTCTGGCAATTGATGATCCAACTGCCAAAAATAAGATGCAATGTCAGTTAATGAAAATGGCTACGCCTCCGGGTGTTACGCCATATTTCTTAACAATTGATGAAGCAGCTGAAAAAATTCTAAATGATACATACAAGAATAAAAAAGTCATGATCCTTGTGAAGGGGCCTGCTGAATTAGCGGCATTGATTGAAAAAGGAATCGAAATGAAGGAAGTAAATATCGGTAATCAGCGTTCAGGTGAAAACAAGCTTCAGTTAGCAAGTCAGATGTTTGCGACAAGGGAAGAACTTGAAATCTGGAAGGGAATTGCCCAAAAGGGAATTAAATTATATGCCCAAGGCGTTCCCGGCGGCGCTTATGTCGATGTTAATGACGCATTAAAGAAATACTAACAAAAGATAGGAGATGTAAAATGAAGTTTAACGCAATGGATCAGCCCTATCAGCTAAGCCGTTACAGTGTTACGGCCCAGCATGGTATGGTTTGCAGCAGTAGTGCGTTGGCATCTTCTGCAGGATTGGAAATATTAAAAAAAGGGCGGGAATGCCGTCGATGCCGCAATTGCGGTGGCGGCTGTTCTCACCGTCGTAGAACCCGTCAGTAATGGACTGGGCGGCGATGCCTTTGCGATTGTCTGGATGAAAGATAAAATGGTTGGCTTAAATGCATCTGGTTATAGTCCAAAGGAAATCTCCATCGATAAACTCAAAGCAGCCGGTTATAATAAAATGCCAAAGCACGGCTGGCTTCCGGTCACAGTTCCTGGTCAGCCTAAAGCATGGGCAGCGCTTTCCAAACGCTTTGGCAAGCTGAGCCTTGAAGACGTGTTAGCCCCCGCTATCCGTTATGCTGAAGAAGGCTACCCGGTTTCTGCTGTAGTTTCCGTTTTGTGGGACAAATATGTTCGTCAGGATTCTAAACTGTTTAAAGATAATCCCATTTTTGATGAATGGTTTAAAACCTTTACCAAAAATGGTGAGCCTTACCAATTTGGTGAGATCGTTAAATTTAAGAATCATGCGAAGACTCTGCGTTTAATTGCGCAAAGTAATGCTGATGCTTTTTATAAGGGTGAAATAGCCGATCAGATTGATGCGCAAAGCAAACGTGACGGCGGTTTTATCCGCAAGGAGGATCTGGCTGAATATGATGTTGAATGGGTCGATCCGATTCATGTCAGCTACCGCGGCTATGATGTTTGGGAAATCCCGCCGAATGGTCAGGGAATTGTTGCCTTAATGGCATTAAATATACTGAAAAATTTTGAGTTCACATCAAGGGATGACACCGATACCGTTCATAAGCAATTCGAAGCGATGAAAATGGCTTTCTCAGACGCTTATGCGACAGTTACGGACAGTAAGGATATGAAGGTTGATTATCGTTATTATCTCAGTGATGAATACGGTAAGAAACGGGCGGCTGAAATCACTAATCAGGCTCAGCAGCCAAAACCGGTAGAACCGCCGAAAAGCGGTACGGTTTATCTGTGCACTGCCGATGATGAAGGAAACATGGTCTCCTACATTCAAAGCAATTATATGGATTTTGGCAGCGGCGTTGTCATTGAAGATTACGGCATCGCCTTACAGAACCGCGGGCATGATTTTTCCTTAGATCCTGCCAGCATTAATGCTCTGGCACCAAGAAAACGCAGTTATCATACAATCATTCCGGGTTTTCTGACCAAAGACGGCAAGGCCTTGGGACCTTTTGGTGTAATGGGCGGTTATATGCAGCCGCAGGGTCATGTGCAGGTTATGATGAATCTGATTGATTTTCATCTGAATCCGCAGATGTGTCTCGACGCGCCGAGGTGGCAATGGAAAGAGGGCATACGTTTCGATGTTGAACCGGATGTTCCTGAAGCATTGATAGAAGCGCTGAAAAAGCGCGGGCATCAGATGGTTGCGGCGGAAAATAAGCTGTCTTTCGGCCGGGCTGAAATGATTTTAAGAATGGAAAATGGTGTCTACATCGGTGCCTGCGAATCACGTACCGATGGCAGTGTCGCCAGTTACTAAGAAAGAAAGACTTTAAGAGTCTTTTTTTCAAAATAATCAATCTTTGATAAAGGATGTGAAACGATGAAAGAAATATTTAAAGCCGGCAGAATTTACACTGAACAGCGGATCATGGATGATGCTTATTTGGTTGTTGAAGACGGTCGGATCAGTGAACTGCTTGATGATTATACTGGCATGCTGCCGGTGCATGATCACACGGATAAAATTATCATTCCAGGTATCATCGATATTCATTCCCATGGCTGCATGGGCTATTCCGCAACGTGTAAAGACATGGATGAGGTATATGGGTTTACCAAGGCCATTGCCGCAACTGGTGTCACTGGCGTTTTCGCAACCACTCAGGAATTTGACAGTATGGCTAAGGTTGCCGATGTGATTGATTCCGGGATTGTTAAGGGAGCGCGCATTCTTGGCATACAGGCTGAGGGGCCTTTCCGCCATCCTAAATATATGGGTGCCAGCAAAGGCTTTAACTGGCCTAAGCCAAGCGTTGATTATGCGAAACAAATGAGAGAAGCGGCCAAGGGTCATTTGAAATATATGTCAGTATCGACAGACCTTGAGGGAATTGAAGCCGTTATGCAGTATTTACAGAGTCAAAACATTCGTATTGCTGCCGGTCATACCGATGCTGATTATGAAGAAATGAAAAAAGGTTTTAAAATGGGTGCTACCAGTATCTCTCATTTCGGCAATGCGATGCGGCCGATTCATCAGCGCAGCGGCGGTGCCATAACCGCCTGCTTATTAGATGAAGATATCATTCTGGAAATCATCTGCGATCATGTGCATCTGGCTCCGGAAATCATCGATTTATATTTCAGAGTCAAAGACAGTGAGCATTTTATTCTGATTTCTGATTCTTCAGAGCTTGCCTGTATGCCGGCGGGCCGATATTATGCAAGAGGCAAAGAACGCATCGTAACCGAAGCGGGGCACATTGTGCTTGATGACGGCACGATCAGCGGCAGCGGAAAGTATGTTTTATATGATATGCGCAATCTGATCTTTAAACACCAGATGCCTGTGGATAAAGTGATTAAAATGGCTTCGCTGCAGCCAGCCAAATATTTTCATTTAGAAGAAAAGAAAGGCAGTATCGCAATCGGCAAGGACGCTGATTTTGTCATTCTCGATCAGGATTGGCATGTTGTTCAAACATATGTCGAGGGAATAAAACAGTATGATAGTCAAATCGATACACAACTGATCAATCCTGCCATGAAGAATCTGCTGGCTGTTTAAAAACCTAAAAATTAATCAAATTTAGGGTTGACAATTCTGAAAGCGCATACTATTATAGACAATGTAAATAGGTTAGTTACTCTTTGAGGCTTGTCCTAGAACACAAATATTTTTTGTGTTGCTGGCGGCATCGAAGAGTTTTTTTTATAGGCGGGTGAAACTATGAGAGTGATTAAAAATATTCATAACAATATATCTTTATGCCTTGATTCTAAGGGGAATGAAGTAATCGCATTTGGTAAAGGGATCGGTTTTAGAAAGCCGCCTTATGATATCCCTGTTTCGCAGATTGAACGTACTTTCTATAACGCGAATCCCATTCTTGTCGATACTTTATCACAGATTCCAGAAGCAATTATTCAAGTCAGTACCGATATTATTGACTACGCAAATCAATTGCTGAACGGTAAATTTAACGATAATCTGATATTTACACTGGCAGATCATATTATGTTCAGTATGAAACGTCAGAAAGAGCATATCAATATCAATCTGCCGCTGGCCCATGAGGTCAAGCATATGTATCCAACGGAAATCAAAATCGGTGAATATGCGTTAAAAGTCATAAAAGAAAAACTAAATGCCGAGCTGCCGAAGCAGGAAGCGGCGATCATCACCCTGCATGTGATTGATTATGGTCTGGTTGATAATCAGCTGACCAACAGCAATAGTCAAAGCAGAATCGATCAATGCGCGGAAATCGTAGAAGAATGTATGAATTTAAAAATCGATAAGGAAGGGTTTAATTATTCAAGATTTGTTTCGCATATGTATTATTTATTAGATCGTGTCGCAAACAACAAAGAAATTAAAACACAGAATCAAAAGATGTTTGATCAATTGATACTTGAATATCCCCAAACTTATGAATGTGCAATAAGAATATGTAAAGCATTGGAAATTAAACTCAATGATGAAGAATTGCTGTATTTAATTCTGCATGTAAATCGTTTAAGCAGCAGAGAAGAAACCCTTTAAGTTTTTTACGAACCATTGGCGCCGATGAATTCGAAAAAAATAGATAGCTGTAAGGAGGAAACACAAAGTGGCTAAAAAGAATTATGATGAATTATCTGAAAAGATTCTGATCGGAGTAGGCGGCAGGGAGAATATTGCCCGTGCTTATCACTGTATGACGCGTTTGCGTTTAGATGTAAAGGATAAAGGCTTAGTTAATACAGAAGCGTTGGAAAAGCTAAGCGGTATTGCCGGCTGTCAGTGGAATGGCAGTCAGCTGCAGATCATTGTCGGACAGGAGGTCGATGATTTGTATGTGAATTTCTGCAAGACTGCCGGCATTGACGCGGAAAGAAAAATCGAAGAGAATTTAGACAAAGAAAAGAAAAAATTCAGCATCGGTTTAATCTTTCAAACATTATCCGCAATTTTATTACCGGTCATTCCTGCTTTAGCCGGCGCTGGTATGATCAAGGGTCTGTCTACGATTTTAACTTCTTATTTAGGGGTAGATGCAGCCTCAACATTTATTACAGTCATGAATATGGCGGGCGATTGTGCCTTCTATTTCTTACCGTTCTTAGTTGCCTGGTCAGCATCAAAGCGTTTTGAAACCAATACGGCATTAGCCATTTCACTGGCAGGTGTACTCTTATACCCAACGATGACAGCCGGTAATACAGCCGGTGCAGAAGCAATGAGTTTGTTTGGTATGCCGATTCCATTTCCAAGATATTTTGGCAGTACGATTCCTATTATCTTAACGGTGTGGGTGTTAAGCTATGTATATAAGTATATCAATAAATTTATGCCAAAGAGTCTGCGCATCGTATTTACACCTACACTTGTCTTATTGATTATGACGCCATTGACCTTAACCGCAATCGGTCCGCTGGCGATGTATATTTCAACACTGCTAGTTGGCTTATTCAATTTCCTATATGGCTTATCGCCGATTATCGCAGGAACAATTATCGGCGGTACACGATTGTTTGTCGTTATGACCGGTATGCATTTATCGTTAAGCACAATTTGTTTAGGCAATATTGCAGAGCTTGGCTATGACTGGCTGCTGCCGATGCATACAATGGGAACTCTTGCACTATTCGGTGCTTGTATGGGTGTCTGGGTAAAAGCTAAAAATACAGAAAACAAACAGATTGGTGCTTCCACAGCGATTTCATCCTTTATCGGAATTACCGAACCTGGTATTTATGGAGTTTTCCTGAAATTTAAAAATGCGATGCTGGCGACAATTGTCGGCGGTGCTGTCGGCGGCGCTATTGTCGGTATGTTTGGCGGCCGTGCCCTGGCATTCGTTAATTCATGTATTCTGTCAACACCGGTATTTATGACTGAAAACTTCTGGTGTGTAGCACTTGGCATGTTTGTCTCGGCGGCCATTGCCTTCTCCATGGTTATGGTTCTGGGCGTTAATGACGATAAATAAAACTTAATGATTGCGGGAAGGAGGAGAGCTATGAGTTTGTTAGGTTTATTTAGTAAAAAAGAAAAACTGCCTGAAGTATCCAATCAAAATCTAGTTGCGGTCGTGAAGGGAGAAATGATCGCGCCGGATCAGATTGAGGATAAAGTCTTCGCGAATGAAACATTAGGCAAAACAATTGGTTTTATTCCAAGTTCAAATGAATTTGTATCACCCTGCAATGGTACCTTAGAGGTAATGTTTCCAACCGGTCATGCTTTTGCGATCCGGATGCAGGACGGCACGGGTGTGCTGGTGCATATCGGTATCAATACCGTTGATTTGCAGGGCCGCGGCTTTAAAGTATTTGCTAAACAAGGAGCCAAAGTACAAGCGGGGCAAAAAATCGTTGAGGCTGATTTAGCCGCAATTCAAGCTGCTGGTTATTCAATGACCACGATGCTGATCATCACTGAACCAACTAAAGATGAATATGTATTTTCATCATTCGGTCTTAAAGAAAAAGCTGAAATCATTTTATAAAAGGAGGAGTTAAATGTATACCAATCAAAGCGAATTAAAATTTCCTCAGGGCTTCCTGTGGGGCGGCGCTACGGCCGCAAATCAATGTGAAGGAGCATGGGATATCGACGGCAAGGGAATGACGATTCAGGACTGTCTGGAATTCAGAGCTGGCAATATTTCCAATATGACTAAACAGTTTGCTTTTACTTCTGAGGATTTAAACAAAGCGCAGAGCGTGAATACAATCAATTATCCTAAACGCAGAGGTATTGATTTTTATCATCATTATAAAGAAGATATCGCTTTATTCGCGGAAATGGGTTTTAAAGTTTATCGTATGTCGATCTGCTGGTCAAGAATCTTCACTGACCCTGAAGATGAAACACCCAATGAAAAGGGAATTGAATTTTATGTTAATGTTTTAAAAGAATGTAAAAAGTATAACATTGAACCTTTGGTGACCTTATCACATTATGATGTACCTGTCGCATTAATCAAGAAATACCGCGGCTGGTACGGCAGAGAATGTGTCGGTTTATTCGTTAAATACGCGAAGGTATGCTTTGAACATTTCGGGCCCTATGTCAAATACTGGTTAACCTTTAATGAGGTTGATGCGATGCTGCGCCATCCGGTAACCAGCGGCGGTCTGATTGAGGATCAGTTTGAGGATGTGCCGTTTGAACAGGCGATGTATCAGGCAATGCATCATCAAATGATTGCCAGCGCGTTAGCGGTTAAAGCCGGTCATGAATTATACCCTGACGCGCAAATCGGCTGTATGATGACCAAGCTGTGTTTTTACCCTTATACGTGCAAGCCGGAGGATAATCTGGCGACTCAGCAGCGAATGAGAAGTATTTACCGATATGTAGACATACAGGTATTTGGTGAATATCCAATCTATCTGAAGAAAGAAATCAGCAATAAGGGATATACGGTTAAATTTGAAGAAAATGATGAACAAATATTAAAAGAAGGAATTGTAGATTTTGTCAGCTTTTCTTACTACATGACCTCCTGCTGGGCCGCGGATACGAATGGCTTGGAGCTTTCGCCGGGCAACACGTTTAACGGTGTTAAAAACCCATATCTGCCAAGCAGTGAATGGGGCTGGCAGACAGATGCTTCCGGCTTGCGCTATTCTTTAGTGGAATTATATGATCGTTTCAGGAAACCGCTTTTCATTGTTGAAAATGGGTTAGGCGCCAGAGATACGGTTAGCGAAGATGGTCATATCCATGATCCTTACCGTAAAGCCTATCTGAAGGAACATGTCTGCGCGATGAGTGACGCGATTAATCTAGATGGCGTTGACTTGATGGGCTACACATGGTGGGGCTGCATCGATCTGTTATCGGAATCAACAAGAGAAATGTCAAAGCGTTATGGCTTTATCTATGTTGACTTGGATGATTATGGCAGCGGTACCGGCAAGCGGATCAAGAAGGACAGCTTTGATTACTACAAGCAGGTCATCGCATCCAATGGAACGATGCTTGAATGATGAAAATATTTGTCAGTGATCTGGATGGTACGCTGATTGATCAGTCGCTGCAAAACAATGATGCAGTGAAAGCCTGTGTGCAGCAGATCCTGCATTCAAAAAATGAGTTAGTAATTGCCACCGGCCGTTCAATGCATGGTATAAAGGTTTTGAATTTTTATGACGCGCCGATTTATTTCATCATCATGAACGGCGCGATACTTTTAGACCGCAATAAAGCGGTGCTTTATAAAAAGGCGATTGATGAACGGGTGGTACGTGCTGCTTATCGCCGATATCCCAATGATAATGTAGAATATATCACCCAAAACAAAACATTTATGGCCATCTCAAAAGAAGCATATCTGATGAATTATGGCCAATGGGATGCCTGGCAAAAGAAAATGAGCGGCAATGATGAACAGTTCCAGTTCATGTTATCACACTATGTCTTTGATGCGGATATCAGCCAAATTAAAGATCAAGTGGTGAAAATAAATATTTTGGAGATGGATGCGAAAAAATATAAAGAGAAAGAAGCTTTTTTCAAAACCTTTGATGAGGTCGTCAACAACCCTTTTGATACTCATGTTTTAGAACTAACCGCAGCCGGTGTCACAAAGCAAAGCGCGATGGATATGCTGCTTCAGCTTACCGGTTGGCATAAGGATAACATCTATGTCTTTGGTGACGGCGATAATGATGCGATGCTGTTAGCGGCCTATGATCATTCCTATGCCGTCGATAATGCGTCTGAAAAAGCAAAAAACAGTGCTAAATATATTATTGGCAGCTGTAAAGATAACGCTGTTATCAATCAGATTGCTCAAATTATGACCTTGTAATTTTCTTTTCTTTGGCTGTGTGCAGCCTTAATGATTAAGTCTTGACAAAACCTTCAAAGATGGTAAACTTATAGTAAATCCTATGAATAAGCGTGTTTTAGAAGTCATGCGAAGAGAGAAGGCGGTTGGTGTAAGCCTTTGTTGAGTTCTGAAACTGGACACTTTGGAGGAGCTGTTCTGATAAGGTTCAGCCGTTAATTCCGCGTTAGGGAACAAAGTTGCAGCATTCGTGCTGAACTAAGGTGGTACCGCGCTTATGCGTCCTTAGATGAGGGCGCTTTTTATTTACCAAAAAGGAGAAATAGTATGAGTAATTATCAAATGCCAAGAGGCACTCAGGATATCCTGCCGGCAATGTCATCGAAATGGCACAAGCTGGAAGACTTACTGCGTCAGTTCTGTTATGTCTATGATTACAGTGAAATCCGCACACCGATCTTTGAACACACAGAAGTATTTAAACGCGGCAATGATTCATCAGATATGGTGAACAAGGAAATGTATACGTTTATGGATAACGGCGGCCGTTCGTTAACTCTGCGGCCGGAGGGAACGGCTGGGGTTGCCCGCAGCTTTGTAGAGAATAAACTGTTTGGCAGTGCGGATCTGCCGGTTAAAATGTATTACATGGGACCGCAGTTTCGTTATGAACGTCCGCAGAAGGGAAGACAGCGCATCTTCAATCAGTTTGGTGTTGAGGTAATCGGCGCTAAAAATCCGCTGCTTGATGTTGAAGCCATCTCTTTAGGCTGGTCAATCCTGTCTGCCTTAGGCTTGTCAGATTTGAAAGTCTTATTAAATACATTGGGTGATGACGAATCACGGGATGCCTACCGAACAGCTTTAAAGGAACACTTTAAAAAGGATATTTCTTCCATGTGTTCTGACTGTCAGCGCCGTTATGAACAAAATCCGTTAAGAATTCTGGATTGCAAGGTTGACGCTGAAGCTGAAATTATGAAAACCGTACCTAAGATTCACGACTATCTGACCCCTGAATCAAAGGCGTATTTTGATGCTGTATGCGCTGGCTTAGATGCGCTGGGAATTCCCTATGTAATTGAAGACCGCTTAGTGCGCGGTTTGGATTATTATACACATACAGTCTTTGAGGTTGTTTCCGTGAATGAACAGATGGGTTCACAAAGCACTGTCTTAGCCGGCGGCCGTTATGATGGTTTGGTAGAATATTTCGGCGGTCCGCAGGGCATGTCCGGCATTGGCTGGGCAATGGGCATGGAACGAATCCTGATTGCTCTTGAAGCAGAAGGCATCGATATGAGTGATCCTGAGGAATTAGATGCCTATGTGCTGTGTCTTGATGAAAGTGCTGCCTTAGAAGCCTTTAAAATCACGACTGAATTAAGAGCTGCCGGATATCGCTCAGATATGGATTATCTGAACCGTTCCTTTAAGGCTCAGTTTAAAACGGTAGACCGCAAGAAGGCAAAGGCTGCTATCTTGATCGGTGAAACTGAAGTTAAAAATCAAAGTGTCACGATTAAACGCATCGATGATCAAACACAGGTCAGCGTGCCGATGAGCGATTTAATTGACGCCATGGATTCAATGTTTGCCATGGAGGATGAACACGAACATACTTGCACATGTGGCGAGGGTAACTGCACATGCGGCAATCATGAATAGGAGGATCAATAAATGAAACGTACACATAGCTGCGGCGAATTAAGCATGCTTGAAGCAGGACAAAATGTCACTCTGATTGGCTGGGTAGCCAAACGAAGAAATTTCGGATCATTAGTTTTTATCGACTTAAGAGATCGTACCGGCATTACACAATGTGTCTTTGATGAAACGATTTCTGATCAGATTACATCTGTCCGCAATGAATATATCTTGGAAGTAAGCGGCAAAGTCTGCGAACGTAAGGATAAGAATCCTAAAATGGCAACCGGTGATATTGAAATCATCGTTGAAAAAGTAACCATTATCAACAGTGCTGAAACAACACCTTTATTGATTGCGGATGAAACCGACGCTTTAGAGGATACTCGTTTAAAGTACCGTTATCTTGATTTAAGAAGACCAGTGATGCAGAAAAAGCTCATCGAACGGGCACAGATTACCCGTGTGATGCGCCGGGTGCTTGATGATCAGGGCTTCATTGAGATTGAAACACCGATTCTTGGTAAATCTACGCCGGAAGGGGCTCGTGATTATCTGGTTCCTTCACGCATTCATCCGGGACAGTTCTATGCGCTGCCGCAGTCTCCGCAATTGTTTAAGCAATTGCTGATGGTTTCCGGCTTTGAACGTTATTACCAAGTAGCCCGCTGTTTCCGTGATGAGGATTTACGTGCTGACCGTCAGCTGGATTTTACACAGTTTGATATTGAAACTAGCTTTATGAGCGAAGATGAAATTATTGAAATGACTGAAAACATGCTTAAGGCAGTGATGAAGGAAGTTAAGGGCATCGATGTTAAAACACCATTCTTGCGCATGACATGGCATGATGCGATGAATAAATATGGCAGTGACAAGCCGGACAACCGTTTTGGCTATGAACTGCATGATCTCTCAGATCTGTTTGTTAACTGTGAGTTTAAGGTATTTAAGGATTGTCTTGCCAATAAGGGTGTAATTAAAGCAATCTGTGTTGATCATCAAAGTCATATGACACGCAAGGACATTGATCATGCTACTGATTTTGCTAAGAAATATGGCGCTAAAGGGCTTGTTGTATTAAAGGTGCTTAATGGCACGGTAGAAGGCAGTGCAGCCAAGTTCTTTAATGAGGATGAAAAAGCAGCGATGATTAAAGCGATGAATGCTCAGGAAGAGGATGTAATCTTTATTGTCTCTGACAAATGGAAGACAGCCTGTGATGTATTAGGAGCATTGCGCGGTTACTTTGCGAAAGAGAAAAACCTGCTTGATGTGAATACATTCAGCTTTTTATGGGTTACTGATTTCCCATTGCTTGAATATAACGAAGAAGATGGCCGCTATTATGCGATGCATCATCCATTTACAATGCCAAAAGCTGAAGATCTGCCGCTTTTGGATACCGATCCAGGCGCGGTTAAAGCTGCCGCTTATGACATTGTCTTAAATGGTTATGAGCTTGGCGGCGGTTCACTGCGTATTTATGATCAAAAGCTTCAGGAAAAGATGTTTGAAGTATTGGGCTTTACTGAAGAAAAAATTCGTTCAAGCTTTGGCTGGTTTGTTGATGCCTTCAAATACGGAACACCTCCGCATGGCGGTTTGGCACTTGGCTTAGACCGTGTTGCGATGATCTTGACTGGTTCAGATTCTATCCGTGACGTTATCGCATTCCCGAAAAACGCCAATGCCCGCTGTCCGATGTGTGAAGCGCCTGACAGTGTAGATCCGGCACAGCTTGAGGAACTGCATATTCGTATCAATCAAGAATAAAATCCGCTTATGCGGATTTTTTGAAAGGAGCATTATGAAAGAAAACAAATATGATGATGAACAATTTTTCAAGAAATACAGTGAGATGGACCGCTCTTTAAAAGGTCTTCAGGGAGCCGGCGAATGGCCGGCACTGGAAAAACTGCTGCCTGATTTTGAACATAAACGTGTGCTTGATTTAGGCTGCGGTTATGGCTGGCACTGCATCTATGCGGCTCAGCACCATGCCGATCAGGTAATCGGTATTGATCTCTCTGAAAAAATGCTGGCCGTAGCAAGAAGTAAGACACCCTATGAGCAGGTCAGCTATCAGCGTGAATCAATGGAAGATTTCACGTTTGCGGATGCATCCTTTGATATTGTATTAAGCTCACTGGCTTTTCACTATGTCAAGGATTTTGACGCCTTGGCAGCCAAAATCAGCCGCGTTTTATGCAAAGACGGCATTCTGATATTCTCTTGTGAGCATCCGCTTTTTACCGCTGAAGGAAAGCAGGACTGGTATTATGATGAGGACGGCAGCATTTTACATTTTCCGGTTGATAATTACTTTATAGAAGGGGAACGCAAGGCAATCTTCTTAGGTGAAGAAGTCACAAAATATCATAAAACATTAACGACTTATCTGAATACATTGCTGAATCACGGCTTTGAACTATTAAATATCGTTGAGCCAAAGCCCAGCGATGAGATGCTGGAAAGTGTCGCAGGCATGAAGGATGAACTGCGGCGGCCAATGATGCTGATCGTTAAAGCCAGAAAAAAATAAGATATAGCGCCCGCTATGTCTTTTTCTTTTCTTCACTCAGCAGCTTTTCCATATGCGATAAAAAGCAGCGGGCAGGCGGTGCAAGAGTATCCCGGCTTTTATAAGTAACGACAATCTGGGTATAAAAGCTGTCTTCGGCAATAGGAACCGCGGCAAGGTTATCACTCGCAAACATCGGCAGCAGGGAAGCCGGGACAAGGCCTACGCCCATACCGGCTTTTGCCCAGCAGTAGGTCGTTCTCGCATCATCATTTAAACAAGCCAGCTGCAATTCACAGCCGGCATCCGCAAAAGCTGTTCTGACCAGCTTTTCAAAACGGCGGTAAATGATTAATGGGTGCTTGCTTAATTCCTGAATGGTAATTGACTCATGCCCGCAAAGCGGCTGGGTAGAAACCGCAAGCATCGCTTCACTTTGCAGATGCAGCTTAACGACATCATCTTTAAAGGGCGTTCTGACGATTGCCAGATCAAGCAGCCCTTTTTTTAATTCCTCCAATAATTCAAAAGTATTGCCCTCAAACAGCTGAAAAGTAATCAGCGGATATTGTTGATGAAATTGATCCAGCTGCTGATTCAATAAGACGGATACGGCTGATGAGATCACACCGATCCGCAGGGTACCGCTGACATGATTGCCGGCTTGCTGCAGCTCAGCTGCTGCCAGAGAGCTTAGCTCAAGAATCTGCAGCGCCCGCTTATAAAGCTGAAGCCCTGCTTCGGTGCAGACACACTGGCGTGAACCGCGCTGAATCAAGGTAACATTTAGTTCCTTCTCAAGATTGCTGAGCTGATACGATAAGGGCGGCTGTGAACAATGCAGCCGTTTAGCGGCTGCTGATAAGGTGCCTTCTTCTACGATGGCGGTAAAGACTTCAAGCTGATGCAGATCCATAGTTCCTCCTATACACTTTTTGAATAGTATGTATATAAATTAAATAATATTCATATATTATCGGATATGCTACTATGATAACTGGAAGAGGATAAAAAAGCAAGGGAGAGAAGTTATGAAAAAGCTGCTTATCTATTTAAAAAAATATCAGAAGGAATTAGTATTAGGCCCGCTGTTTAAGCTGGTCGAAGCAATATTTGAACTGATTGTGCCGTTAATTATGGCTGCCATCATCGATCAGGGAATCAAGGGGCATGATCTGCCTTTAATTCTTTATTACGGCTTGCTGCTGGTGCTGCTGGCGGTTGTCGGTCTAGCCAGCTCATTGATCTGTCAGTATTTTGCAGCACTGGCCTCGCAGGGCTTCGGCACCGACCTTCGCAATGCCATGTTTGCCCATATTCAGTCACTTTCTTATTTCGAAGTGGATCAAATCGGTACACCCTCCTTGATCACACGCTGCAACAATGATATTAATCAGCTTCAGTTAGCGGTTGCGATGATGATACGTCTCGCTCTGCGGGCACCTTTTTTAGTTCTTGGCAGCTGTATCATGGCTATGCGCATTGATTGGCAGCTGGCTTTAGTCTTTCTGATTGCGGCACCGCTGATTGCCATTGTTCTGTATCTGATCATGAGCCGCTCTATCCCATACTACCGCTCTATTCAAAGCAAATTGGACAGACTCTCTTTGCTGACCCGTGAGAATCTTGACGGAATCAGGGTAATTCGGGCAACTTCAAACCAGGAACATGAGCAGCAGCGGTTTACCCTGGCAGTTGAAGAACTTTTTGATACTTCAATTAAGGCTGGTAAAATTCAGTCTAATCTGAATCCGCTGACTTATTTGATCGTAAATTTTTCGATTCTGGCAATTATCTATTATGGTTCACATCGCGTCTACGGCGGATCGCTGACACAAGGTGAAATTATCGCCTTTGTCAGTTATATGACACAGATGCTTCTGGCTTTGAATGTGGTCGCTAATTTAGTTGTGATATTTACTAAAGCGGCCGCCAGTGCCAACCGAGTGAGTGAAGTGCTGAGCTTAAGCTCCTCAATTCAATTTAACGATCATCAGCCATTGGCAAAGGATAGCGAAGCAGCTGTGATGATGAAGCACGTTTCCTTCCATTATCCAAACAGTGAGGAGAATATTTTAGAGGATATCAGCTTTACGCTGAAACCCGGTGAGGTATTAGGCATTATTGGCGGTACCGGTGCTGGTAAATCCACATTGATTCATTTAATCAATCGTTTCTATGACATCAGTGAAGGTGAGCTGACCCTTTACGGCAGAGATTCCAAAAGCATTTCCGAGGATGAGCTTCGCGGTTCAATAGGTCTGGTGCCGCAGAAAAATATTTTGTTTACCGGTACGATCCGTGAAAATATGTGCTGGGGAAAGCCTGATGCTGATGATGAAGAAATATGGGAAGCATTGCGTGATGCTCAGGCGGCGGATTTTGTGATGCAGCAAAAATCTGGCTTGGATACGCTGGTGAATCAGGGCGGCCGTAATTTCTCCGGCGGTCAGCGCCAGCGGCTTGCAATCGCCCGCGCATTAGTTAAAAAACCGGCGCTGCTGATTCTTGATGACAGCTCCTCAGCCCTTGACTACGCAACCGATGCCAAGCTTCAAAAAGCCTTAAAGCTAAAAGGCAAAAAGCGTTCCTTGATACTCATTTCACAGCGGGCAAATTCACTTCGTTATGCTGATCAGATTTTGGTGCTTGATGATGGTAAAATGGCTGGCTTGGGTACTCATGAGGAGCTGTTGAAAAGCTCACCGGTCTATGTTGAAATCTGTGCTTCACAGTTGAGTGAGAAGGAGATGAATAATTTATGAAAATAATGAAACGGCTGATGCGCTATCTGCTTCCATACAAACATTATCTGCTGCTGGCAATTCTTTCGGCAATTTTGAGTGTGACAGCATCACTTTATGCGCCGATCATTATCGGTCATGCGATTGACTGCATCATTGCGATAGGTAATGTGGATTTTAGTTTAATGTCACACTATTTAGCTCAGCTAGCCTTTGTTTTGATTGTTTCTGCCTTTTTTCAAAAAACGATGATGCTGGCGACCAATCAAATGACCTATGGCAGTATCCGTGATTTACGGCAGTCAGCATTTCAAAAGTTTTCACGGCTGCCGCTTAAAACGATTGATAATCATTCACGCGGTGATTTAATTGCCCGTATTATCGCTGATATCGACATCATTTCCGATGGCTTGCTGCAGACCTTTTCACAGCTTTTTACCGGTCTTGTAACCATTGTCGTCACCTTGCTTTTCATGGCTTCAATCAATCGGCTCATCATGCTGTTAGTTGTTGTATTAACGCCGTTATCCCTATGGCTGACAAGCTTTATAGCCAAAAGAAATTATCACTACTTTCGCTCACAGTCAAGACTGCGCGGTGAGTTAAGCGCGAATATTGAGGAAATGGTTGGCTCAATGAAAGTAGTCAAAGCATTTCATCATGAAGCGGCCGCCCAAAAACAGTTTGAAGAAATGAATCAGCGGTTATATGACAGCGGTGTTAAAAGTCAGTTTTTTTCTTCAATAGCCAATCCCGCCACGCGTTTCATTAATGCTCTGATTTATGCGTGTGTAGGGATTAGCGGTGCTGTTCTTGTCTTTAATGGGATGCTGACAACTGGCCAGCTTTCTAGTTTTTTAGCCTATGCCAACCAATACAGTAAACCCTTTAATGAGATTACCGGTGTTGTGAGCGAGCTGCAGAATGCCTTTGCTTCAGCCGCCAGAGTTTTTGAATTGCTTGACAGCGAGGAAGAAATCGCTGATAGCAGTGAAAGCTTGCCTTTAAGCAAGGGTCACGTACAGCTTGATAAGCTGAAATTTTCTTATACCAATCAGCCCTTTATTGACGATTTCAGTATTGATGTAAAAAGCGGCCAGCATATTGCGTTAGTGGGTCCCACCGGCTGCGGCAAGACAACCTTAATCAACCTGCTGATGCGCTTCTATGAATTGGAGGGCGGATCTATAAAAATCGACGGCGTCGACATCCGCACCGTCAGCAAAAAAAGCCTGCGTTCTCAGATAGGGATGGTGCTGCAGGATACTTGGCTGTTTTCCGGTACGATTCGTGATAATATTGCTTATGGTAAGCCCAACGCAACCGATGAGGAAATCATTGCCGCCGCCAAAGCGGCCTATGCCCATAGCTTTATCAAAAGACTTCCGCAGGGCTATGATACCCAGATAAGTGAAGGTGATAATCTCTCCGCCGGACAGAAACAGCTTCTATGCATTGCCCGCATCATGCTGATGCAGCCCTCAATTTTAATTTTAGATGAAGCAACCAGTAATATTGACACCCGAACTGAGGTCAAGATTCAGCGGGCCTTTGATAAAATCATGGCTGGGAAGACCAGTTTTGTGGTCGCTCACCGCCTTTCTACCATCAAAGAAGCAGACTGTATTTTAGTGATGAAGGATGGCCGGGTGATTGAAAAAGGGAACCATGAGACATTATTGAATCAGCATGGTTTCTATGCCTCATTGTATGCTTCACAATTTGTCCAATCGTGATTAAAGCTGCTTTTCTATCCCATAACGTTTGAACTATTGCTTTTTTTGTCCTACAATAGATAGAGAAACAGGGGTGATGCAATGACCTTAAATGATATTGTCCGGCTTAATATAATTACAATATTAAAATCACGGGGTTATTATAAAAATAAACGCCTGACCCTGCCAATGGATATGAAATATCTCTATTCTACCTTATCATCGATTATTAAGGGCAGCGGCGGGATGACGCTGAATACCTTGGAAACAGTAGCACACGCATTGGATGTTGAAGTAGCGGAATTAATCCGCTGGGAATAAATGGAGAACGTTATGTGTAAAGAATGTTATGTTGCAGACAGCCGGTGTACACCGCTTTTAAAACCATTAGATTGTTTAAAAAATCATACCCAATACATTTGCTCTACCTGCGGCCGCTGCATCTGTATTGAAGCAGATCCTAAACGCTCTTTGCAGCGCTGGAATTTTCCTTTCAAGACATTGGAAATTGCGAAGATGTATCTGCGGGCGGCAGATTATACTGCAAAAAAAGCCTGCGGAATCTATCAGATAGAAAACAGCAGGGGACAATCCATTTATAAAATATTTACCGGCGCTGATGATTTGCAGCTTTATCTGAATAAGCATAAGGATAAAAGCTGCTCGGCGATGGCGCCTGTCTATACGGCAAAAGAATTCATTGCCTATCCAAACACACAGGTACGCCGCCTGAGTGATGAAGAAATTGAAAAATATCTGTCAGAACGCTGACAGTTTTCTTTTTAGCTAAAATAAAAGGCAGGCATCGCTGCCTGCCACCAAAAGGTGAGACCTTTTCCCTGTATATACAGGTGGGCATCCTGTGTAAGTTTTTAGGATTCCTGCACTCGTGCAGGCATTCACACCAAAATACAACGTCCGGATTCCCTTATCTCAACTTGTAGGAAAAATTTTATACCTTTTGGATAATCTTATTATATCTTAAAAAAATCTAAATAATACTCTTGACTTTTAGGAAATGTTTAGAAATTTTATTTCGTCACACTTTCTCATCTCAAAACAAGCATCAGGAAAAGGCCGCAAATCGTTTTCTCAACATGCTTCTTATTTTATGTTATAATAAAGCAGAAGCCATGAGGTGAATAAATAATGGATGGAATTCTTTTAATTAATAAAGCGGCCGGCATGACAAGTCATGATGTCGTGTTTAAATTACGAAAGCTGCTGAATACTAAAAAAATCGGTCATACTGGAACGCTTGATCCGGATGCGACAGGTGTTCTGATCGTCTTAGTCGGCAGAGCCTGCAAGATTTTGCCGTTTTTGGAAAATACCGATAAAGAATATATCGCTCAGCTTATGCTGGGTCAGACAACTGATACTGAAGATATTTGGGGCAAGGTGCTTGCCACCGGTGAAATTAAACCAATTGAGGATTTTGAAGGCTTATTGAAAAGTTTTGAGGGCAGACAGAAGCAGCTGCCGCCAATGGTTTCATCAATTAAGGTGAATGGGAAGAAGCTTTATGAATATGCCCGCAGCGGCGAGGCGGTAGAACGGCCGCTCAGAGACATTGAAATCTATGAAACCCAAGTGCTGGATGCCAAAGAGCTGCGTTTTCGCGTAGCTTGTTCAAGCGGTACTTATATTCGTTCGCTGTGCCGTGATTTGGCTGAGAAAAGCGGAAATCTGGGCTGCATGAGCTCATTAGTGCGCAGTAAGGCAGGTCATTTTACCTTGGCTCAATGTGTCAGCCTTGAGGATGTCGCTGAAGGCAATTACAAACTGCTGCCGATGATTGAAGCATTAAAGCATCTGCCAATGATTACACCGGCCAATGAAGCTGATATAAGAAACGGCAAGCGGGTGCAATTAAACTGCGATGAAGCGCAGGTCGTGATGATCAGCAACGATGAAGTGCTGGCTGTCTATGAACGTGAAAAAGAAAATATCTATCGCTGTGTGCGGGGATTATGGTAAGGAGAGAGTTATGGAAGTAATAAGAATGGGGATCGGTTCGATTCAATCATCGCCGGTACCGTTATCGGCTTGTATCGGATATTTTGACGGTCTGCATTTAGGCCATCAGCAGCTGGTAGCCAACGCAATCGCAGCTGCCAAGGATCATCACTGCCAAAGCGCGCTGATCACCTTTGATCCTGACCCTTGGGCAGTATTAAAAGATCTTCAGGATATCGACCATTTGACAACGATGGCAGAACGCATTGAATTAGGCGCTAAGCTGGGCATTGAAAAATGGATTATATTGGAATTTACAAAAGAGCTGGCCGCGTTAACGCCGGAAGCTTTTTTAAATCAGATTTTGATTCCGCTGAATCTGCACACATTAGTCTGCGGCTTTGATTATCATTATGGCTGCCGCGGGCAGGGGAACGTCGATACACTGAAAAAACAGAGTATTTTTGATGTCAAGGTAGTTGCGGAGGTTGATTATGCGGGGGAGAAGATCAGTTCCACAAGAATTGAAAAAGCGATCAGTGAAGGCGATATGGTTTTGAGTGAAAAACTTTTGGGACGTCCTTACAGCCTGCATGGCAGCGTTGTGCGCGGCAATCATGTCGGCACCAACGTACTGGGCTTTCCAACTGCCAATTTAGCTCTCAGCGATCATTATGTGATTCCTAAGCGCGGTGTCTATGTTGGCGCCTGCCGCTGTAAAGGTGAATTGATAAAGGCGATGATCAACATTGGACATAACCCAACATGCAACCATCGTGATGAGCTCAGCGTCGAAGCCCACCTGATCGATTTCAATCAGGATCTTTACGGTCAGACGATTACGCTGTATTTTTATGAAAAGCTGCGTGATGAAGTAAAGTTTGCCAGTGCTGATGAGCTGATTGCTCAGTTAAACGCTGACCGGCTCAATACAAAGAATTATCAAAGAAAAGAGGGAATGGCATGCGTTTAAGTATCTTTGATACCATTGATTCCACGCTGGCTCTGCTTGATGAGCGAAATGATCTTTATCATGAATTGGAGCAGCAGCTGAAATCAGATCTTTATGCTATTTTTGAAGCAGACGCGGAAATGATCGTCGATATTTTTTCACGTGTTAAGACGCGCGAGAGTCTGCGTGAAAAAATCATCCGCAATCGTTTCTATATCAACTATGACAACAGTGAGGATATTCTCGACAATCTTTCTGATTTGATTGGTGTCAGCATCGAATGCCGCTTTATTGAAGAAGAATATAAGGTACTAAAACGTCTGCGTGAATATTTCATCGTCCCTGATGAAGCAAGCGGTTATTTTTATATGAGAATCATCCTGAGCTGTTTTTAGATACTGCTTCAAGACAGCCGCAGGTTCAGAAAAATGGTTTTTCAATTTATCGGATTGATGGTTTTATCATGCATAACGACATGAAGATCAACTTTGAACTGCAGATTAAAGCACTGGTTCATGCGTTTTGGGGTGATATTGAACATAAGCTCGTTTATAAGAATACAAATTATTATGTCTATGATAGTTTTATGGTTGATATTCTCTCCTCAATAAAAGCGAATCTGACAATCATTGACCGCCAGCTCAGCATCATTTACAATCAGATGCAGAATTCAAGTATGAGTGATGTTTCAATCAGTGAGAAGAGTTTTGAGAAAATCGTTACAAAGGCGATTAATGATCTCTTTGCGATGAAGATGAATGAATCAATCGGCTTTACGATTAATTTAAAGAGTACCAGTTCAATTTTAGGTCATTATATTTTTATCAAGGATATCCGTCATTCCTCAATGAATAATGACCGCATCTCGCTGTTATTTAAAACGTTTAAGAAAGTGAATAATTCACAGATGGATTTTGAAAATGAATCGTACTGGATGGTGATTTCAGTTCAAATGACCCATTTATTCAAATTCTCGGTGAATATCTTGTTTCAGTCATCAATATAGATTATGACTGGTATGTTTTCTTCAAGATGCTGTTTTTTATTGAACCAGGCAATAATACTGAAGATTTTGTTTTATTCCTTAAAGTCATCAAAAATTATTTGGTCGATGATTATTGGCTGAAAACCAGCTTTGTAAGATTAAGCATGAGTGAAAGCGTCATGGTCCAAGATGAATGTGCGGCCATTCTGGCGCGTTCCCTGGTTGCTATTAAAACGATAGCGATCATCGATGATGACAAGATGATTGCTGTTAATAAAGCTTTTGTTTTATTCATTCAGGAGCTGGAAACCAGAGTCATTAATTACAGTGATTTCATGAATTATAAAGAAGCTTATTATCATGATTGGTTAAATCGGATGAATCATATTTTTAATCGTTAGCATAAACCTTTGCGCTGCGGCATAGGCTACAGTAGCAAAGGAGGTTTGCTTATGAATCGACAAGCCATTGCGTTTATCTCTTTGTTTTCCTTGATACTGATGCTTTCCGTCTATTATGTAAGTATGGATAACGATGATGTAGCCGTCATTCAGCCGCAGGATCATGAAGTGGTTTCAACGCTGAGCGATGGTTCACAGCCTTTAAAGGATCAAATCAATGAACAGGATCAAAGTGAGATCCAAAAGCAGAAGGAAATTCTTGGTACTAAGGGTGACAGTGAAGAAAAATCGGAAGCGCTGGATGCGATTGCCAAGCTGGAAAACAAACAGAAGCAGCAGCAGGAATATGAAGCACTGCTTAGTGAACAGGGCTTTAAATGTGTTGTAGAGATTGATGAGAGTGTGGTCAGAGTAACGGTTTATGAACAGGGAAAAGATCTGAATCTGGCAAATCAGATCATGAATCTGCTTTATGAAAAGGTCGGAAATGAAAAAACAATCGAAGTATCTTTTAGTTGAAATGTCTTAGGACATCAAGTATAATACAGGTAGAAGGTGATAATTATGGCTCAGGAATACATCGCAGTAAAACAGAAAAATGATTTAGGTTTAATCGCTATCAGCAAGTCCGTTTTTCAAACGATTGCCGAGATAGAGGTAGAGGAAGAGGAAAATGTGGCTTTAGCTGAGGCAACGCCATTTAAGAGTCCACTGGGTTGCAAGATTACCGATGACCGTCTTTACTTGTCCGTAGATATTAAAGTGATGTATAATGCAAATGTAAATGAGATTTGCGCAAAGCTTCAAAATAAGATCTATGACTCGATCAAGCACATGAGTGAATATGCGCCGGATGTGATTGATATTAAGGTTACAGGCTTTTTGTTCTAGTCATTTTTCAAAAATACTCCTTTGGGGGTATTTTTTCGTTATATAGGAAATTTCATTTTCTAGCATCAGAGCGCCATGAAGGAAATCATTTTCTTGTTTCTTTACTAATTAATGATACAAAAAAGTCTATTTATGATAAAATAGATAAGATGAATGGAGGAATCTTATGAATAACAGACATCAGCTACGCGAAAGTGCGATGACATGTCTTTATCAATACTTCCTGTTGAATAAGGATATCAAGCAGATCGTTTTTGAAAATAGTGAATCAAATGCTATTGATCCGTTTTTATACACGGTTACTATTGATGCAGTAGCGAATAAAGACTTTTATATTAAAAGAATTAATGAAACTTTGAGTGATGATTGGGAATTTGACCGTTTGGGCTGCGTTGAAAAAGCAATCTTATTGATGGCTGCCAGCGAGCTTGATTTTGAAACAGCTCAAAAACCGATTGTGATTGATGAGGCCGTTACCCTTACTAAAAAATATTGTGACGAAGACGCTTATAAATTGATTAACGGTGTATTGGATCAGCTATGAGTCAGGCAATCTGGAGTATTTCCTCATTAGTACGTTATATTAAAGCTTCATTAGATCGTGATATGAATCTTCAGTCAATTTTGATTAAAGGGGAAGTTTCCAATTTTACCCATCACCGCAGCGGTCATTATTATTTTACATTAAAAGATAACAGTTCCCGCATCAGCTGTGTGATGTTTGCATCTAATGCCCGCCGCTGTCCGCTGCAAATTAAGGATGGCATGAAGGTATTGGTAAGTGCGAATGTTTCAATGTATGAACCGCAGGGTAATTGTCAGCTTTATGTGCTGCAGGTACAGCTGGATGGTATCGGTGATTTGTATATGCAGCTTGAGGAAATCAAACGGCGGCTGAATGCGGAAGGACTTTTCAGTGAGACACACAAAAAGATGCTTCCTGAATATCCGATGAATATTGGCGTTATTTCAGCACGTACCGGAGCCGCTACCCAAGATGTCTTTACAACGATCAAAAGACGGTGGCCGCTTGCCTCTGTCTTTTTTTATCCTTGTCTGGTGCAGGGCAAAGAGGCGGAAGCTGATTTGATTAAAACACTGAAATCAGCTGACAGCAATCATCATGATTGTATTTTGGTTGTCCGCGGCGGCGGTTCTATCGAAGATTTATGGTGCTTTAACTCAGAAGCGTTAGCGCGCTGTGTTTATCAGTGTCAAACAGTGATCGTAAGCGGTGTCGGACATGAAACGGATACGACGCTGATTGATTATGTAGCTGACCGCCGGGCTCCAACACCTACCGCGGCTGCTGAATTGATCACTCCCGACCGCCGTGATGTAAGCGAACGGGTTAACGTTTATCGGCAAAGGCTTCAGCGCTCAGTTGCTTCACAGCTTCAGCAATGCACACAGGCATACAATCGTATCAAGGCTAATAAACTATTAAGTGAGCCCTTAAACTATATTCAAAATGATGCGATGCGGCTGGCGATGGATGTACAAAGACTGGAGAAGGTCGTAAGTATGGGAGAGCGTGAACGCTATAAGCTCAATCAGCTTTTTGAGGCGATGAGCAGCAGTGGGCGTCAGCTTTGCCTTGAAAACCGGCATCTGCTTTCTCAGATCATGTAAGCGAACGGGTTAACGTTTATCGGCAAAGGCTTCAGCGCTCAGTTGCTTCACAGCTTCAGCAATGCACACAGGCATACAATCGTATCAAGGCTAATAAACTATTAAGTGAGCCCTTAAACTATATTCAAAATGATGCGATGCGGCTGGCGATGGATGTACAAAGACTGGAGAAGGTCGTAAGTATGGGAGAGCGTGAACGCTATAAGCTCAATCAGCTTTTTGAGGCGATGAGCAGCAGTGGGCGTCAGCTTTGCCTTGAAAACCGGCATCTGCTTTCTCAGATCAGCATTCAATTGCGGCACAGCATCGATGCGGTTAGTGAAGCGCGGAAATTGGAATTAAAACGCAGTGCTGCTTTGCTGGATGCTTTTAGTCCATTAAAGGTTGTAGCCCGCGGTTATTCACTCACTTATGATGAAAATCAACATCTGATTGGTTCAATCAATAATGTAAAAAACGATGATTTATTAAAGATCCGTGTCAGTGATGGCAGCATTCTGGCTCGGGTTGAAGGAAAGGAGATTATCAATGAGTAATGAAATGCCTTTTAAACAGTCCATGCAGCGGCTTGAAGAAATTGTATCGCTGCTTGAAAAGAATGAAATTGAATTAGAAACAGCGATTCAATATTTTGAAGAAGGCTTGAAGCTTGTGAATCAGTGTGATCAGCAATTAAAGAATTTTGAAGAAAAAGTAACGGTATTGATGGACACATACCAAAAGGATAATACCAATGAATAATTTTGATGAGCTGTGTACAGCCTTTTTAGAACAAATCAAGCCTTCTGCCGTTAAAGATGCGATGCTCTATTCCTTCTCTGCCGGTGGTAAACGGCTGCGGCCTAAGCTGCTGTTTGCGGCGCTGGAAAGCTATGGCATTCGTGCTGAGAGCGGCCTGCGCTTGGCGGCGGCCATTGAGATGATTCATACGTATTCATTGATTCATGATGATCTGCCGGCAATGGATAATGATGATTTAAGGCGCGGCAAGCCTACCTGTCATAAGCAGTTTGATGAAGCAACCGCTATTCTGGCAGGTGACGGCTTACTTACCGAAGCTTTTTATTATGGCGCAACAGCTACTGCTGATCCGGCGAAGAATGTCAGAATTGTCTGCGCGATGGCTAAAGCAGCCGGTGCCAACGGCATGATTTTGGGTCAGGCGCTGGATCTTGAGGCGGAAAAAAAGACTGCCTGCGCTCTGTCTGAGCTTGCTGTTATTCACCAGGCGAAAACCGGCGAATTGCTGACTCTGCCTTTGATTTGTGCCGCTATTATTGCTGATCGTGATGAAGATATTGAAGCGTGGCAGACATTTGGCGCTAAGCTTGGTTATTATTTTCAGATTCAAGATGATATCCTCGATTTAAGTGTCAGCAGTGAAGAGCTTGGTAAAAGTACCAGTGATCTTCATAATCATAAGCAGACCATGGCAACTTGTTTAGGGATTGATGAAGCTAAAAAATTGGCCGAAGCATGTTATGAAGAATTAAATCAGCTATGTGATAAGCTATCACAGCCTGAACCGATTCGTGCCATTCTTTTAACACTGCATCATCGAAGACGATAAAAAGGAGTGTGAATGCTGATGAATATTGAAGAAATCAAAGGTCCGGAAGACATAAAAACAATGTCTGTCAAAGAACTTGAAGCACTTTCTTCAGATATAAGAAAGTTTTTGATTGCCAGTATTGCGAAGACGGGCGGTCATCTTTCCAGCAACTTGGGTGTCGTTGAGCTGACGGTTGCCCTGCATTATGTATTTGATTCTCCGCGTGATAAAATAATCTTTGATGTTGGTCATCAAAGCTATGTGCATAAAATTCTAACCGGCCGGGCGCCTGCTTTTAAGACGCTGCGGCAGTTTAAAGGTCTTTCAGGCTTTCAGAAACGCGCTGAAAGCATTCATGATCCATGGGAAGCCGGGCATTCCAGCACCGCTTTGTCGGCAGCGCTGGGAATGGCGGTAAGCCGTGATCTGAATCATGAGGATTACTGCGTCGTACCCGTTGTTGGTGATGCGGCGATGGTTGGCGGTTTGTCCATTGAGGCCTTAAATGAAATTGGCTCGGAACAGCGGAATATGGTCATTATATTTAACGATAATAATATGTCGATATCGCAGAATGTCGGCGCTTTAAACGAAACCTTTACGCGGCTGCGGACTTCCAAGCCATATAATGATTTGAAACAGGATATCAGCGGCGCATTATCGACTTCTAAGGCTGGCGAGTCGGTGCTGAATGTCATGCGCAATGTTAAGAATACGGTAAAGAAAAACATTTCGACGAATTCATTTTTTACGGAATTGAATCTTGATTATATCGGCCCCGTTGACGGTCATGATATTAAAAGTCTGATTAAGACATTAAAAATAGCGAAAAAGCACCGCGGACCGATCGTGGTTCATGTGATCACCAAAAAAGGGAAGGGATATTCCTTTGCGGAAAATGATACAAGCGGTAAATGGCACGGTGTTTCCCAGTTTAATATTGAAACCGGTGAAGTGCTGAATCGGCTGCCGGAAAATCATTGCAGCTGGAGTGAAATCATTGCCAATACAGTTTGTGATCTGGCTAAAACCAACGATCATATTGTGACCTTAACACCGGCGATGATATCCGGAAGCAAGCTTGAGAAGTTCTTTTCGCTTTATCCCGAACGTGCCTTCGACTGCGGAATTGCCGAAGAACACGCGGCGGTATTTGCGTCTTCTCTGGCCAATGCCGGACAGCGGCCTTTTTTAGCCATTTACTCCTCCTTTATGCAGCGGGCCTATGATCAGCTGAATCATGAGATGGCGCGCATGGATCTGCCGGTGGTCATCGGGATTGACCGCTGCGGTTTAGTCGGTGAGGATGGCGCAACTCATCATGGTATCTTTGACATTCAGCTGCTTCGAGCCCTGCCTAATTTTATCCTCTGCGAACCAAAGGACGGCGAAGAGGCTCAGCAGCTGCTATATACAGGCTTTAATCAGCAGCATCCCTTTGCGATTCGATATCCGCGCGGCAGCAATGTCTATCAAAAGGTCAGTGAATATCAAAGTATTCCTATCGGATCATGGACGCGCTGGCGCTTTAATCAAGAAAGCAAGGCAATTGTAATTACCTATGGCTGTGATGTGGATCGGGTGATTTCTAAGGCAAGTATTAATGAAATTCCAATTACAGTTATCAATGCGCGTTTCTTTAAACCTTTGGATGCTGAGATGCTGAAGGAATGCGCGCAGACTAAGCTGCCTGTTATCGTCTATGAGACTGATATCTTAAGCGGCGGTTTATCCTCAGCCATTCTTGAAACATGCAATGATCTGGGCATCAGTATGCCGCTTGTCCGCATTGGGATAAAGGATCACTTTGTGGAACACGGCTCACTGCCGCAGCTGCGCAAAGTTGAGAAAATTGATTTAACGACTTTATTTAATAAAATTACGGAGTTGATACATCATGCGGATTGATCAGCTGTTAGTCGCTCGTAAATTCTGTGCCAGCCGTGCTCAAGCCCAAGATGCTGTCAAAGCTGAACGGGTAAAGGTTAACGGTAAAACGATTATTAAATGTTCACAGGATTTTGATGAAAACGCCGATATTGAAGTGAGTGCGGCTGAATTGGCGTTTGCTTCCAGAGCCGGTCTTAAGCTTTATCACGCATTAATGGATTTTGAACTGAATGTTAAGGATCGCATCGTCCTTGATGTAGGGGCTTCGACCGGCGGCTTTACTGATGTCTGTCTGTCTCAGGGGGCGGCTCATGTTTATGCCTGTGATGTCGGCAGCGGCCAATTGATTGATAAGCTGCGTCAAGATCCGCGGGTCAGCAACATGGAGAACATCAACTGCCGCTATCTTGAAGCGAAGATGTTTGATCCGTTGCCTGATTTTGTGTGCATGGACGTTTCTTTTATCTCAATCCTATCAATCATGCCGGCAGTCTTATCATGCCTGAAGCCGGAATATGAAATGGTCTTGCTGATTAAGCCGCAGTTTGAAGCGGGGAAAAAGGATATCGGTAAAAATGGTATCGTTAAAGATTTAAAGGTGCATCAGCGGGTGCTCATGCAGACGATTGACGGCCTCCTTCAGCTGAAAATCTATCCTCAGAAGCTGGCAAAGTCTAAAGTATGCGGCCGTGACGGTAATCAGGAGTATGTTGTTTACTGTTCCTCAACACCTTCACATAAGGTTTTTGATTATCAAAAAATCGTTAAGAGCTGATTGTTAATGATAACGCAGAGTGAGCAATCACTCTTTTTTTCTGAAACTTTATCAATGAGAAATTCAATATAAAAATATGTGTAAAACGGTGCCATTTATTGATAAATAATGGTACAATAACACATATTAAGAGAATTGAAAGGAGAAGCTATGCTTAAAGAAATTTATGTAAAAGACTTTATCCTGATTGATACTGCCGCTTTGCAGTTTACCAATTCAATGAGTGCGTTTACGGGTGAAACGGGTGCCGGCAAAAGCTTGCTGATTGATGCGATCGCACTGCTTAAAGGCAGCCGGTGTAATGCATCGATGGTTAAAAAGGGGGCTGAGAAAGCTTTGGTTGAAGCTGTTTTTGAATTGGCTGCCGATCATCATTCATTAAGCTTATTGAATGAGTATGGCTTTGAAAGTGACGATAATACATTTATTGTTACCCGTGAAATTAACAGTGAAGGCAAGAGTACAGCGCGTATTAACCATCGCACGGTGCCGGTGTCAATGCTGAAGGAAATTATGGAGAATATCATTGATATACATTCTCAGCATGATACGCAGTATTTATTAAACAGCAAGTATCATACGACATTGTTAGATCAATATCTCAATGATTTTGAAGCTTTGCAGCAGGTACAGACAGCTTACCGCGAATATGCGGATCTGAAGCATGATTATGAAATGGCAATGAATCAGACTTATAATGAAGATGATCTTGAATTCTTGCTTTATCAGGTGCGTGAAATTGATGAAGCCGCAATCAGTGCTGATGAGGAGGAACAGCTGATCGATGAGCAAAAGAAGATGATGGCTTTTGAAAAGCTGAGTCAGCGTTTAGCAAACGCAATTGATGCGCTTGACGGTTCAAACCGCGCCAGTGAATCCTTGTATGAAGCGGTTCATGAATTATCTTATTTAGAGGAGTTTAACGATATAAAAGGGCAGCATGAAGTCTTGAATGATCTTTATTATTCGTTAAATGACGCGCTGGATAGTCTGAAGCAGATTTATAATCAGCTTGAATATGATGAAGAACGCAACAATGAGATTCAGGAGCGATTATTTGTCATAAATAATCTAAAACGTAAATATGGTTCCACTATCGCCCTGATTCTTGAAAAACGTGATGAATTAAATCGTAAGATTGAAATGATTACTCATCGTCAGGAGTTTATTGAACAGCAGGAAGCGCTTTTAAAGCAGGCGCTTGATCGTTATAGTGCTGTTGCCCTTGCTTATTCTAAAAAGCGTCAGAAAGCGGCTAAAACGCTTGAGAAAGAGATTTGCAAGGAATGTGTTGATCTATATCTTGAGCATGCGCGTTTCTCGGTTAGCTTTAAAGAACAGGCACCTTCAATCAATGGCATTGATAAGATTGAATTTATGATTTCAATGAACCCTGGTGAAGATATGAAACCGCTCGCCAGTGTTGCCAGCGGCGGTGAGTTATCACGTCTAATGCTTGGCATGAAGATCATTTTCACCAGACTGCAGGGCATTGAAACCGTAATCTTTGATGAAATTGATACGGGTGTATCCGGCAAGGTAGCCTTTGCAATCGGCCGTAAAATGGCTGAACTGGCGAAGCATACCCAAGTGTTCTGTGTTACTCATCTTGCTTCGGTAGCCGCCTGTGCAGCAACGCAGTATCTTGTTGAGAAAAATCAGCAAAAAGCCTTTACGAAGACATCAATCCATGCACTGGATGATGAAGAACGGATTCGCGTTTTAGCGATGATCGCCAGCAACAGCGATAGTGAACCCGCCCTTTCAGCCGCGCGCGAACTGCTTCATAAGGCACAGTCATAAAATGGTTTGTTAAAGAAAATATAACCCAGCAATCAGCCTCCACACTAACAAGGGAGGCTGATTTTAATGAAAAAATTACTGGCATTAAGCTTATCTTTATATCTGTGCACAACGCTTCAGCTTTCTGCAAAAGAAGTCCAGCTCGGCGGCGATACGATCGGTATCCAAATCACCTATGACGGCGTCATGATTACCGGTACTTATACGCTTGAAATCGATGGCATGAACTATAATCCTGCCGATCAGGATATCAGACCTAAAGACTTGATTCAGGCCGTAAATGGTGAAACGGTCACCACGATCAAAGAATTAAGCCGTCAGCTTGGCTTAGCCGCAGAACAGAAGGAAGCTGAATTAACCATTCTCAGAGACGGAGAAACAATTAAACGCAAACTGCTCATTCAAATGATTAATTCACAGATCCGCACCGGTTTATTAATAAAAGATGAAACGCTCGGCATCGGTACCCTGACTTATATCGATGAACAGACACAGACCTTTGCCTCATTGGGTCATGAAATCATTGATGCAGATACCAAAGAGAGCATTCAGGCTGATTCGGGAACCATCTATGAATCACAGGTTCAGTCCATACGCAAGGCTAAAAATGCGCAGGCCGGCGAGAAAAACGCAAAAATCGATTTTGAACAGCCGCTGGGTATCATCACCAAAGTAAATCGTTACGGCGTGTTTGGTGAAATCGTCGGCAGCAGCTCACAGCCCTTGATTCAGACCGGTACCCAGCAGGATATTCATCTAGGCGAAGCAAGCATCTTTACCGTTTTACATGATGATGTTATTGAAGAGATAAAAATCAACATTACCAAAATTAATCAACAGGACAACCAAGATATAAAGGGCATTGAATTTGACGTTATCGATGAACACTGTATCAATGTCAGCAACGGTATCGTTCAAGGCATGAGCGGTTCACCCATTGTCCAAGATGATCTGCTTGTTGGGGCTGTAACTCATGTGGCGACAAGCAAGCCGCAGAAGGGTTATGGCATCTTTATTGAGTGGCTGTTGATGGAGAGTGAGAATGAGACGACAAACGTCGACAATTAATGACGAATTATGTCAATTTCATTCCTTTTTTTGTACAAAAACAGCAAAAATATGAGAATATGTATGAATTCTGAGCCCCTTTCGACAAAATATTATCAAAAATTTACGTTTAAGTTCTATAATAATATCTATGAGCTAAAAAAGCGGAGGGAATAGTTATGAGTGAAAAGCTAAGTGTTTACATTGTTGACAACAACTCAGAGTTCAGCAATCGGATCAAAGATGAGATCAGAAAATCATCGTCCTATGTGGTTGTCGGCAGTGCTGTCAATGGGGAACAATGCTTGAAAGAAATGAGTAATCGCAGCGTTGATTTACTGGTTCTTGATTTAATTATGCCTGTGAAAGACGGTTTGCAGGTATTAAGAGAAATGAAGGATCATCATATGAGTGCCAAGCATATCCTGTGCATGACATGTTTTATCAATGATATGATGATGCAGGAATTAAACAATTATCAGATTGATTATTTATTACAAAAGCCCATTAATTTTTCTGATTTTGTACAGAAGCTTGATATGATATCCAAATATCAAACCAAACAGACCATACCGAGCCGGCCCGTACCCGTTGTTGATAACAGTGAACGTGATAAGCTTCAAAAACTGGAGCTTGAAAGCGATATCACAAATATCCTTCATGAGATTGGCATCCCAGCACATATTAAGGGATATATGTATCTGCGGACAGCTATTCTTGAAACATATCTTAACATGGACTTTTTAGGTCAAATCACGAAAGTGCTGTATTCTGAAATAGCCAGAAAATATTCTACTACTGCATCAAGGGTAGAAAGAGCGATTCGCCATGCTATCGAAGTAGCTTGGAGCCGCGGCAATATTGATATCATCAATGAAATTTTTGGTTATACAATCAATGCTTCTAAAGCGAAACCGACGAATTCTGAATTTATCGCGATGATTGCTGATAAGCTGCATCTTGATCATAAGAAGAAAAATCGCAATGATTCAATGAGTTGTTACCGTTAAGGTTTATTCTTCTTCTTGAATTTGCTATAATGGCAGTTAAGGAGAAAAATAAATGGGAAAAGTATTATTTCATATTGATTTAAATGCATTCTATGCGAATGCTGAAATATTGCGTAATTCAGCGTTGGCTGATCAGCCGATAGCGGTATCCGGTATTAGTCGGCGCGGCGTGGTATGTACGGCTTCATATAAAGCGAGGGAATACGGAGTGCGCTCTGCCATGCCTTTGCAGCAGGCATATCAGCTTTGTCCGGATTTGATCGTATTGCCCTGTGATTTTAACTGGTATGAAGCATGTTCGCAGCGGTTCTTTCAATTTATCCGGCAATTTACGCCCTTTGTAGAACCGGCAAGTATTGATGAATGCTATGCCGATATGAGTGAGACCATCAAAAAGTTTGAACGGCCGCTTGATCTGGCATGGCTGATTCAGCAGCGCTTATTAAATGAAATCGGACTGCCCTGCAGCATCGGTGTCGCGCCAAATCGATTTTTAGCTAAGATGGCAAGTGATATGCGTAAACCGATGGGTATTTCTGTCCTACGCATCCAGGAAGTACCTAAAAAGCTATGGCCGTTAGATATTCGTGAGATGCAGGGAATCGGTAAGAAAACAGCGCCGCTGCTGATTGAAAACGGTATTCATACGATTGGTGATTTTGCTGATCCGGCAAATGAGCACAAAATCATGCAGCTGTTAGGTAAAAATGCCTATACCAAGATTTTAAACGCCCGTGGTCAGGATTCCAATAAGCTATGTTTTGATACCTCTTATCAATCAATCTCACAGTCTACGACATTAGATAAGGATATTAATGATTATGATGAGGTAAAGAATGTATTTCGCAGACTGGCAGCTTCACTTTCACAGCGCGCCCGCCATGAAAACATAAAAGGGAAGCATTTATCGGTATCAATCCGATACAATGATTTTTCTACGATTGTACGCTCATGTTCTTTAAACAACTATACCAATGATGCAGATGTAATTTTAGAAAATGCATATTTGCTGTTTGATAAAAACAATGAATCCAGTCTGCCGATCCGGCATTTAGGTATTGCCCTTGGCTCTCTCTATTCAAGTACAAGTTCAGTAGAACAAATTGATCTATTCGCTCAGCCGGAAACACTCAGTCAGCAGGATGTACTGAACGAATTAAACAAAAATCTAAAAAGCGGTTCACTGGTTTATGCTTCAACATTGCTCCAAAAGAAGTAATTGTCGAAATATAAATGAGCTAAACTGCTTTTTTCTTTCATAAATTAAACTGAGGTGGTTTATGAAAAAGAAAGAATCATTTTCGCTGACATTTATCTATTTATTAATGATCGCGGGTTTTCTCTGTGGCTTGATTATTTCCAGAATCGTTGATTTAAGCAGTGTTACAGCACTAGACTCTTTATTAACGACGGTTAATCAAAACAGTGATACTTATGCATACTTTGTTTCGCAATTTGTGATTGGTATTATTTTTATCTTATTTATTTTCTTTTTAGGTACTTCAGTCATCGGTATTCCAGCCATTGCTTTTGTATTATTTACCCGCGGCGTGCAGATTGGTTTTTCATGCGTATTGTTTGTTGCTACTTACCAGCTAAAAGGGATTTTGGGGATTTTACTTGCCTTGCTTCCGCAAGTGCTTTTAGATATCGCAGCGATCGTTATCGTGGCTGTATTTTCGATTGAATGTTCAACGCATCTGCTTTATTGTACGCTGAATCCGATGAAAATGAATGCTAAGGATTATGTCAACCGCGGACTCACGCATTTATTGCTGGCTTTTGTCTTTGTACTGATTGGCTCTTATTTAAAATCTACGTTGATTCTTAAGCTAATTGAACTCTTTAATTTGATATAGTGTGCTATAATATTAGCAGGTGATATGCATGAAAATCTCAGAAGCAATGGCCGATTACTTTCATTACATAACCGCTGTCGATCAGAAAAGTATGAAGACGGTGGAGAGCTACAAGAATGAATGTGCCCATTATCTTAAAGCCTTGAATGAGCAGGGTATTGAAGATATGGAAGCCATCACTTATCAAGCCATTCAGCAGTTTATTGATGCCTCCGCAAAGACTTTGTCGGATAATTCATTGAATCATCGCATCACATGTCTCAGGCTGTTTCATGAATACGCATCCACCATGCTTAACTGCAGCAATCCGGCAGTATATCTCAAAAGTAAGCGCCATGGTCAGCATCTGCCTAATTATTTAAATAAGGAAGATGTGACGCTGCTGCTGACAAGGCAGAATGAGAGTGAGCGTGAGCTGTTGGATGTAACGATTCTGGAATTGATTTATGGCTGCGGTTTGCGGGTGAGTGAATGCTGTGACTTAAAAATCAATCAGGTAAATCTGGAACAGGCATTGCTGCGCTGCCGCGGTAAGCGTGATAAGGAGCGTTATGTGCCGATGAATGAAAATGAGATTAAACTCATTAAGGAGTATTATGGCAGTGTCCGTAGAAAGTGGGACAGCCATCGCTCGATGTATCTTTTGATTAATTCAAGAGGGAATCAAATCAGCCGTCAATATATTTTCACAATGCTGAAAAAGCGCTGTGCGTCATTGGGGCTTGATGAGCGGATCTCACCGCATTCACTGCGGCATTCATTTGCATCCCATCTGCTTGACGGCGGTGCTGATCTGCGTGTTGTACAGGAACTGCTGGGCCATTCCGACATTGCTACTACTCAGATTTATACGCATATCCAGGATGAAAGGCTGAAACAGGCCTATCGGCAGTTCCATCCGAGGAATAAGAAGTAAAAGGAGAACTTTATGAAAAAATATAAACGCATTTTTACGATTGTTATCGATTCTATGGGCGTTGGCGCAGCCCCAGACGCTGCTGAATATGATGATGCCAATACCGACACTTTAGGGCATCTTTCTAAAGCGGTAGACGCTTTTCATATTCCTAATATGCAAAAGCTTGGCTTTGCGAATCTGCACTCAATCGCTCATGTAGATCCTATTGACCACCCAGTAGGCTATTATACCAAAATGGCGGAGGCCAGCTGCGGTAAGGATACGATGACGGGGCATTGGGAATTAATGGGATTAAAAATTACAACACCATTTAAAACATTCACTGAAACGGGCTTTCCGCAAAGCCTGCTTGATGAATTAAGTGAGCGCTGCGGGCATAAGATTGTCGGCAACAAATCAGCCAGCGGCACCGAAATTCTTGATGAGCTGGGTGAACACCAGATGAAAACCGGCGATATGATCGTGTATACGTCTGCCGATTCAGTGCTGCAGATCTGCGGGCATGAAGAAACTTTCGGGCTTGATGAATTATATCGCTGCTGCGCGATTGCCCGTGAATTGACACTGCGTGATGAATACAAGGTTGGCCGAGTAATAGCCCGTCCATATATCGGTGATTCTAAGGGGCACTTTACCCGTACCAGCAACCGTCATGACTATGCGCTGAAGCCATTTGGCAGAACCGTACTGAATGAGTTAAAGGATCATCAATATGATGTAATCAGCGTAGGTAAGATTAATGACATCTTTGATACTGAAGGTATTACTGAAGCATATAAATCTAAGAGCAGCGTACATGGCATGGAACAGACGATTGAGCTTATGGATAAGGATTTTACTGGCTTATGCTTTGTGAATCTTGTTGATTTTGACGCGCTTTGGGGACATCGCCGCAATCCGGCAGGTTATGCTCAGGAAATTGAGAAATTTGACCAGGCTTTAGGTACTGTGCTTGATAAAATGAAGGAAGATGATTTATTACTCATCACAGCTGATCATGGCAATGATCCTACTTATAAGGGAACCGACCATACAAGAGAGATGGTACCGTTTGTCGCTTATTCACCTTCAATGAAGGGCTTTGGCTTATTACCTTATTCAGAAACTTTTGCTTCCTTGGGAGCGACAATTGCTGATAATTTTGAGGTAGCACTGCCTTCACTGGGACATTCTTATCTTAATGATCTGGTGTAGATAAGTTGACAAAATAGGTGCTTCCATTTACAATACATGAGAAAGTGAGTTGATTAATATGGCAAATTGCAGTACATGTCCAAGTAAGGGCAGTTGCGGTAAGGATGAAAGTTCATGCGGCATTGTAAATAATCCGCATAATCATATAAAAAAGGTAGTCGCTGTCATGAGCGGCAAGGGTGGTGTCGGCAAGTCATCGATGACTGTGCTGATGGCTAAGGCTTATGCCTCAATGGGCTTCACAGTTGGTATTATGGACGCGGATATTACTGGTCCTAGTATCCCTCGGCTGATGGCATTGGAGAAGGAAAAGGCATTTGGCAATGCTGAGCAGGAAATTCTGCCGGTAATTGATAAAGACGGCATCAAAACAATGTCGATCAATTATCTGATTGACAGCGAGGATACACCGGTAATCTGGCGCGGGCCGATCGTCGGCAACGCAGTGAAGCAATTTTGGACAGATGTTGTCTGGGGTGAGCTTGATGTGCTGTTCATTGATATGCCGCCGGGAACTGGTGATGTAGCACTGACAATCATGCAAAGTCTGCCGGTAAACGGTGTTATTATGGTTTCTACACCGCAGCCAATGGTATCGATGATTGTTACAAAAGCGATTAAAATGCTGAAGCAGATGGACATTCCTGTATTGGGTGTAATTGAAAATATGGCCTATATCAATTGTCCTGACTGTGGTAAGAAAATTAACATTTACAGTGAAAATGATACTGAGAAATTTATTGCGGATAATGATATTGAATTATTGGGTGAATTGCCGATGGTTCCTGCTATTTCCAATATCCGTCTGGATGAGGAATTATCAGCAGACGATCAAAAGCTGATTCAGGATTTGATTATGCCGATTGTTACAAAATTGGTACATGTTTTAAATTAATATTTGTGTTCAGCAAGACAGATTATTTTTACTTATAAATAAAGAGGTAGCAGCTATGAACCATAGTTATAGTATCTTATTCATAATTCTAGTATCTATTTATGAATATTATAAAACAAAAGAATCTATGTTTGTGTTTCTTTTACCAATCATTATTTGGTTTGCTATGCCTTCTTTTTATTATCGTCTGATTGTATTTTTAATCTTCTGCATAGCTAAAGCTATTCAGCTCATCGCTTCTAAAAATATATTAAAGAGTCAGTTCTTAGCAATGTATTTGATTGGAGCGGCCTTGCTATGTTTTGAATACGGTGACTTGATTTTTAGAATCTAATCAAAACGCTCTTTTTGTGATATGCCATAGTTGTTCATAAGGTATAGATCATGATTTGAGCGTTTTTTTGTATTAAATTGACAAATCAATTCAAGGTGAAATATAATCTTATTGAAAGCTGAATGTTTTATATAAGAGCTTACTGATTGAGCTAAGGAGCTGATTATGCTGAAAAAAATAGTATCATGGGGTTTAATCATGTGTTTAACCATTATTACACTCTTGCTTCCAGGCAGGACAGTAAACTTTGCTTGGCAGTCTGTTTATGCCGCTGAACAGTCAGAAGATGACCCGGCGATGATAAGCAGCGGTATTCTTGGTTACAGCTATCGTGTTTATAATTCAGGTGATATCGTTGCCTTCACAACAGCTGAAACTGATTATGAATATAAATCTATTCTTGTGGATCTTACAGCCGATATGACATCCGTTTACGCCAATGATTTTATTCAGGCAGTAAATAGTGCCGAAGCTGTATATGAAGATATGCAGAATGCAGTCATAAAATCACAGACGGCCGGCATCATTGGCTTATGGCTTGCATCCGGGCCATTGGCGCCTGCTGCTTTCATACCAATGATCATAGCATTAGAATTAAAGAATGAGGCAGATGAATTAGCACCTGTGATGGATGAATACTTAAATGATATAAGACGAGCTTATCGCTTTCTTTACAGACATCGGATTATGGATAATAATGGCTGTGTTATCATTGATAACCAGCAAATCTGTTCAACCAAAGGTTAATGTGATGATCATGAAATCGGGCAGGGGAGTTATGTAAGAGTCAAATCAAGCTTGGAGGTAATTATGAAGCAATTAGAAGAAGCTATTTTAAAATATGGCAGTGCTATCAATGAGCAGGTATTAAAGGTTGATACATTTTTGAATCATCAAATAGATCCAAATTTAATGTACTTAATGGCAGCGGATATACTTGAGCATTTTAAAGATAAAAAGATTGATAAAATTATCACAATAGAAGCAAGCGGTATCGCCCCGGCACTCATGGTCGCTTACCAGCTGAATGTTCCACTCGTATTCTTTAAAAAAGCAACTTCAAGCATATTAAACGACGAGCTATATCAGTGTCAGGTGCATTCTTTTACTAAAAATAAGGATTATACACTGACCGCCAGTAAGAACTATATTCATGAAGGTGAAAAATTATTATTTGTCGATGATTTTCTCGCTAATGGTGAAGCAGCCCTTGGTGCAATTAATATTGTGAAGCAGGCTAACGCAGAAATTAGCGGTATCGCTATTATTATTGAGAAATCATTTCAGCCAGGACGTGAGCGGCTGGCCGCTGAAGGCTATGATGTTTATAGTTTAGCACGCATTAAACAGATGGCTGCCAATCATATTGAATTTATAAAATACGAATAAACTTTCTAAGAATAAGCCAATGATTAAGATATCGGGCTTATTCTTTCTTTATTCTCTTATATTATAAGTGTATTAATATAACATAATTTATATTATGCGAAGTAATAGATAATTAAATATATATTCTCTTCCATATATAAACATGATCATACATGCCTATAAAAGCAATTAGTTAAAAGAAGGCGCTAAAGACTGAGCCTTCTTTTTGTTCTATTCAAAATCAAATACAACTTGTATGCTGCCTGTACCTAATACTTCTGCTAATTCATCAGCATTGGCTACATAACCAAGCTTTGTATAACTGTATGAGGATATAAAATCTTTATAAAAGAGAACCAAGCAATCTGAGCCAAAAAGCATTAAATCTCCAGTTTGTATTTGATTAGGCCTTATAGCATTAACAGGCAAATTTTCATCCAGATAATAATATTTTTCATTACCATTTAACTCCCCCATCGTTATAGTTAACGGGAGCTGATTCAGCAGTGCTTTTGCTGTCTCGTTTTCATAGAGAGTGACCGTAAACTTTTTACTTCCAATGGTAATAACTAAGTGATTCATTTCATTATCTCCCTCGATTAAATTTTCTCCTTCATCAGTAGGTATTATTACATCATTTTTATTAAACTCTGGTTCTATCGTTACAGCTGGCTGCTCTTCAGTCATTGATTCATCTATTTGCTTTTCTTCCCGCCAAGAGCCGTCCATTTCATTTGATTCAACATTATTATCAACATCGTTATTCGATTCACTAATTGGTTGGCTATGATCAGATACATTCTCAGTTTTCTCTGTTTCATTCACATTTTCATTATCAGTATAATCCATTAATGGCAGCTCAGACTGCTTTTCCTCACCTGATGGTAGATGATTAATCACATTTCCTGAATTAGGTATCACAGTCTCGTTCTCTTCGTTAGCGGCACAAGCGTTTAAAATCATACTCATTACCGCTATGATCAGTGTATATTTTTTCATTTTCTTTTCCTCACTTCAGCGGCTTACGCTGCAGCATATAGATCAGATAATCAAGGCAATCGATTCGTTTTTGCTCCTGATGAAGATTAGTAAGCAAACAACATCGATGCTTATTTAGTAAACATATGCCTTCTGACAGCCGGTCATTATTTAATTGATTCATGAAACATTCAATGGTTTGTTCATTACATCCTGCATCTTTTAAATTCTGTATAATTTCTTCATTCGTCTGATAATATGAATTTATTTGTTTAATCATGGCACACCCTTGTTTTCTATAATGTTTATTAGTTTATATTTATACAGTTTATTAAGAAGATCCGCAGATTTCTCTCTTTACTGAATGCTTTCCCGCCATCATCCCGCTCATCATTCTTTCGATATATCCGTACCAAAATATTTCTCAGAAAGTCTTGTCAGTTCACCATTTTCTTCTAAGTCCGTCAGTGCGGTATTAACTGCCTGCAGCAGTGATGCTGATGCATCTCCCTTTCGCATAGGAATTGCCGTCTTACTTGCTTCCTCCGTTAAGACAGCAATTTTGATTTGCGCATCAGGATGAGCTTTCATATAATCATAATAAGTTACTTCAGCATTTAAAGTTGCATCAATTCGGCCGCTGAGCAGTAATTCAAAGGTTTGGTTCAAATCGTCGACACCAGTTACTTCAGCACCATAAGCCTCGGCTAAATCAGCATATGTACTAGAGATAGTATTGGCCGTCTGTTTGCCTTCAAGATCACTCATTGCCTGTATTTCATTATTATTAATTAAAGTAATTACAGCTGTGCGGTTGTACGCATAAGGTTTACTGAAATCATATTTTTCAGCACGGTCATCCGTAATTTCAACACCGTTTACCATAATGTCATAGCGTCCCGCATCAAGACCAGCAAGTAAACCATCCCACTCACCTTCCACAAATTCTGCTTCTACGCCCAACTTATCGGCGATTAATTGTGCAACCTCAACATCATATCCGACTAACTGATCGTTTTCATCATGATATGTCCATGGTGCCCAAGTGCCTTCCATTGCGATTATGATTGAACCTCTCTCTTGTATCTGAGCTAATAAGTCACTGCTTTCTGGATTTGAGGATAAATCATTCCCCTTTGAACAGCTGGTCAAATTCAAGCTGCCCAGTATAAATAAAGCTAAAACAAGCATTTTTAATATTTTATTTTTCATTTTATACCTCCTCGTTTACTCGTCTTAATTCATAGGATTGCGAACCTTCATCACTGTTTAAATAAGTTCGCAAAAATGCTTTTATACATGCCTGCTCAGGATTATTAAAAAAATCCTTAGCTGTTTTAGTTTCAATGATTTCTCCATCCATCATAAATATAACCTTATTTGAAACATTTCTGGCAAAATTCATTTCATGAGTGACGACTAACATTGTCATTCCTTCTTCCGCCAGTTTACGCATCACTGACAATACTTCTCCAATCAGCGTGGGATCTAACGCCGAAGTAGGTTCATCAAAATATATGATTTCGGGGTCACTGGCCAGTGCGCGGGCAATGGCTACCCGCTGCTGCTGGCCGCCGGAAAGCTGATGCGGATATGCATCATATTTCGCAGACAAGCCTACCTTATCTAAAGCATACATCCCTTTTTCAAGTGCTTCTTTTTTAGAAAGCTTCCGAGCGATAATCAATCCCTCAGTTACATTTTGTAGTGCTGTCTTATTACGAAACAAATTATAATTTTGAAAAACAAAAGCTGTTTTTTTTCTTACACTGGCAATTTCTTTTTTAGTGATATATTTCAGATTAAATAAGTCACCATCAAAATTCATCGTCCCGCTTTGTGCGGTTTCAAGAAAATTGAGACAGCGCAGAAGCGTTGTTTTGCCGGAACCGCTGGGACCAAGAACAGCAACGACATCCCCCTGTTGGACAGATAAATCTAATCCTTTCAAGACTTCATGACTGCCGAATGATTTATGCAGATCTTTTATCTCTAACATTTGTCAGCCCTCCTGATTTCCATATGTACTTAGCTTTTTCTCACCCAGCCGCTGTAAAAAGGTCAGTACAGATGAAAATAATAAATAAATCAAACCAACCTCAATATACAGCAGTAAAGGTTCATATGTTCTTGCCACGATCCGCTGTGTGGCCATAAACATTTCTGATACCGTAATATTGGCCGCCAGCGACGTATCCTTAACCATCGCGATTAATGAATTGGATAATGGCGGAAACGCGGTTCTAAGTGCCTGTGGAAGAATGATGCGCCGCATAATCTGCATATAGGACATGCCGACACAAAGACCTGCTTCAAATTGACCCTTGGGGACTGATTCTAAGGCTGAGCGAATCGTTTCCGCACAATAAGCTCCTTCATTGAATGAAAACACTAGTACCGCGGCAGGAAAAGGATCAATCAAAATGCCGATATTAGGCAAGCCATAAAAAACAACAAATAACTGAACCAACAGCGGTGTGCCGCGGAAAACCCAAATATAAAACCGCGCTAACTGCTTCAATCCCTTAAGATCAGCAAATTGGACAAGAGCCGTGACAACTGCTAACATTAAAGCCAGCGTGAATGAAATAATCGTTAAAGGTAACGTCATTGTTAAACCAGGAAGCAAAATCTTCCAAAATGAATCAACAATAATCGCTAATAAATGTTCATCTGCCATTCAATCCCTCCTTTTTGATCCATAAAAGCTGTGGATCATCTATACCCTAATTTTAATGATTAATTTTATGAATAGCAAATACTTATATTGAATATATTGCTATGCTTGTAAGTTATAGAAAAAGGGTGTTATAATGATTCTATCAAGGAGGAAGATTTATGGAATTACGTGTATTGCAGTATTTTCTCGCTGTTACAAGAGAACAAAGTATATCCGCGGCTGCCGAGTCGCTGCATCTTTCGCAGCCTACCCTTTCAAGACAGCTGAAGGATATGGAAGAGGAATTAGGCAAGCAGCTGCTGATCCGCGGTAATCGCCGCATTACTTTAACTGAAGAAGGAATGATTTTGCGCAAGCGGGCTGAAGAAATATTAGAATTGGTGCAGAAAACCGAGAATGAAATTACCCTGCCCGATGAAACAATTGCCGGTGATATTTTTATTGGTGCCGGTGAAACTGAAGGTGTGCGCTTTTTAATTGAGGCAGCTCAAAGTCTGCGTGTTCAATATCCGGACATTCATCTGCATATTCACAGCGGTGACGGCTGTGATGTAATGGAAAAATTAGATAAAGGCTTGATTGACTTTGGTTTGGTTTTTGATAATGTCGATACTGCCAAATATGAATCACTGCGAATGCCAAGCTGTGATACATGGGGTGTCTTAATGCGCCGGGATTCACTTTTGGCAAATCTGTCAGCCGTAACCCCTGAAGATTTATGGGATCAGCCATTGATTGTATCCAGAAATTCCATTGAGAATGTCAGCCTGCCCGCGTGGTTTAAACAGGATAAAACGAAATTAAATATTGTCGCAACTTATAACCTGCTGTATAATGGTTCGCTGATGGTTGATGAAGGCTTGGGATATGCATTGGCTTTTGATAAAATCATCAATACAGCTAATACCAATCTTTGCTTTAAGCCGCTGCAGCCTTCCTTGCATGCGGAAATAAATATTATCTGGAAACGATACAGCATTTTTACTAAGGCTGCTGAAAGGTTTATGCTGAAGCTAAGAGAAATGACAGACACAGAAAAAGCCGCTGATTAATGCGGCTTTCTTCTATTCATTGACCAATTTTATTTCTGAACATTTTTCTTTAATTTCGGCAAGTGATTCATCACTTAAATGATTATCAGTAATAATCATATCGACATCTTCAACATTGCAGATACTCCAGCGCTTTACCAAGCCATATTTTGAACTATCGGCACATAGAACTACCTTTTTTGCACATTGAAGCATGGCTTTTTTTGTACTCACATCATCAAGGTAGGTATGCGTGATGCCTGTTTTATTATCAAAAGCGGCTACACCCATAAAATAGAGATCCACATTCAATGATTTCAAGATTTCTACGATCGTAGGGCCATAAAGGTCAAAGGATTCCTTATGCTTCATGCCGCCTAATACAAACAATGAAAGATTATCGTTTTCAGCTTCAGCAAGTGTATAAGCAACCTTTAAATCACAGGTTATAACGGTTAAATTTTCAATATCACGGCGTTTAACTAATTCTTTTGCCAGATACCAAATCGTACTGCCGGAATCCAGTATGATTGACTGATTGCTTTGAATCAGCGAAACCGCCTGAGTGGCGATGGCTTCTTTATAAGCCTTATTATAGAGCTCTTTTTTATTGATTGGCAGTTCAAAGGTCTGCATCGGTAAGTTGCTGACTACCCCGCCATGAACCTTGCGGATACTTTCTTCTTTTTCTAAATCAGTTAAATCACGGTTTAAGGTAGCTTTTGAAATATGAAAATGCTCCAGTAATTCCGCAATGGATACAGTCCCTTTATTATTGATATATTGCAGCAGGTCGATTTGTCTTTGATATTTCACTTATATTCCCCTCTCTGTAGAGATTCCCTTAAATAGAATTATATCATTTCACACATTAAACGACAATGCACTATCTGTTGGAAACATCACAGATTCATCAGTTCCTGAAAGCTGTGAACCTCAAGATCGGCCTTGGAGGTATCCTGAATGATTTTAGAACCCTTATAACCAATTACCCGCATGCCTGCTGCTTTGCCGGCATTGATGCCATTGACAGAATCTTCAATAACCAGGCATTCATTTGTCTCTACACCCAGCTGTTCTGCCGCTTTTTGAAAGATTTCCGGATGAGGCTTGGAATGGCTTACCATTTCACCGCTTACCACTAAATCAAAGGCTGCTTCAATATGCAATGCAGTCAGCACCTGATTGATCCATCCTTGTTCAGATGATGAAGCTAGTGCGATCTTGATGTTCTTACGCTTTAAAAATTCAAGAAAAGACAACAGGCCAGGCATCGGTTCAAGAACGCTTTTTGCGACTTCACAGTCAAAGGCTTCATCCTGCAGCGCCGACAATTCTTCTGCCTTATAGGGAAGCGGATAATGAGCAATCAAATAATTAGAAATAGCATCCATCTTCATGCCGACAACCACAGCTAATTCATCAATTTCCGCATAAACATTCAATCTCGCCAATAAGCTTTTCAGGCTATGCAGATAGATCCATTCGCTATCCAAAAGCACACCATCCATGTCAAATAGGACAGCCTTAATCATAAATCTTCCGCAGTTCCTTTACCTTATCCATAAAGGCTTTTACGCGCTCACCATCGATCTGATTTCTGAATTTACCTTCTTTTTTGAAGCTTGTTCCGACAAATGCGCCGTCAACAACAGCCAAGTAATCCTGGACGTTATCGATTTTAACACCAGTGGCTGCAAACAGCACCGCATCAGGATACGCTTCCCGGCATGTTTTTAATGTTGAGACATCTACTTTCTGGCCTGCTACCATACCAGCAACAGCAATACCGTCAGGCTGATTTAGAAAATACGTCGGCTTCATGATGGCGATGGGATCACGGCCGCCTACATCAGCAGCTGATTCAGGAATTAAATAATGAATCAATTTAAAATCATCAATCCCTAAATTATGCTTCAAACGAACGGCACCGCCGCCATTGCTGTCACAAAAACCACTGCTGGTTGCCCAAGTGCCATGATAAACACCGCGGGTAAATAAAGCACCGCTGGCTGCCGCAAGCGAAATGCTCGCCATATCATCACTGATGCAGTCATTGCCGTAAGGCAGCTTAATTTCCGCTCTTAAAGCTCCCATGACGTAGGCCATCGCCGCCACTGTTTCAAATTCTACCTTAGCCATATAAGGTGTACTGAATTCATTGGTAAATAATAAGCCGTCTACCCCGCCTTCCTGCAAGGCTAAAACATCAGCCCGTGCCATATCGATCACCTTCTGCATACCGCCTTCTTGATCATAATAAGGATCACCGGGCAGCGGCTGCATATGCACCAGTCCAATAATCGCTTTTTTTGTTTTAAATGTTTCTTCAATCCAGTTTTTATCCATTTTAACGCTCTCCTTTTAGCTTAGAACACACCAAGGAATGCACCGGCAATACCGATCACCACAAGAATCAGCATAATTTTAATAACTGATACATTCTTTCTGATCAATGCGTACAAGCCCAGAACAGTTCCTACACTTAATAATCCCGGCATAATTTCATCAAGCAGCGGCTGAATTTCAACAACTGTTTCGCCGAAAGTAAAGACTGCCGTTGTCGAGATTGCCACATAATTTGCGACCATGCAGCCGGCTACCGTCAAACCGAGGATGCCCATGCAGTCTGTCAGTTTGCGGATGATTGCCGCATCGTTGATTTTACTGAAAGCATTGCGGCCCATCTTATAGCCGGTGAAATACATCATATAGCCGACGCCTAGGATATAGGCAGTATAAACAAAGAAGAACATAATCGGTCCAAATACATTGCCGGCAAGTCCCATTTCAACAGCAATGGCCAACAAGATCGTTTTGACAAGCCCCTGTGTAATCGTATCGCCAACTCCGGCTAAAGGTCCCATTAAACCAATCTTTAAGCCGTTGATTACTTCATCTGAATAATCCATGCCGTTAGCCCGTTCTTCCTCAATTGAAGCAATCATGCCTGGAATTAAGGCACCCCATTGATTTTCAGTATTAAAGAATGCCATATGTCTTGTTAGACCGGCAGCTAAATCCTCTTTATCAGGATATAATCTTTTCAGAATCGGGACCATGGCATGGCAGAAGCCCAATGACATCAGACGCTCATAGCTCAAACACATTTCTGATGTCAATTCCCAAATCATAAAACTTTTCATTAAATCTGAACGGCGCAGTTCAATTTTCTTTTCGGTGTTATTTTCCATTGTTTGTTCCATGATTAAGCCTCCTGTTCATCTCGGTAACTGAACCAATAAAGAATTGCAAACGCACCGCCAAGCAGTGAAACAGGGATGATTCCCAATCCTAAATAGACAGATACTACATAACCGATAATAAAATATGGAATAAAGCGGAAGCTGAATAAAGCTTTCAGCAGCATCGCGATTCCCAGTGCCGGCAGCAGCATACCAACCGCTTCAAGACCGCTTAATAATACCTCCGGCAGCATGTTTAAGAATTCATTCAGATATTCAGCACCATAGTATACACATAAGAAGGCTGGTATAAAATAGAGAAAGAAATTCAAAATCTGCGGACAGATTACATTATAGAAAAAGATCCCCTGTGTATTTGCATTTTCAGCACACGTATCCGCTCGGTGAACAAAGAATGAACTGAGCGTCATCTTTGATGTTTCTACGACCATGCCAAATAAACCAAACGATACCGCAATCGTAACCCCCATTTCATAGCCTGAATGGGTTGCAATTGCTAAGGCGGTCGCAACACAGCCGGCCATTGGATAATCGACAGAGCTGATGCCGCCAACCATGATATTTCCCATATATACTAGCTGAGTCATTGATCCGATAATCAGTCCCGCCTGCATATCGCCCATGATTGCACCGATAATCGGGCCGAAGATAATAGGTGAACAAAGCTGAATGGACCAGCATGTAAATTCGATTCCCGATGCACATAGCCAAGTACAAAGTGCAACCAGGATTGCTTGTGTGAACATAATATTCCTCCCTTTTTATTTTAAATTTTTCAAATCAATTTGCTTATCATTTGGTGTCGCTTGAAAATAAACACGGATTCCCGCATCTTCCATTGCTTTTAATACAGCAACTTCATCATCACTGGCAGATACATTTTTATAAAGATTTTTACGTGTTTTACTAGCGCCCATACCGCCGACATTCAAAGCTCTCAGCATAGCACCGCTGTCAAATACTTTTTGAGCCGTCTGCGGTGTTTTCATCAGCAGCACTGTATTTTTATCATCCGCTTCATATTCCGCAATCAACTGTGTCAAATTGTCGGTTCCCTCAATTCTTAATTCAATACCGGAAGGTGCAACCATCTTCAGCACATTGATCAAAAAGCTGTCAGCAGCTACCTGATCATCGATAATTAAAATCTTTTTAGCCTGATAATTCTTGATCCAAGCGGTTACGACCTGGCCATGAATCAAGCGGTCATCGATGCGTATAAACTTAATACTCATTTTTCACTCACTCCTTTGCAAAGCTGTTTAATAATTCATTTTTAGTCATTAAACTCTTCATTCCCATGTTCTTAGCAAATTCTGCCAATTCATCCAGTGCATAATGCTCCTGATTCAGCATAACCTCCAGCATCATGCCAAGATTGACACCTACTACAACCTGCACATTCGGCTTTTGAAGTCTGCCGATAATGCTGTTGAAGGGTGTTCCTCCTAAAATATCAATCAGCACAAGAAATTCATGATCAGGATATTGCAGAAAAACCTCTTCAAGCGTTTCTTTATACGCTTCCGGTGCCATTCCTGCCTGCAAGCCAACCGCAAGCATGTCCTCATGCGGACCGATAATCATCTGCGTGGTCTCTAACAACGCCTGCGCTAAGCTGCCGTGTGTTGCGAGTATCACTTTTCTTTTCATCTTGGTACCCCTTTCTTTATACTCAAAGTATATCATTTTATTTCATTATGTCAACTTAATATCTCATATTATTTCACATAAAATCAAATAATATCTCATTATATCTCATATTCAAACGATTATTCTGCCAAAAATAACAAAACAGGAGCATATTGTCTCTCCTGTCTATTTGATAAATTTTGTCTCAGCGAGCAGCTTAGGATTTTTCAGCATATCGAACAGATATGTGTATTTGCGTGTCCAATTTTTGGGTATTGGCTCTTCATAAAAGGGTTTATCCTGATCAATGTAACGGATTTTCTCCCGAGGGTTGCGGATCACTTTAACGATAATTGTCTTTGTATCAATCAATCCTTCGCTGTCCATGACATAGTAAGTCACAGGGTATTCACCCAAAACCCATGTATCTACATAACCCGTATAGCTGATCACATCATTCAGCCAGCCATCTTCATAATCATAAGCAGAGACATCCTTCATGTAATCAAAGTCATCGTATTGATAAATCGTATGATCACTGGCATCAATCAGCGGCGGATAATTATCTGGTTCAATCACTGTAACAAGCATCTGTTTGATATCATACAGCCCCTTACTGTCTTCAACATAAAAGGTTATCAGATAATTGCCGGGCGCATCCATGACCTCACCATCAATAATCTGCAGCTGATCCGTAAGATCGCCATCCTCAATATCATAAGCAATTGCATAATCAAGCGGATGAATGACCTCACCGGTATAAATGATCGGATGAGCTAAAATTGTAATCTCGGGCGGATTATTGATTTCATAGGCGCTGATGAGTAATGGTTCACCGATATAGTCAACAAAATTACCGGCAATCCAGCTTTCATGATCCTCGCCTTCATGGGAGACATTACGGCCGTTCACACATTCAATCGCCTTGCTTGTATGAATCTTGTAATAAGTCACACCGCCTTTTTGAATCCGATCATAAACATGTGTAAAAACCGTGCCGGGTTCATAAAAGACAAAATACCCATAGGTTGGTGAACAGAAAGTATCAGCTGTTCGGTTTGCGTTTTCTTTTACCGGTTCACTGCGTTCAAATACCGACTGATAGGCAACCCGCAGCTGAGTATCGATCAGATCAGAAAATGCCTGATAAATCACCGTATCACGCTGTGTTTGAAGCGGTACAAGGGTCGGATAATAAATCAATGTTTCCCGGCTGATGCCGCTGCTTAGGCCATGAACGATCAGCGAGGCATAATATGCGGTATCTGTCTGCAGCAATTCAAAAGGAATGACAAATTGAAAGCCGACATTGCGGTAATCATAGTAGCAGACTTCCCCATCCTGATTAAATTCACCATCCCCGCATTTTCTGACATTCATCGTCCGCATAACCTCAGTCTGATCATTTGCCAGAATCGTTCCCGGCAGCACTAAAACTTCTCCCTGATCACTTGTCAGCTTCAATTCAAATTGATGATCGCTGCCATCACGGAAATGCTGAACACTGCTGAGCATCCCCCAGCCATGAATTACAAAGCCTTCCTCACTGATTTCAATTGATTGGATTTCATAAGGCAGCCTTTCTTTATCCGTCGCACTATAACTTTCTATTTTCAGTGAATGAACAGCCAGCAGTAAACAAATTGTCAGAAGCCATTTCAAAACTCTCACCCTACCACCTCCGTTATAGTTATATATAAGCATTAAAAACTTAATTGTTTAAAAAAAAAACGAACCGAAGTCCGTTTTAATCGTTATTTCTTCTTCCTGAAATCAACAGCATACGCAGAATCTGGAAGACAGTATTGATTAATGCCGCCACATAGGTCAATGCCGCTGCTTTAAGCATACTCTGAGCGTCTGCCTGTTCCGCTTCATCAACAATAGCTAAACTCTCAAGCTGCATTAAGGCGCGTTTTGACGCGTTAAATTCAATTGGCAAAGTAATGATTTGGAAAACAGCAACAATACATAATGCTGCGATTCCCAGCATCAGCAAAGGCCGAATACTGAATATCAAGCCCAGAAACAGCACACCCCAGCCCAACTGACTGGCTATGTTTGCCAATGGCAGAATACGGTTTCTCAATTCAATAGCGCCATAGCCTTCCTTATGCTGGATGGCATGACCCACTTCATGAGCCGCAACCGAAACTGATGCAATCGATGTTTTATAATAAATATCCGGTGACAGATTGACTGTATGATCCATTGGATTGTAATGATCAGAAAGTGAACCGCCGTTACTTAACTGAACAGTTACATCCTGAAGACCATTCGCATCCAAGATCATCCGGGCTGTCTGCGCGCCGGTATATCCCTTTTCAGTATCAATTTTACGATAACGGTGATAGGCGCTCTGCATTCTAGCATTGGCGATCATAATCACTGCGAAAGCAGCAATATACAGCAAATACTGCAGATAATAGATATCGTTCACGCTAGTCCCTCCTTAGAAAGAAAAATAGAAGCCGAAGCTTCTATTTAACAGCATCCTTTAATGCTTTAGCTGCCTTAAATGCAGGAGCTTTTGTAGCAGGAATAGGAAGTGGTTCTTTTGTAGCAGGGTTAATACCTGTACGTGCCGCACGTTCCTTAACTTCAAATTTACCGAAACCGCTGATGTCAACTTTTGATCCGTCAACTAATGCAGCAGTAATAGATTCAAATACTGTATCAACTGCAACTGTTGCATCCTTTTTTGTAATTTCTAGTTTATTAGCCAAAACTTCGACTAAACCTTTTTTGTTTAAAACTTCACTCATGTTAATTACCTCCAAACATGAATATATAATATCATCAAACAGTTACTATTTCAACACTTTTATCGAATAAATAAATTTTCAATAAAGGCTTAATTATAGGACTATCGCAATGACATTTCCCTTTCCTTTATTAACCAGTTTAGTTAAAATATCCTGTAAGCGCACCCGTGCAGCTTCAGGGATCATGGAAAGCTTGGCATTAAGCCCGTCACGAATCAGATCAGAGAGTTTACGGCCAAAGATATCAGAATCCCAAATACTCTGATCATCCTTGCCTTGATCTCTTAACAGATAGTTAATTAATTCCTCACTCTGCTCTTTTGAGCCGATAATTGGTTCAAAGGAGCTTTCTACATCAACCTTAATCATGTGAATGCTCGGCGCGATTGCTTTCAGTCTGACACCGTAGCGATTGCCCTGCTTAATGATTTCCGGTGTCGATAATTCGATATCACTCAGACTCGCCGAGGCAAAGCCATATCCGGTTTGTTTCACCATCTTTAATGCGGAACTGATTGCATCATATTCTTTTTTGGCTTTAGAGAAATCCTGCATCAATGACATTAACTCAGCCTTATCCTTGATTTCAACACCCATGATTTCTCGAAGAATATCATTGTATAATCCTGGCTTAATCACAATATCGACAAACACGTTGCCGTTGCCGGGATCAATTGTTGAAAGATTGCTGCTGTCAATATATTCATTTTCATTGAGCACATCGGTAATTTTTTCAACCTCACGCAGCTTGTCGACGGATGACATGCTCGCCTCAATAGAAGCATTGATATTTTTCTTCAGCCAATGATCATCGCTGAGTACCGCCACCCACTGAGGCAGCTGAATGTTGATCTCCGATACCGGGAATTCATAAAGCGCTTCTCTTAAAATTGTATGAATATCAACTTCATTCATCGATTCAACAGAGATAGCCAGAATCGGTACATCATATTTTTCTTTCAATTTCTCAACAACACCGCTGGCTGCCGCACTGGTAGGATCGGTCGTATTAACAATCACAATGAATGGCTTGCCGATTGCGATCAGCTCATCAATGACCTCCTGCTCAGCCTCTACATAAGCTTCCCGCGGCAGATCGGTGATGCTGCCGTCACTCGTTACAACAATACCAATTGTCGAATGATCCTGAATTACCTTCTGAGTGCCTGTTTTAGCTGCCTCATTAAACGGTATGGCTTGATCATACCATGGTGTACGCACCATTCGCATGCCATTCTCATCCTTGTAGCCCTTAGCTTCAGGAATAACATAACCGACGCAGTCAACAAGTCTTACTTTAACGTTAAAGCCGTCCTCAAATTCAATGGTCGCTGCATTATTCGGTACAAATTTCGGTTCGGTGGTCATGATTGTCTTACCTTCACCGGATTGCGGAAGCTCATCTGTCATCCGCGCCTTTTCATACTCATCACTGATGTAAGGAATAACAGCCTTTTCCATAAACTTTTTAATAAATGTTGATTTGCCGACACGGACTGGTCCGACTATTCCCAGATATATGTCTCCGCCCGTACGTTGTGCGATATTTTTTAAAATCTCTGTGGTATTCATTAGGTTCCTCCCTTATTCATTAAACTGTATGTGTCAGAATGCACAGATATGCATAGAATAAGGGGTTAATCTTTATTTTATTTCATTTTCCGGCTGAATGTGAATTACTTTTTGTACCAGCACTTTATTCGCAAAAGCTAAAGCTGCAAACTTCATCGGTATCGCACTCATAACTACTGGATCAATACTATTCAGCGCACCGCCCTTCAGAATTAGGGAAAGCATCATCTGCAAGGCTTGTTCCTGCTCCTCACAGAACAGATTATAGGAATCCTTTTCACTCATCACAACGGTTTGCATCGTAATTGCTGTTTTGATATCAGAAAGTGAAAATACTTGTTTAAACGTAGAAATAACGATCAGATAAGCGAGATGGACACGGTTGTATCGTTTTTTCTGCGGTGAAGGAATCAGTTTCATCTTTACATAATTATTTACCATGGCTGGGGTGATGATCTTCTCATCGGGAATGCTTAAGGGTGCCAGATAACGTTCAATCAGAGAAATCAGTTGATCCATATATAAATCAATAGAGGGCAGTTCATGCCAGCGCGGTAAATGAAAAGTCAGCATGTCCTCTCCCCATTGATATAATTCTTCAGTGTTATTTTTCATAGCTATTCCTCCAAGTTATAGTTTACCTTTTTTTTCTGTTAAGTGCAAATCTTCAATATTGATGAAATAAGAAAAGAGGATTATAATAGTTAAAATGACGGAGGTAGATATGATGTACAGTTTTAGAAATGATTACAGTGAAGGGGCGCATCCCTCGATATTAAAAGCGATGAACGACGAGAATTTAAATCAGAAAATCGGTTATGGAATGGATGAAATCTGTGAGCAGGCACGTGCTTTAATCCGCAAGGAATGCGATGCCCAGCTGGCTGATGTGCATTTCCTAGTCGGCGGTACGCAAGCCAATCTTACCGTGATAGCCGCTGCCCTGCGGCCCTATGAAGCGGTGATTGCCTGTGAGAGCGGACATATCAACGTTCATGAAACAGGATCTATTGAAGCATGCGGACATAAGGTATGTACAGCTTATGCAAAGGACGGCAAATTAACACCGGCCATGATACAGAAGATTGTTGATTTTCATGCGGATGAGCATATGGTCAAACCTAAAATGGTTTATATTTCTAATGCGACGGAGCTGGGAACCATATATTATAAGGAAGAATTAACTGCCCTTCACCAAATCTGCAAGGAACTGGATTTATATCTGTTTATGGATGGCGCGCGGCTGGGCAGTGCTTTAACAGCCGAAGGCAACGATCTGACGCTTGCTGATATCGCAAGGCTTTGTGATGTATTCTATATTGGCGGCACAAAGAACGGCGCGCTGTTCGGTGAAGCTGTGGTGATTAATCATGAACAAATTAAAAAGGAATTTCGCTATAATATCAAACAGCGCGGCGGTATGCTGGCTAAAGGCTTCCTTTTAGGTCTTCAATTTAAAACGCTCTTTGAAAATGATTTGTTTTATTCATTAGCCAAGCAAGCAAACGAATGCGCACAGCGAATGGTCAAAGTCATCAAGGATGCCGGTTTTGAATTTTATGCCGATTCCCCGACGAATCAGCTATTCCCGATTCTGCCGAATTCACTCGCCGATAAGATCAGTGAGAAATACGCATTTCAGGTTCAGGAAAAAATAAATGATGAAACCACAGCGCTGCGCTTTGTAACATCCTGGGCTTGTCCAAATCATGTCATTGATGAATTTATCAATGATTTTAAATCATATACCAAATAGGTAAATTAAAAAATACGCATGACGCGTATTTTTTAATTTTTAAAGTTCTGCTTTTAATTCACGCAGCATTAAATCACGGGCTGAAACCGATGGTTTTTTACCTTCATACAACACTTTATAAATCTCATCAACGATCGGCATATCAATCTGATGCTGCTCCTTCAGTTCATACAAAACCTTAGCGGTGCGCACCCCTTCAACCGTTTTCGTATTGTTCTGCCAGAAGACTTGCGCATCATCCGCCTTGCCTATCTGATAACCCGCTTGAAAATTACGGGAATGTACGCTTGTACAAGTAACAACTAAATCACCAATGCCGGTCAATCCCATAAACGTTTCCTGACGGCCGCCCATTGCAGTACCAAAGCGAATCATTTCAGCTAAGCCGCGGGTAATCAGCGCTGCCTTCGTATTATCGCCATAACCAAGACCTGCCAATACACCGCTCGCTAAAGCAATCGCATTTTTAACCGCTACACCAAGCTCCGAGCCAAGCTCATCATTACCGCGGTAAACCCGGAAGTAATTGTTTGAGAACAGGTGCTGAATCGTCATAGCGTCAGCTTCATTTAATGAAACCGCGCAGATCGTTGTCAGCATTCGCAGTACAACCTCCTCCGCATGACTTGGGCCAATCAGTGAAACTACACTGCTCAGCTTATCTGATGGAATACAGTCACGAATAACATTTGACATACGATCGTTGTTGCCCGGATGAAAACCTTTGGCGGTATTGACAACAATGATTTTCTTAGTTAAATAAGGCAGAATACTTTGGCATACTTCCTCAATCGCAATTGAAGGTACTGATAAAAGCACAACATCCGCATCTTTAACTACGCTGAGATCAGCCGTCGCCTGAAGCTGTGGATTCAACTGCACATCAGGAAAGAATTTCTTTATTGTATGTTCATTTTGAATCTCATTGACTTCCTCATGATTTTTACCCCAAATGATACAATCTTGTCCATTATCAACGAGCACCTGAGCCAGAGCGGTTCCCCAGCTGCCGCTGCCAATTACAACAGTTTTCATTTTATCTTCTCCTATTGCGTTTTTTCTCTGGCGATGATTCTTAATGTCGTACCAGTGAAATCAAATGCCTCACGCAGCTTATTTTCTAAAAAGCGTTTATAGCTGAAATGCAGAAGCTCAGGATCATTAACAAAGAGTACAAAGGTCGGCGGTGCTACCGCAACCTGTGAACAATAATAGATACGCAGACGCTTACCGTTGTGTGTTGGCGGCGGCGTCATTAATTGAGCATCTAAGATGACTTCATTTAACACATTCGTCTGAATTCTCAGCAATGAATAATCATGTACCATATCAATCAGCGGCAGAATTTGATGAATCCGCTGTTTAGTGAGTGCTGATACAAACAGAATCGGCGCATAACTCAGATAGACAAACTCATTGCGCAGTTTCTTTTCGATACTGACAGTTGAGTTTTCATCCTTATCAACCGTATCCCACTTATTATAGATAAGTATTACACCCTTACCGGCTTCATGCGCATAGCCAGCCACATGCTTATCCTGATCGCGGATACCGCTCTCGCCGTCAATGACTACCAATACGACATCACAACGCTCAATGGCGCTCATGGCCCGCATCACAGAGTATTTTTCTACATTTTCATAAACCTTGCCGCGTTTGCGGATACCCGCTGTATCAACAACGACATATTCCTTGCCTTCCCGCTTAAAAGGTGTATCGATGGCATCTCGAGTTGTACCTTCAACATTTGAAACGATAACTCGATCCTGATTCAAAATCGCATTAACCAATGATGATTTACCGACATTAGGACGGCCAATCAGACAGAAGCGCGTCATGCCTTCATATTCATTGCGGATATTCTTAGGGAAAGACTCGACAATTTTATCAAGCATATCACCAATACCGATGCCATGCGTACCTGACAATGCGATTGGATCACCAAGTCCCAAAGCATAGAATTCATAGATTGCATCCATAAATTGCAGATCATCAATCTTATTGACAACAAGAATCACCGGCTTCTGTGATTTACGAAGCATCTTGGCAATATATTCATCATCCTTCGTCAGACCATCTCGGCCATTTACAACAAAAACTATTGAATCCGCTTCTTCAATTGCGATTTCAACCTGCATTTCAATTTCTTCTTTGAACGGCTGATTTTCAATCTGAATACCGCCGGTATCAATAACTCTGAATTCTTTTGTGAGCCATTCTGCCTTGCCATAAATACGGTCGCGGGTAACCCCCGGTGTATCCTCGACAATTGATTTCCGCTCGCCGATAATTCGGTTAAATACTGTCGACTTACCAACATTAGGACGTCCGACAATTGCTGTTATTCCATAGATCATGTTTAACCCTCCTCATTCGATTTGGTTTTCAGTAAGCCTCTGATTTCATCAATCACCTCTTCAATACTCATGTCTGAAGTATCAATTTCAATGGCATCTGCCGCTTTCTTTAAAGGTGAATTTTCACGATGTGTATCCTGATAATCACGCACCTCAATATCACGGATTACTTCCTGTTCATCAAATGGAATGTTTTTTTCTATATATTCTTTAATGCGTCGCTGCGCACGCGCTTTGACCGATGCTACCAAAAAAATCTTAAGCATCGCATCCGGCAATACCACCGTTCCGATATCGCGCCCATCAAGCACATAACCGCCTGCGGATGCAATTTGCTGCTGCAGGGTAACTAACCGTTCCCGCACCATTTTCAATTTAGATACATCAGAAGCCCGCATCGACATTTCATTGGTTCTGATTTCTGATGAGACCTCTTGATTGTTGAGATAAATATGACCCGCTGAATCAACATCCAATTTCATTTGATCCATCATATCAGCTAAAGCCAATTCATCATCAACAGCAATACCTTTTAATTTAGATAAATAGCCGACACAGCGATACATTGCCCCGGTATCTAAATGTTTATAACCAAGCTCTTTGGCGCATAAGCGCGCAATTGTGCTTTTACCAGCCGCACTCGGCCCATCAATAGCAATATTTCTTTTCATTAGATTTTCCCCATTGACTGCAGTACCCAGAACACACTGATGCCGACGATGATAACAAATGCCAGCACCAGCAGCAGCATAATCATATTCAACAGCTTATGTGTTTTATTGATACCCTTATTCAGTCCTGTAATTTCTTCTTCATATTCGTCCAGCTGCACCCGAATCTGCTGCGTCTCTTCAGTTATTTTGCGCTGAAAATCTTCATTCATGCGGTTCATCATCGTATATTCATGGGTGGCGTCCTGCTGAATCATCGCCGGTGTGGTTTCCTGCTTCTCAATTTCAACTCGTTTCACACTCATCCCTTGAACTGGCAGCGTCTCGCTTTCATGCAGCAATTCCTGAATCTGTTTAGCAATCTCCTGCTTTGACTGAGATGCCGTTTCTGATTCAACAACTGGCTGCGGCTGGCTGATCGGATCATCATTCAGTTCTTTTATGTAATCTTCTCTGCGTCTTACCGCCGGCCGATTCAGCTGGTGAAGGATATCAATCTGCGTATTATCGCTTTCCATTAAACCGCGCTTAAGATTGTATTCTTTAACATCTCTGATAATATCATCCATATATTCATTCTTAAATGAATCCGTATTAAAAAGATCCGTCGATGTATCCGCCAGCGTTTCCTTCTTTTCTCTTACCGGCACATGAACTTCCTCTTTAACTTCCATCTTTTTGAATAAGACAGGATCAAATTCATTCAGACGATTTGCATATTGTGAAAGTTGGTCACTTTTAATTTCTTCTGCAGGTTCAGTCTCGATTTCTTTTCGTAATTGTTCATATTTTTTTACCCGAGATAATTTTTCCATAAAAAAAGCCTCCTGACTTTTAATATTATACCAAAAACAGGAGCACTTTTCATCTAATTTAGCAAAACCGCTTATTTTTTTAATAACAGAGAGACACGTTTATAGATCAATGAAACAATTACGGTACAGGCAGCCCCTTTAATCAGGTTCAGCGGTGTTGTCGCAAAGATCACAAAGGTAAAGATACCCGTGATGTTGGCGTTTAATTCTGATCCCATCGCAATCAGCGCGTCCATCGGCATCTGATAAGCCCAAGCATAGACAGGCAGCAGTATGAAGGCATTGACTAAAGCACCAAACAGCATCATTGATAGTGTACCGATTACCATGCCATAAAGCGCTGAACGCTTATTTTTATGATATTTATAAATTAAGGCAGCCGGCACAACAAAGGAACAGCCGATCAAAAAGTTGGCAAGCTCACCGACAAAAAGCGTAGTCGTTCCTTTAATCAGCAGATGTACCACAATTTTGATAAATTCTACCAGCACCGCTGCCAGCGGTCCTAGTGCAAAACCGCTGATCAGCACCGCTACCTCTGAGAAATCAATCTTGTAGAAAGGCGGCAGAAAAGGCAGCGGAAATTCAAAAAACATTAACGCGCCGGCCAGCGCCCCCATGACGGCAATTTTAGCGATCATATTGATATTAAGATAATTCTTTTTTAAACCTGATTCTGTTGATGACATATTTTTTCCTCCTCGTCATACCTTTTTTACAATAAAAAAAGGTTCCAACAAAACCTTTAGGGAACCGATTAAAAGCTTAATCAACTTCTTTCATCCAGACTTTACTGTCGCCATCGGAATTGCACCGATTCATGCCCAAAGGCTCGCGGGGTATACCGCCGGTTGGGACTTGCACCCTACCCTGAAGTTTTTGCTGTATATAGCATAACACTACTTATAAATCTTGTCAAATCATAAGAAAAGCAGATAAAACATCAGTTCTATCTGCCCTTTACTTACGCTCTGCCTGAATATTTGCCGTCCGCAGTATTAACAACGATCATTTCTTCATTGTTGATGAAAAGCGGTACACGAATTTCCAAACCAGTTTCCAGTTTCGCATTCTTAGTTGCTGAAGTTGCTGTATCACCCTTAACGGCTGGTTCAGCTTCTACGATCTGTAATTCAACCTTATCCGGAAGAATAACACCTAATACTTCTCCTTCATACATTGAAATATTTACATTTGAATTCGGCTTAATGAAATTTAATTCCCAAGTCAGTTTTTCCATTGGAATTTCTAATTGTTCATAAGTTTCATTATCCATGAAGATGCAGTTTGTTCCATCATCATACAGATACTGCATTTCACGCTTGTCAATACGAGCCTGCTCTACTTTGTCACCGCCAGTAAAAGATAAATCAATAATTGTTCCTGTTCTTAAGTTTTTAGCTTTAGCCTTTACAATCATTTGACGCATTGCAGTTTTGTTGTGAGAGATGTCCAACACAACATAAATATTATTTTCGTATTCGATAGTAATACCTGGTTTTAAATCATTAACAATAATCATTCTACGACCGCCTTTCAATAGTTCACCCTTATATTTTATATAAATTTATAGATTTGTCAATTATATTCGATAAATAGGGCTTTTTTTTAGTATTTAGCCTTAAATATCTTATTTTTCAGATGGCTTAAGGATAGGTGTTAAATCAATATTTTATATCGGTGTGAACAGCCCAGATTCACTGATGCAATAAAATTAACGGTATAAATTACCCATAGATTATCCAAATTGAATTCAACTTTATTAAACCACCAAAATGCGGCGCAGAAAGCAGTAAAAAGCAAGGCAAAAAGAAAGTCTTTCCATTCGATCGGCTTACAGCTGGCCTGATAGCTTGGTGAAAGCAGGAATGTGTAAGCGGCAAAGAAAAAGGCAAAGATCCAAGCATTTTGATCGACAAACTGAAAAACGATACAAAGCAGAATCATAATCATATAAAAAGCAAAACTGACAATGGCATTTCGCATAATTCACCCCATAGTTAGTTTTGCTGTTTTTAATTAAGATATTCAAAATTCATGATACATTCATCAAGATCGTTAAAGGTTATCAAATATCCAACAGTTTTGTCAGGATAATAAACGCTGACTCTCGCCTGCATTTTATCATAGACAATGGATATGGGAATTCCCTCATATTCAAAATCAATATCAGATTCAGCATAGTTCAGATAATCACTTTTAACCTTCATAATCACGACGGTTTCCAGCCGCTCGCTTAACGAATCACTCTGAAACAACAGCATCGCTGTCTTGATTCTGGTACTCATCAGCAGGATCAATGAGATCATCAGCTGCAGCATCATCAGGGAATAAAGTGAAATCCATCCCCGGCTGTTCACAGGTGAGCCAGCGTTCATTGATTTTAGATTCATTATTCTTTTGATATTGTAGATAGATGCACTCTCCTTTAGTGATAAAATTCATTGCTGAAAGATCCATAAGCATGATTTCATAGCCCGGTGTCTTAACTAAGCGCTGACGGTCAAAGATCAATGTGTATTCCTCATTGTACAGCATGCCGCTTAGAGTATCGTCAACCGCACTGACAGCCTCACTGAGCAAAAGGATATGCCGAAGCTGACGCAGTCCGATTTGATCCTGAATAAAATCATCTTTCTGAATCAAGCTTTGCAGCATCGGCATAACCGCAGCCAAAAGCATCATTGAAAAGGATATGATCCATAGGCTCAGCAGTACCTCAATACTGGTAAATCCTTTATTCATATAAGGCTTCAAGCCGTTCATCCTCACTTTTGAAATCAAATTGATTCTTTAATTGCTGGAAATGATGCTCAGCGGCAAGGGATGAAAGAATCATCACACAAAGCAGCACTGCCCCGGCAAACAGCAGCAGACTTTCCGCTAGCATAAAGCCTTTCTTATTCAAGCGCCATCCGCCCGCTGCCTAGCTGAATAATGATACATCGGCATTGATTCCCTTCATGAAAGCAGTAAGTTCCGGCGTGATTTACATTACCTGCAGCATTAAATTCAATTTTACCCTCATCAACACTTCGCGAGGCCGGCAAAGCTTCACACACCTCATTAAAACAGAGCTGATGCGTACTTAGGGTAATACTGTTAGAATGCTGATTCAAAATCGCATCCAGCTGGGCAGCTTCCAGCTTAGCCATAAATCTGCGGGTATCAGAAGTCAGCGAGGCCGGCGGTCTGACAAAAGGGAAAAGCAGAAGCAGCATAGCAAATGTTGAAACCACAAATAATACTTCAAGTAAAGTATAGCCTTTATTGAACATATGCCTCTCCTTCACTGATTTCAATCATTTTGCCATCGGGACAGCGGCGCTGACTCTCTTTTAAATATTTGCCGTCAATTAACTGCTGGATGCTGACAGGTGTCTCCAATGTATCAATCTCATAAAGCAAAATCTGTGAATTAACGACCTCAACCAATGCTTCACAGCCCTTTTTGCGAATGATCTGCTCCTTTTGCTGAATATTAGGTAAGGTAATGAGAAAGATCAATGAGATAACAGATAATACTAAAATCATTTCTAATACCGTAAAACCGTCCTTTTTCATAACGCCTCCTTTAAAAGCTGCCAATCATTTCAAGCGGCAGCAGCATGATTTGGTAAATCAACACAACAATTAAAGCAATAAAACCATATGAAAAGCACTGAATCCCGATACATACTAGCTTGATTTGTCTGATCCACCGCTGCTGCTGAAAAAGCAGATAATCATCCAAACATGATGACAGCTGCTGAGTGTGCAAGCCACATTTAAAAAAATATTTAAACCGCGCTGACAAATACATAGAGGAAGTAACGGTATCTTCAAAGGACTCACCCGCCTGCAAAGCGTTAAATAACGCATTGCTCGCATCAGCGCTAAGACCTTGTTTGCGCAAATGATGCAGATAAGTAAACATTTCCTTGGTGGAACAGCCGCAGTGAATCAAAGAAAGCATATCAGAAGCAATGACATAGGATATAAGTTCAAGAAAGAGCGGAAAGCGGCAGAGGAGTGAACGGTAATCAGGCTTTAGATAACAAATGATACATAATAGCGGTACAATAATCAGCAGGATAAGCAGCCCATAGGTCACCCCCTTCATAAAAGTAATCATAAGCCTTAATTGATTGAGATTTTCAGCTTCCGAAAAAGTCAGGGTCAGCTGTGGAAATACTGCGGTTGTGAAAACAAACAAGGTGATCAGCGCAAAACAAAGAATAAACAGCGGATAACTGGTTTCCTTAAGCCAAAGCCTTTTTATCGCCTGCTGTTTCTCAACCAGTGATGCGGCATTCATAATTGCCTTAGGCAGTGTTGACAGCTCAAGAAAAAATCTGCAGTGCTGATAAAAAGCACCCTTTCCCTTTGCCAGTACACAATCGTAAAAGCTGATGCCCTGTTCCAGCTGATCAACGACCGGCTGCAGATTTTCATCAACAATCAATAACGAATGGGCCAATGGATATCCCTTCTCAAGCAGGCTGGCTAACTGGACAAACTGATTCATCGAAATCGTAGAGGTCGGCTTTAGCGTCTTTTTTATAGATAATTCCTTCCTCAGCAGCTCTCTTGATTTCTTTAAAAATATCGATATGCTCGCGGCTTGGCTGATCCTCCTCGATCCATCTTCGCAGCGGCTGTTTTTCCAATATTTCATAGAGACAGATCCTACCCTTTCTTTTTTTGCTTACAAACAGCCGCTGATTCGTAATAGCGCTTAATGTATCAAGCAGCTCATGCTTCTCTAAACCAAACTCACACAATCGTTTTATGGCTTCACTCGCGCATTTGCAGTGCATCGTAGAAAAAACTAAATGACCGCTTAACGCGCAGCGAAAAGCCATTTTAGCCGTCTCACTGTCGCGGATTTCACCAATCATCACAACATCAGGATCATGTCTCAAAAGCTGCTTGATGCCCTCCTCATAAGTCAGATTCAGCCGCTCGTTAATTTGCAGCTGCAGATAATTAGGAGAAACAATCTCAATTGGATCCTCAAGCGTTATTACCTTTAACTGCTTATTCAGCGCAATTTCTTCAAGAATCGCATTTAACGTCGTTGTCTTGCCGCTGCCAGTGGGTCCAGTGACTAGAATCATTCCGCTTCTCAAATGTGTCCAGTTATAAAACGTCCGCGTCTGCTCTTTGCGAATGCTTAAATCATCAATAGTTATCACTTCATGATTATTCAGCAGCCGCAAAACAGCGGTCTGCACCTGCAAGGTCGCCAGCATTGAGAAACGAAAATACAGCCTTTTGCCATTGATCATCATTTCAAAATTACCGGACTGCGGCACACTGAGATTCCCCAAATCAAGATTTGCCTGATATTTAATAAAGTTAAATAAAGCCAGATCATAACCATCACCTTCAATGTCGATAAAACCGCGGATTGAACGCATGGCAATTTTAACCTGCTGATCGCGGATCGTGAAATGGATATCGGTAGCACTATGCTTTTGTGCTTCACGAATCAGATTTTCAAGCCTCTCCTTCATCCTCTCACCTCACCTTGTATATATGCATTGAAATATAAAAACACTAAGTTATTTTTATTTTCTTATAACAAAATGGAGCCAACTTAGATGCTGCTAAGTTAGCTCCATTACTGGTTCATCGATTTAATTTAAATATGGATTATGAGCAAATTCTTCAAAAAGTGTCGTTGCATCTCCATGGCCTGGAAACACTTGATAATCAACGCTCATTTTCTTTATTTCATTCAAAGTATTGACCATCTGTGAATTAGATCCGGTAGCTAGATCTGTGCGGCCGATACTGCCTTTAAAAAGCACATCACCGGCAAAAAGATTTTCATTCCAAAGCATCATCACACAGCCAGCAGTATGGCCTGGCGCATCAATAAACTCAACATTAAAACTGCCGATGCTTGCCTTTCCATAAGGAATCGCTCTTGGCTTGGTTTTAATTATGATTTCCCGGCCGCCGGCAGATTCATTCAATCTGGGATTGGTAAGCAAAGGTATGTCTGCCTCACTGATGTAGACAGGACAGCCATAATGCGCCGCTAAATCATCAACCGCGCCGATATGGTCCAGATGTCCATGAGTCAACACAATCCCGCTGACAGAAGCCTGCTTTTCGTCAATCGAAGCAATCATTCGTTCAGCCCGCGCGCCTGGATCAACAATCAGTGCTTCCTGATCTTGATAGAGGACATAACAATTTGTTTGATAAGCACTTACTACAAAACGTTCTATCTTTTTCATCTTCTTCACGAATAAAAAAAGCCGCAAACGGGCTTCTCTTATTTTTTCTCCTTATGTGCAGTTTTCTTGTTGCAACGCGGACAATATTTGCTGATTGTCATACGTTCAGGATTTTTACGTTTATTACGTGTTCCGATGTAGTTCTCTTCACCACATTCTGAACATTTGAATGTAATTCTGTCTCTCATGGTTTCCCTCCTTGATAATGGCTATAAAATTATAACATAAAAATATTGTAAATGCTATACCTTATTTTGTCTAGAGAAATTTAAACTTTTTCCCCTATTCATACGTTTTATAGTATTCAGTAAGCACATCATTCATGATTTCCAAACAGATATTGATCTGTGAACGGTCATTATTTGAATCCGGTGCCGAACAAACAAATGAAATTGTCGGGTTATTACTTGGTGCGAAACCAATTACAGCCGAATTTGTTCTGATCGCCGTTGTACTTATTTCAGCAGTTCCGGTTTTAGCCGCAATATCTTTATTTAAATTTTTAAACCCGCTGCCGCAGAAGGTCGAGCTGACGCACTCACGCATTCCCTGTTTTACACGTTCAAGATAATCAAGATTGCCGCTCACCGTATTCAGCACATTGGTATCATACTGATAAATCACAGATTCATCAGAATTTATCTCATAAACTTCTTTTAAGAAATGCGGCTGAACTCGATAGCCGCCGTTGCCGACTGTTGCGACATACTGAATCAGCTGCAGCGGTGTATATGTATCATACTGTCCGATTGCAAAGTCTAATAGCGTTCCCTGTTCTCGAGCTGTCGAAACATAACCAATAGATTCATATGGAATGTCTACTCCGGTTTCAAGGCCTAAGCCAAACATCTGGTAATACTTTCTGAAAATATCATATGCCGTCATATTCGGCAGATAAAGCGGTGCATTCGGCACATAAACACCACCGGCCAAACGAATCGCGATATGGAACATATAAACGTTACTAGATTTCGCAATCGCTGTAATATCGTTGATTGCTCCCTTATTCTCGGCTGACTGTTTCACCAGTCTTGACGCACCGCTGCCAAATACCATCGGCGCATCGACGATAATTTCATTAGGCTGAACAACACCTTCATTCAAACCCATATACATTGTAGCCAATTTAACGACTGATCCGGATTGCCGTGCTTCCAGATAATTACCGCTGGCATAAGGGGTAAAAGTACCATCATCATTACGCTGCTGACCATTCATTGTAATGATTTCACCATTTTGCGGATTCATTAAAATCACAAACGCCTGTTTGAAATTCTTACGATATTCATTATCCTTTTCACGCTCTAAGACACGCTGAAGGATTTCATCAACCTTTTGCTGAAGCTCGATATCAACGGTCAGCTTCAGATTATAGCCCTTGCGGCCAACTGTTGACGGTGAAAAAATAGCAATACCGCTTTCTTCATCATAACTGATATCCTGTACCGTTCTTGTACCACGCAGATAGTCCTCATACTGCAGTTCAAGACCGCTGCTGCCAACCCGTTCATTCAACGCATAACCCTGAGCCAAATAGTAATCCTTACTGATTTCATCAAGGCCGCGGGTCGATACACTGCCTAAAACATCCCGCAAAGTCGAACCATATTCGTAATTGCGAATCCAGTCGGCAGTCACATCAAAGCCCGGAAATTCTTCCTTATGCTCAACCAGATAAGCGACATCTTCTTTAGAAGCATTCTCAACAATTACCGAGCTGTCCTGACTGGTCGCTTTTTCCATTAAAATCATCACCGGCCAAGCAATACGCTTATCCGCATTGCTGAGATAACCGGCATTCTTTTGAGCCTCGGTTAATTCCTCTAAACAGATGCGGTCAATATCCGCCTGCGTTACCCGATTGATTTTGATGCGATACACCTCATTGGTCGTTAATTCACCACGCAGTGCCTTATCCAATTCTTCCTCAGTCAGCAAATCATTACCATAATTATCGGCAGCAACTAAATAAAAATCTTTCCAGTCGCGTTCCGTAATCGTATCTTCCTTAATCTGAAATACTTGGGCGAATTGTTTTGCTAAGGCCCATTTTGATTCTGAATAAGAAGAAACATTAGAAGGCGGATAATATGTAATATTCAATGATTCCTTATTGCTGACAAGCACATTGCCGTTGCGGTCTACCATTTCACCGCGCGGCGGTGTCACTACCTGCTGTTTGCGGGTAAAGGCCTCCAACTTAACAATATAATCTTCATTTTCCAGTATCTGCACATTAAACAGCTTAACGCCGATGGCAATAAAAAAACATAATACAACAATGATCATGACTTTCATCCGCTGATTGACAATCTTATTGAAATCAGCCGTTTTCTTCAATAAATCACTGCTGTTTTTACGATTTTTGTTATCAATTTCTCTAAAAGGATTTTTTAACATAAACGTCCTCCGTTATCTATTATAATACAATTTTGCCATTCTGAACATCTTTCATGCTATAATATCAGCGAGGTGAAAAACATGAAAAGAACAGAAACCCGCCCGATCCATGTAGGCAGTCTGCAGATCGGCGGTCAGCAAAAAGTAATCATTCAGTCCATGTGCTCAACACGGACAAAAGATATAGATGCCACAGTCAAACAGATTCTTGCTTTAGAAAGAGCTGGCTGTGAGCTTGTGCGCATGGCGGTCATCGATGAGGAAGACGCCGCGGCAATCACGGAAATAAAAAAACAGGTGCATATCCCTTTAGTCGCCGATATCCATTTTGACTATCGGATCGCTATTGCCGCTGTAAAGGCCGGCATAGATAAAATCCGCTTAAACCCCGGCAACATCGGCAAACGGGAAAATGTTGTTGAGGTTGTTAATGTCTGCCGTGAATATAATGTACCAATCCGCATTGGCATCAACAGCGGTTCATTAGAAAAAGATATTCATGAAAAATACGGCCGTCCAACTGCCGAAGGGATGATTGAAAGTGCGCGACGCCATGTCAAAATTCTTGAAGATCTTGGCTTCTATGATATCTGTCTATCCTTTAAATCAAGTGATGTAAGCCTGTGTGTAGAAGTCTATGAAAAGGCCTCTGAGGTCTTTCCCTACCCGCTGCATTTAGGTGTTACAGAAGCGGGTACTAAGCTCACCAGCTCCATTAAATCAAGTGCTGCCTTAGGTATTCTGCTCCATGAAGGCATCGGTGATACAATCCGAATCAGCATTAACGGCGATCCTGTCGATGAAATCGTTGTTTGCCGGCAATTACTTCGCAGTCTTCATTTAATCGATGCTGTTCCAAATCTGATTGCGTGTCCGACATGCGGCCGCACAAGCTATGATATCCAATCTGTAGTGAACGAAATGGAACCCTTTGTCCTAGGTTTAAACAAAGATATTACAGTTGCAATCATGGGCTGTGCTGTCAATGGTCCCGGTGAAGCAAAGCATGCAGACATTGCCATTGCAGGCGGTAAAGATGAAGGCTTGCTGATTAAAAAAGGTGAAATTATTGACCGAGTGCCAACCGCAATGATGGTACAGCGATTGAAAGAAGAAATAATGAAAATGATTGAAGAATAATAAAAGACCTAACCAGGTCTTTTAATTTGTTTCTTTTTTTAATTGCATATAAGCAAAACTAAAACTGATGCCGCTTAACAAGATCAGCATGATAATAACCGCTGCTAATTGATGCGGATCAATCCAGCCATTTAAGATTAAAGCGCGCAGTGCATCAATCACATAGGTAAAGGGATTGCAGCTAAGTGCAATAGCTAATGCATTGTTCATTCCTGCTGCTGGAAATAAAGCGGAACTGAGAAAGAATATCGGCAGTACAATCGCGTTCATAACCGTCTCATACACTACCTCATTAGGCAATATCATGCTGATGCCATAGCATAAGCCAGCCATAAAAAAGACTGTCAGAGCAATTAAAATAAGTACCCAGCCAATTACTGTCAAGTTTAGCGGCAGCTTAACGGATAAGCATAAGGCAATGACACACAAGACAACTGCTTCAAGGTAAGAACATAACACCGCTTCCAAGAGCTGGCCTAATATTATGATTCCACGATGCATCGGAGCAATTAATATCCGATAAAAACTGCCGTCCTTTTTCATCAAGTAATTCATCATCCCGCTGCTGCTGCAAGTGCCAAAGCTGACCAAGATCAAGATACCCGGTAAAATAAACGCCGTATAATTATCAATGCCCGTATTTTGCATCGTCTGCTTTGCGGCACTGCTGTAAAGAATCAGCCAAAGCAAGGGCTGAAGCAGGGTGATGATAATTGTAAAAGCATTATGAAACCGTCATTTAACATTTCGGTATAATAAAGTGAATACCCTCATTTCCCTGCCTCCTGTTCAGCCGTTAAACGCACAAACACATCTTCTAAACTGGGCTGTACGATTTGAATACCCAAACAGGGTATTTTTTGTGTCAGTATCAAACTGAGTGCCTTTTCCATATCAAAATGGCTGTTTTGGGTATGAAGCATCACCGCCGCATCATTTAACATGGCATGTTGATTTGTGAAACATTGCCTAAAGGGTTTTAAATATTTATTGGCCGTCTGTTTGGTATCAAATTGAATCTGCAGATATTCCTGATGAATAACTGCGCGCAGTGCCTGTGGGCTATCCTGAATTAATGCTTTCCCTTCTTTCATGATGCAGATTGTATCACTTAAATTTTCAGCTTCTTCTAAATAATGGGTGGTAAGGAAGATCGTAGTTTTAAATTCATCTCTAATTTTTCTCATCATCTGCCACATTTGTCTTCGTGAACAGACATCCATTCCCACCGTAGGTTCATCTAAAAATAAAATTTTAGGATTTGACATCATATTCAGTGCAACATCTAATCTGCGTTTCACACCGCCGGAATAAGAGGACACTGCATATTCTTTAAACGGCGCTAAATCAAAAGCGTTGATAAGCTCATTCATTCGCTTTATGGCCGCTTGCTTAGGAATCTTATAAAGCTGGCTTTGGAAGAGCATATTATCAGTTAAAGATAAATGCGTATCAATTGAAAGCTGCTGAGCAACACAGGCAATTATGCACCGAACTTCATCCGCATGACAGTTAAGATCCATGCCTTGTATTAAAATCTTCCCAGAAGTCGGTTTCAAATAAGTGGTTAGAATGTTGATTAATGTTGATTTACCCGCTCCATTAGGCCCCAATAAAGAAAATATTTCACCTTCTGCCACCGACATATTAAAACCATTTAATGCCTGTTTGCCATTTTTATAACGTTGAACTAAATCATATGTTTCAATAATTGCCATCAGTTTGCCTCCATCATGTATTAATTTTTTACTTTTTTAATTGCTATCCATATTTCAAAATGACCTGATTCAGACATATCATGATTGATTGGATATATTTCAATATCCGGCAGTTCCGCATAAGCATAGCCGGAAAATGGCAGCCATTCAGTCAGAAAACGTCTGAAAATCGCTTGGCTTGCTTCTTTAAAAAGACCGTCACATTCAAAGACAACCCATACTGCGGCAGGAATTTCCAATACATTCATTCCCATAGGTACAGCTTTGCTGCTGGCTGCTGCAACACTATAATAAAACTGATCATTTAGACTATGAGTGATACCCGCTATGCCAAATGGTTCATTTGTTAAATCATATAAGCTATTAATCTGACCATTTTTTAATAATTTGTCCCAAAAGAATGGCACCAAGTTCTGATTTTCTTCCATGTTTTGCGTCAATGGGAAGCGGATGCCGACAAACCGCATTGCCTTTTTTTCCTCAATACGATAAGACATAGGCTGTTTGCCGCTGACTGTTACCGTAAAACGAATCGGTAAATAGGCGGTTAAGGGCTTGCCTGTTCTTCTGAGCGAAACCGGTGAAACACCATGCACAGCCTGAAATGCCCTATTAAATGAAGTGGGTGAAGCATATCCATACTTAAGAGCGATATCCAGCACTTTACATTTAGTTGTCTGTAAGTCAAAGGCGGCTTGTGTCATTTTGCGCCGACGGATATATTCGGATAATGAAATTCCTACTGCATATGTAAACATCCGCTGAAAATAAGTGGTTGAACAGCAGGCGATGCGGGCGGCTTCATCATAAGATATTTCTTTATCCAAATTATTTTCTATATAATCAATGGCTTTGTTTAGATTTTGTAACCACTCCATACCTTACCTCCTATGCCTATCTTAAACGAATGAATAATTATATTCCTCACTTTTGATGTTCTCTTTTGTAAAGTTTAAATCAATATAAATTTCAAAGCAAATAGATAAAAAAAATCACTGCTTATCAGTCAGTGATTCTGTTTATCCTTGCTGCTTATTTAAAAGGCGGCTGTCAAATACGCCTTGTTTCAGCATTTTAATTTCTTCTTTATAAGGCGGCTGATCATCTACATAAGGAGTCTCTAAAATTTTAGGTATCTGCTCAAGCCGTGGGTGGTGGGCAATCATATTCAGAATATCAAAGCCGATCTTCCCATAACCAATATTTTCATGACGATCCTTGCGGGCTCCGCAGCTGTTTTTAGAGTCATTCAAATGAATTACCCGCAGCCGGTCCAGCCCGATGATTTCATCAAATTCTTCAAGTAATTCGTCAAATTTGGAGAGATCACGGCCCGAATCATGAACATGGCATGTATCAAAGCAAACAGCCAGATGATCCTTATAACGGCAGCCATCAATAATTGCTTTTAACTGATGAAAGTCACAGCCGCATTCACTTCCCTTACCGGCCATCGTTTCCAAAGCAATCATTGTATCACCGATGTTTTCCATCGCTTGATCAAGACCCTCACAAATTTTCTTTATTCCTGCCTCAGTGCCGGCATTGACATGACTGCCGGGGTGCAGCACTAAAATTTTTGCGCCAATCGCTTGTGTTCTTTCAATTTCACGAACTAAGAATTCAACACCGCCCATAAAGGTTTCCGGTTTAAATGTATTGGCCAGATTAATTAAATATGGCGCGTGTATGATGATGTTCTCCGGCATAATGCCATGCTCTGCCATCAATTCCCTCGCTTCATCAATTTTAAACTTGGACAGTTCTACCCGCCGTGAATTAGAGGGCGCACCGGTATAAATCATACAGGCGTTGGCATCATAGCTGATGGTATCCTTAATGGCCTGAAGCATGTAGTCCGGCGCGGACATCGAAACGTGTGATCCGATGATCATTCTTCATTCCTCTCCTTCTGCTTCTTCTTAGCGCGCTCCTTTTGCTGACGCTTGATGTCCTGCTGGATCATCTCACGATGGGCTCGGCGTTTCAGCTTTTCTACCTCCGCCTTGCGTTTCTTCTTATAACCAGGCTTCACCGCTGCCTTTTTACGGCTTACTACTTTCGCAATTTCTTTATCCAGCGGATTGTCTTTTTTTACCTTTGGTGCATTAAAGGTTTTTAATTCAACCCATTCACCATTTTTATAATTCTTAGTTTTGAAACCGATTCCCTTAACCTGAAGCTGCTTGATGAGAGGCTCATCCTCTTTTTTATATAAAGAGAAGCAAGTGCCGTCACGGCCCGCACGGCCGGTTCTGCCTGAGCGATGAATGAAGAAATCCAATTCCTTTGGAAAGCCTAAGGAGATAACATGGGATACTCCTTCAACATCGATACCGCGAGCTGCGATATCCGTAGCTACTACATATGTTTTATCAAGGTTCATCAAATTTTTCATCGCTGAGCGGCGTTCACGCGGCTGCAAATCACCATGCAGTTCAATTAAATCATAACCGTTCTCACGCATTAAAGCCGCGCAGCTCGCTGCCTGTGAGCGTGTGTTAGCAAAAATCAAACAAACATAAGGCGTAAAGCCCGGTAAGATTTCAAGCAGTTTCTGCTCATAGCTTAAATGCTTGCATGGAATCAAAATTTGTTCGATTTTTGGTGAGCTCTTATGCTCATCTTCAATTTGAACGGTGACTGGATTTGACATGTATTTTTTCAAAAAAGGTCTTAAGCCCTGTGGAATCGTAGCTGAAAAGCTCAGCATCTGTAAATCCTTGCGCATTCTGCCCGCAATCGCATCAATATCCTCTAAAAAGCCAAATTCAAGTGTCATATCCGCTTCATCAATAACCAGAATTGAAGCCTTTTCAATCCGCAGCGTCTGCTCATTCAAAAACAAATCGCGGATTCTGCCTGGTGTACCGATAACGATCTGCGGCTGAACCTTAAGCTGTTCACTCATTCTTGATTTCTCAAGACCGCCGGAAATCAGCTTTACGTTAATCTTTGGACATGCCTCGCTGATCTGCTGGGCACGCACATACAGCTGCATTGCCAACTCACGGGTTGGCGCGGTAATCACTGCCTGTACCTCATTCAAATCAGGATTGATTCTTTCTAATATAGGAATTAAAAATGCATGGGTCTTACCGGTACCTGTATCTGAAATACCAATAACATCCTTATTCTTCATGACTAATGGAATTACCTGCTGCTGAATCGGCGTTGGTTCTGTAAACTGATTTATTTCTAAAAAGCGCTGAGTTGCGGCGCTGAAATTATAATCGCTGAATTTACTCATAAAATCATCCTCTCTATTTATTATAACCATTTCTGAATCACAGCTTGCCGCTGATTCAAAATAATTGCCAAACTTCCTTAAAATTATAACATAACCGCTGTTTATCGGCAATTTTTTAATTTTTCTCCACATCAATTCAAATAATTTCACGGCCGATACAGAATATGGTAGAATTGTACTGAGGTGAAATCATGAAAATCATTAAAGTACAGCCGCGCGGTTATTGCAAAGGTGTTGTTCGGGCTATACAAATTGCTAAACAAACCCGGCTTGAGCATCCTGACAAAAAAATAACCGTACTCGGCATGCTTGTTCATAATCAATATGTGGTCGATGCGCTGAAATGCCTGAATATCGATACAATCGAAGATAAAACAAAAAGCCGTCTTGAATTGCTGGATCAGATTGACGAGGGCATTGTCCTCTTTACAGCTCACGGCATTGCTTCGCAAGTAAAAGAAAAAGCTGCTGCGAAAGGGTTGATCTGTGTAGATGCCAGCTGTCCGGATGTGCTTTCAACACAGGCCATAATTAAAAACGCGCTGGCTGACGGCAAGCATGTAGCATATATTGGCAAAAAAGGGCATCCAGAAGCAGAAGCGGTATTAAGCATCAGTCCCACCATTCAGCTGATTGAGCTGCATCAGCCCCTGCCGCCATTAGCAACGCCGCTTTTTGTCACTTGTCAGACAACGATGAGTACCAGTGACGTACTTGCTGTTTTTCAAGAAATCAAGCAGGCTTATCCGCAGGCAGAGATCGGTGAAGAAATCTGTAATGCCACCCGCATCCGCCAGCAGGCGGTGCATGAGCTGCAGGATGTAGATGTCTTAATCGTTGTTGGCGATAAACAAAGCAACAATTCCACAAGGCTTGCGGAAATCGGCCGCAATCACGGCATTCCGCATGTCATACTGATTGATGATGCTTCTCAGCTTGACTTATCAGCCTTTCATGACGATGACGTTGTGGCAGTTACCAGCGGTGCTTCCACCCCTTCTCAGCTTACCGCTCAGGTAATCGATAAGCTCAATGGAGAGGAAATGAAGCCGCTTGACTTAACACGGCTGCTATAAAACAAAAACGGGTTCATCAGGAACTCGTTTTTAATTGCTTATCGATGCGCTGAAACAATTCGGTTAATTCAGCATATTTATCATGATCCTCAGCCAGCTGATCAAGAATCAGTGAAAGCTTATGCCGCCGGTATTCCCAATATTCCTGAAACAATTCCTTCTGCGGCATTAAAGGACCGAACAAAATCTCATCATCACTCAGTTTCCTGCCGCCAAATGGTTCTGCGACAACGATCTGATAATAATGACCTTCATGAACCAAATCTTCATCAACAATGGCAAAGCTATGATCGCTGAGCCATTGGCGCAGCAGGTCTACATCACTGTTAGACTGTAAAATCAAACGTTTAAACTGCGGCAATCGCTCATAATCATTCTCCAAAATCATTTTAATAGTTTCATAGCCCATGCCGGAGATAATCACACAATCAACTTCTTCAGGACAATCACTCAAGCCGGCACAAAGCAAAGGAAAAACCCGATCCAATGTATCGGTTTCTTTAATCGTAGCCATGGCTCGCTGAAGCGGCCCTTCATTAATATCACATGCATATGCCCTGACACATGTGCCGTCAAGCACACATGCACAAGGCAGATAAGCATGATCACAGCCAATATCGGCTAATATACTGTCTTTTAATACAAACTGCTTAATGGCAGCCAGACGTTTGCTTAACTTCATTATGGCTTATCAACAAAGTCCTTCAGCCGTTTGCTGCGGGTCGGATGCTTCAGCTTACGCAAAGCCTTCGCTTCAATCTGACGGATACGCTCACGGGTAACATTAAACTCCTTACCCACTTCTTCAAGCGTACGGGTACGGCCGTCATATAATCCAAAGCGCAGACGCAGCACTTTTTCCTCACGCTCCGTCAGGCCCTGCAGAACCATATTGATTTCATCCTTAAGCAGCTGATTGTTTGCATATTCATCCGGTGACATCGCTTCTTTATCTTCGATGAAATCACCCAGATGTGAATCATCTTCTTCACCGATCGGTGTTTCAAGTGAAACGGGTTCAAGCGCGATTTTTTGAATCTCACGAACCTTTTCCGGTGAAATACCTTCCATCTTTTCAGCAATTTCTTCAGCCGTAGGATCACGCCCTAAATCCTGAACCAATTGACGCTGAATACGGGTCAGCTTATTGATCGTTTCAACCATATGAACCGGAATACGAATCGTTCTGGCCTGATCAGCGATTGCACGGGTGATGGCCTGACGAATCCACCAAGTTGCATATGTAGAAAACTTAAATCCCTTGGTATAGTCAAACTTTTCGACAGCCTTAACAAGACCCATGTTGCCTTCCTGAATCAGATCCAAAAAAAGCATACCGCGGCCAACATATTTCTTTGCGATGGATACGACCAAGCGCAGATTGGCAGCAATCAAAATACGTTTTGCTTCCTCATCACCATTTTGAATCCGGCGGGCAATCTCCGGCTCATCCTCAGGATTCAGCAGTTCAACACGGCCGATTTCCTTTAAATACATCTTAACCGGATCATTGATCTTCGTATGTGAAGAGTTAGCGAAAGACTGTTCCAGAGACTCAATATCACTTGCCAGATTTTCTTCATCAGTAAAATCATCAACTTCATCATCAGCATCAAAATCCATGCTGTCATCATCTAATGCAAGGTCAGCGTCAGTAATATTCAAATCCTCATCATCTGTAATAACGATTTTATTCTGATTAAACCAGTCAAATAATTCATCACTGTCCTGATCACTCAGATCCAAATGCTCGATGGCATCCGCGACATCCTTCTGATACAGGATTTTATTTATTTTATAAGATTCCAGAAGTTCCTGCTTTATATCATCTAAAGTTTTTAATTCTTCAAGCGATTTAACTTCTGCGGCAGTTTGTTTTTTAGCCATGGTATTGCGCCTCCTGTTTTACTATCGTTGTTTAAGCAATTCACTGCGCTGTCTTTTTAACTGTATGATTTCATCACCTATTTTAGCCTTTTCAAGCGGATCACTGATTTTAAGTGACTGTTCACTCAGCTTTTTCATCTTATCTTCTAAGCATGCCGCCTGGATCTTTAAACATGAGTGTAAGAATACATCTTCATTATAATCCGGCAAAGCCAGTTCCCATTCGCTCAATTCAATCAGTAAAGACTTGACAGCCTCTTCTTTAATACTGTTATAAAAATCAGCGATTTCAATTTCATCATGTGTCCGATAGTAATCAATAATATAGATTGCAAGCTTGTTGCAATTTTCATCAATTAAAAATCCCAGCTTATCTTTGAATGCATTATTTGCCTGCAGACTTACCAGCATCTGTGAGAGAATCTCATACTCGGCCCGCAGACTGCCATTCTTCGGCTGCCGCAAACCAATAGAAGGAGTAACTAAAACATTCTTTTTCTCCTTCACCTCAGCTTCACTCATATCAAACTGGGTAAGCTCAAACAATTTCGCAAGATAATTCTTGCGTTCAAAACGCTCGGTGCAGGCATTGATTTCACGGCCTAATTCAACCGCGAACTCTTTTCGCTGCGAATAATTTTCAAGATTGTACTTTTGCTGCAGATAACGGAACAAAAAATCAATCCACGATATCGTTTTCTCTGCCATATGGATCAGCTCATCCTTGCCATATCCATCAATAATCTCATCCGGGTCAAGACCCAGCTGATTATCAACAACTTCAAAATGAAGTCCGATTTCCCGTGCCAGCTTGCCAAATTTATAAGTGGCATTGATACCGGCCCGATCACCGTCATAGCAGATCACGCACTTAGCATGCAGATTTTTAAGCAGCATCAGCTGTTCGCGGGTACAGGCTGTTCCCAGCGTAGCGACACAATCATGAATACCTACTTTCTCAAAAGCGATAACATCCATTGCCCCCTCAACGATCAATATGCGGCCCGTTGACTTTGCCTCAACCTTAGCACGGTGATAGTTAAAGATGAGCGATCCCTTTTTAAAAGCCGGCGTTTCTGATGTATTGATATATTTTGCTTCATCATTTTCATCGACGCGGCGGGCGGTAAACCCAACCGGATTCCCATTACGGTCATGAATCGGAATTAAAATACGATTGGCAAATACATCATGCATTCCACTTGGACTTATCCGCACCACATTGCTTTCAACAAGCTGTGCATCCGTAAATTTCTTGGCATTCATATACGCGTAAAGCGCATCTCCCTTAGGATTATAGCCAATTTCAAATTTTCGGATACATTCTTCATTGATGCCGCGCTGAAGCAAATAAGCCTTCACTTCAGCAGCCTGGGGCGTTGCCAAGGTATAATTCGTATATTCGATCACGGATCGGCAGACCTTATGGATCGACGCGATATTCGGATCGAGTGTTTCATTGACCAGCATCCGATCAGCTTCTTCAACTTCTACACCAGCATAATCAGCAACCTTCAGCACCGCTTCGACAAAAGAGATGTGTTCAAAGTTTTGAACAAAAGTAAAGACATTGCCGCCGGCATTGCAGACAAAGCATTTATAAATCTGCTTATCCGTAGAAATAGACATTGACGGATTGTGATCATCATGAAAAGGACAAGTGCAGACAAAGCCGCGGGCTTTCCTTGTCAATGGCACATAACGCGATATTACATCGGCAATATCGGCGCGTGAGCGAATTTCATTAATTTTTTCCTCACTGAGTCTGGCCAATTTATCACCTCAATTAAAACTTTATTTTCTCGGCGATCCAACGATTTAAGTCACTGATAGCAACCCGGCTCTGTGCCATCGTATCACGTTCACGAATCGTAACACAGCCGTCATCCTTGGTATCAAAGTCAACTGTAATGCAGAACGGTGTACCAATTGCATCCTGACGGCGATACCGTTTACCGATGCTGCCGGCTTCATCATATTCGCAGTTATAATCACCAGCAAGCTGTGCGAACACTGCCTCGGCTTCCTTGCTTAACTGCTTTGACAGCGGCATAACACAAGCCTTAAACGGTGCTAATGCCGGATGCAGACGTAAAACGATACGCGTATCCTTTTCACTCAGCACCTCTTCATCATATGCGTCACAAAGGAATGCAAGCATCAGCCGTTCACAGCCAACTGATGGTTCGATACAATATGCGAGATACTTTTCATTCGTAGCTGGATCAAGATATTCAAGACTCTTCTTACTAGTCTCTTGATGCTGACGTAGGTCATAATCTGTACGGTCAGCAATACCCCAGATTTCACCCCAGCCGATCTGTGAGCCAAAATTATATTCGATATCACATGTACCTTTGGAATAGAAAGCCAGTTCTTTCGCGTCATGATCACGGAAACGCAGGTTTTCAGCTTTAATGCCTAAATTTGTCAAGAAACTCATGCAGGCATTTTTATAGAATTCATACCATTCTAAATCAGTACCCGGCTGACAGAAG
>PVML01016963.1_pt1 | contig 104027 bp, 100 predicted proteins | sample 1853371 | NCBI WGS metagenome assembly PVML01 (sample SAMN08533508, study PRJNA380276) | Human gut metagenome, whole genome shotgun sequencing project. | isolation source: participant 1, chromium library | host: Homo sapiens | collected 2017 | reverse complement strand
TATATCAGTAAGCGTCAATTTATAAGCATAGAATAAAAAACAAGCAGTAAGCCTTCATAATGAAGAAAATGTCCTGTTTGTTTTATTGTTGCACAAAAAGAACATATTTCTATGCCTTTTTGTTTTTGTATAGATTTTTTGGTAATTCTTCTGACCATGGCATGATTTTTTCAAGTAAATCTGTTGTCAGCTTATTTCCTGTCATTCTTGTTAGTATGTATTCTATATACTTATATGGTTTTAGACCATTCATTTTTGCACTTTCTATTATGCTATATGCTGCTCCACTTGCTTTGACTCCATTGATGCTGTTTGAAAACAGAAAATTATTTCTGCCAATGACAAAGCTCTTACAACATCTTTCTGCTGAATTATTGCTTATTTCAACTCGCCCATCTTCTATATAATATCTTAAATATTTTTCATTATTGATGGCATATGTCATTGCCGTATCCAAATGTGATTTCTTTGGTGTATGTGGCGCAACTGTTTTCACTATTTCATAGAATTCTTCAAGTACTGGAAGTGATTTTGTTTTTCTTTCTCTGGTTATACGATCATAATCCTTTTTGTATTTTTTATCGTATATCTTCTCAAGATAAAACAGTTTATTGATCAACTGATACATTTTATATGTTTGGGTTTCTTTTATTACTGTCCCTTTTGGCGCAACATCCATTACTTCTACCAGTTTTCTTCTAAGATGAGCAAAACATCCCATGTTTTTTTATATCTTTTATATTTGCATAGGCCTGGTAGCCATCACTTTGAATTACTCCATTAAAGCCTTCAAGATAATCGCTGGCTCTATCATATTTTCTGTCGTTTTCAAACTGATAGAGCACCATCTTCTTTTCTTCGCTTCTTCCTGTTTTATACACCCACATCTAACAGTCCTGTTTTCCTTCACTCTTTTTGAGTTCTAATACTTCCAGCTTTGTTTCATCTGCATTGATATATTCACATTTTAAAAGCTGATCATGCATGTACTCAACAAATTCTTGAAAGTAAAGATCATAGAGTTTCATGATCCAGTTGGACATTGTCTGCCTCGATAATGTAATCCCTATGCGTTCAAGTGCCTTTTCCTATCTGTATAATGGCAAAGAAAGATTGTATTTTTTATCAAGTATCGATGCGAGCAATGATGGTGAAGCAAAACTTTTAGGTATGACTGCTTTAGGCATATCACCTTTGTACATTGGTGTTGTTTCAATTTCTTCATCATACTCCCCGCTGTAAACATATTGAATATGTTTTATGACTTCATAATATTCTTTATGATGGACAAGTTCTTTTCTTTCATTCGTTCCAATCAGTCTTAATGGCTTCCCTGTTTGAGGATCTGTTTTATCTTCCAAATCATGTTCAACAACTGTTTCAGGAAGATCTTCAATCCCTCTTTTCTTTGATTTCTTTCTTGAATGTGATGTAACTCTTACCTGCAGTTCTGGTTCTGTTTTTAATACTGTTGATTCAGTTTCAGCTTCATTGAAAAGGTTGAGTGTCAGTTGATCAGGTATTTCGATCTTTTCGCTTCTTGATCCATAAAATGTTTTTTTATAAAGAACCAGCTGTTCACGAACATAATTCAGTTCCTGTTTCAGACTTTCTATGACTGTATTTTTTGCTTCAAGTTCAGCTTCCAACTGTCTGATTCTTTTATCCTTTTTCATTGTCATCACATCCTTCAAACAGGAAAGATTATACCATAAATTATTAGATGAGAATACAGTTTGATACAGTATCCTCACTAATTTTATTTTCAAATTCCAATCCTTCAATCAGCCAGTTGAGCTGTTGGGGTGTAATCATCAAAACGCCTGATTCCTCATGCTTTTTAAACTTGAATTTTCCATTTTCAAGTCTTCTTGTAAAAAGCCAGAAGCCATTGGCTTCATAATAAAGCATCTTGATTCTATTACGTGAAGCATTGGTAAAAATAAACAAGCTATGATCCAAGACATTCATGTTGAACTGAGATGTAACAATCAAAGCAAGACCATCAATTTGTTTTCTCATGTCACAAAACTGCTTGGCAACATAAATATTTTTGATTTCATCGGTATTGATAATCATAGCAGGTTCTCCAATAAAATCTTGAGATTTTGTTTGGTACAGGAAATATGATAATGGTCAATATCAAAATCAATAACATCATACTTTTATCAATGATGACAGGAAGAAAAGTATTTTCTTCTTCAAGAATCAAAGCCTTTTGTTTATAGAAGCTGGAAATACAAATATGATTGTCATTACAATACTTTTTAATTGTCAAACCACTTTGTTTCTGTGCTTCGATAACTTCCTTCCATTTTTCTTTTCCTCTAATTATCAAAAAAGATGCACCTCCTTATTAAGTACATCCTTATTGTATTGAATTCTTCAATTATTTATAATCGCTTATTTATTTGACGCTTACTTATATCAATGTTAAAATATAAAACTAGAATTGACATATTTTTTCTTAAAGGAAAAATATTTTATATAAGATTTAAAAATGATAATCGATTACTGATAATCAAGATAGATAGAAAGGAATATATATTGTAGAGAAAATTAGGTAATTCAGCTAATTACAATATACTAAGGTAAATATGATAATAGGTATTTTATTTATTATAAAAGGTGCATTTAATATATTGAAAGGAATAAACTACTTCATTTTTAAAGATAATTTTAAAATGATTCCTATGGAATTAACATCTGTATATAAATCACCTGTTAGTGTTCATGAAATTACGTATATATATTGTTATCAATCTATTCATCAAGGAACGAATGTAAAATATAAAACCAAAGGACATGATTATAAAAAAGAAGTAGGAGATATTGACTTCTTTTATTATGATGAAAGATTACATATTGTTTATGAAGATGAAGAATATGTTACTTCTTATATGATTTTAGGAATATTTTTATTTTTATTTGGATTAAGAATAATTTTTTTGTACATATAAAAGAGGATATGATATTTTAAATTTAATGCAAAAAAAAGATTGTAGGACAGTATCTACAATCTTTTTTGTTTTATTATTAGAACAAAGCTCCTAATATTTGTATTTGTGTTCTGGTATCAGAACACAAGATGCTATTTGATGTTTTTTGTTCTATAACGAGAACATGAAATAATATGATATTTATCAATTGTATTTATATACAAAGATGATAAAATGAAGTCACAAGGGGGATTTGTATGGAAAAAGAATTGAACTGGGCAGTCATAGGAACAGGTGTGATTGCTAATGAAATGGCACAAGCTTTACAAAGGATGGATAAAACACTTTATGGAGTTGCTAATAGAACACAGGCAAAAGCTATTGATTTTGCAAAGAAGTATGGTGTTAAAAAAGTCTATGATGAAATTGATGAAGTGTTTGATGATGAAAATGTTGATATTATTTATTTGGCAACATCACATAATACACATTATCAATTTATGAAAAAGGCGTTAGAACATGGAAAGCATTTATTCGTAGAAAAATCAATTACGTTAAATAGTCGAGAATTAGATGAAATGATAGCCCTTGCTAAAGAGAAAAATTTAATTCTTGCAGAAGCTATGACCATTTGGCATATGCCAATCTATAAAGAATTATGGAAAATCGTGCAAAGTGGTGAACTTGGTAAAATGCAAATCATGACTGTTAACTTTGGAAGTTTTAAAGAATATGATATGAATAATCGTTTCTTTAATATGAATCTTGCTGGTGGGGCTCTATTAGATATTGGAGTTTATGCTCTTTCTGCAGTACGTAGCTTTATGTCTAAACAGCCAAATGAAATAGTAAGTCAAGTGAGGTTTGCACCTACAGGCTCTGATGAACAAGCAACGATTTTACTTAAAAATGAAGATCAACAAATGGCAACGATTGCTTTATCAATGCATTCAAAACAACCTAAAAGAATTATGATTTCATTAGAAAAAGGGTATATTGAAGTTTATGAATTTCCTCGTGGACAAAAAGCAACGATTGTGGATGCTGTAACAGGAAAACAAACAGTTATTGAAAAAGGAAATACTGAAAATGCACTTTATTATGAAATGTGTGATATGGAAGAAGCTGTTAGAAATCAAGATGCTTCACATTTAAATTTAGAGTATACAAAGGATGTCATGGATATTATGAGTCAACTTCGTAAAGAATGGAAAATGCAATATCCAGGAGAAAAATGGTAAGGACAAATTTTTTGTCCTTTTCTTTATGCAATGATAAAATAAAGTAAATAAAGGAGGATCATTATGGATAAAGTATTAAAATTTTTAAAAGATGCAGAAACTTATTATTTAGCAACAGTAGAAGGTGATCAACCAAGAGTAAGACCCTTTGGAACAGCACATGTTTTTGAAGGAAAGCTTTATATTCAAACTGGAAAAGTCAAAGATGTTTCGAAACAACTTCATCAAAATCCTAAAGCAGAAATTTGTGCTTTTAAAAATGGAGAATGGTTACGAGTAAGTGGAAAATTAATCGAAGATGATCGTAATGAAGCAAGACAATCTATGTTAGATGCTTATCCAAGTTTACAAAAGATGTATAAAGCAGATGATGGAAATACGGAAGTTTTCTATTTTGAAAATGCTACAGCTATTTTCTCATCATTTACTCACGAACCACAAATTATTAATTTTTAATCATAAGTTACCTATTAAAGAAGCTTTTAATAGGTGTTTTTTATATAAATAGACAAATAAGATAAATTGTCAATATATGGATAGATAAAGAGGATTATGCATTGTTGTTAATATTTCATTTAATATAATAAAATTAGATAAAAGAAAGGATGAAATATCGATGTTAAAGAATGAAAAAGGACAAGCAGTTGCACCAAAAACAGTCACAATGACAAAAAAAGATTTTGAAGATCAAGGAAACACCCGTGTTTATTGGTTAGGTGGCGGAGGAGCCATGATCAATGATCATGGAACAGTGATTATGATTGATCCCCTTTTAGAAGGCTTTGATATGCCCTTATTGATTGATATGCCAATTGATGTAAAAGATGTACCTCATGTGGATGCTATTTTAGTATCTCATGTAGATAATGATCATTATTCAAGACCAACGTGTAGAGATTTAAAAGATGTTTGTAAAGAATATCATACTTCTTATTATGTTGCTTCTTTAATGAAAGAAGAATGTGGTTTGGATGGAATTGGACATGATATTGGAGATCATATTCAAATTAATGATATTGATGTTGAACTTACACCTGCTGATCATGCTTGGCAAAACCAAGTCGCAAAATATAATTATCGTATATGGGAAGATCGTGAATATTGTGGTTTCTATGTAAAAACACCAACAAAAAAGATTTGGTATGTAGGAGATTCTAAATTGCTGAATTGTCAATTACATATGGACCCACCAGATGTAATGTTCTTTGACTTTGCGGATAATCCTGTGCACATTGGTTTAGAAAATGCTTATAAACCGGCCAATACTTATCCAAATACAAAACTTGTTTTAATTCATTGGGGAAGTGTTGATGCACCTGAAGCAAGTGCTTTTAATGGAAATCCACAAGATATTTTAGACAATGTCGTTAATCCTGAGAGAGTTGTTATTTTAGCACCTGGTGAAGAATATGTTGTTGATTAAGAAGTAGAAATCATGAGATACAGTGAAGTTAAAGATTTTAATTATGATGATTATTTTAAACTTTGATGTTTAATTGCGAACAACATGATAAACATAAAGAACCATTTACGATTAGAATTTATATAGATGATTTTGTTATCTTTCAATATATCATGCAAAGATGCAGGAAATGTTTCTCGTGGTAGAACCCTTCTTTGTACAAAGCAAAGTGAGTGTTGTTTTAGGTATCAAGATAAGTTATGGTTATAAAGATTTATGTTTTAGCTTTAAAATCATCACTTCATTAACAAATGCCACTTGCTTGGAAAAAGGAACAATTCTTTTTACCAGCAACAACTGTTTTTATCGAATGTGCAAGAGAATACTTTAAGAGATGATAGAAATATCATCTATTTTAATACCTAAAAGGTATCATTATTGATAAATTATAAGTATTAGATATTTATAATAAAGCGAATTATAATGAAGTTGTAAAGAAAGAATGATACGAATAACAATTGAAGAAGCAAGTAAAAAAATAATATTCCAATTCATATCCTTAAAGAATATGAAAGTTGGGGATTGTGTCAAGAAGTTAAAAAAGTAATGGAATCTTGGCAATATGATGAAACAGACTTAGAAAGATTAAGTTTGATTATGACATTATACGATTTAGATTTTTCGGTTTAAGAAATAGAAAAATATATGAAACTTTCTTTAAAAAAGAATGAAAATGAATGTTTAAAACTATTAAATAAAAAAAAGAAAAGGAATCTTAGATGAAGTTCATCTAAAAGAAAAACAATTATCCAGAATTGATTATTTAAGATATGAGATGGATCGGGGAAATAAGGAATGAAAAAGATTTGTGCATTGATGTAACCTTTACTTTTAGTTTTTACCTGTAGTGCTTGTAGTAGTAAAAAAGCAACCGCTAAAAAGAAAACAAAACACAAACAGATTTAAAAGAAGCCAATTCAAAATCATTAGTTATTTATTTCTCTTGGTTTGGAAGTACTCAAAATATTGTCAAGGAAATACAAAAACAAACCAATTCATACATCTTTGAAATCATCCCAGAAGTAGCTTATAGTGATGACTATGATATGGTTGTTGATGATGTGAAAAAGGAACAACAAGAAAAAGCAAGACCAAAGATTAAAAATAAAATTGAAAATATTGATGAATACGAAACCATTTACGTAGGATATCCAAACTGGTGGGGAGAGATGCCTATGATTCTTTATACATTCTTTGAAGATTATGATTTATCTAACAAAACAATTACACTATTTTGTACAAGTGGTGAAAGTGGATTGTCAGATACTGAAAAAACAATTCAAGCACTTGAACCAAGTGCTCCAATGGTAAAAGGATTGTATGTTTCAAAGTCAGCATCAAAAGAGGCTACAAGTGATGTAAAAGAATGGGTAAATGAAATTAAATAAAAGGAGAGAAGAAAGATGAATTTATATACAACAGATAAAGAATACAAAGAAAGATTTGATTATTTTTTAGAAGAAGTTAAAAATGATGAAGGAAATAAATTAGATGAACCAACGCGTTATTTAGCTGTTTTATCCGTTTTAATGGGAAATCAAGGAATTTGTGCTTATGAAGAAGTTCTTGAAAAAGCTTTAGATGTTTTATCACCTGTACAAGTAAAAGAAATGGTTTATCAAGCAACTGACTATTTAGGATATGGAAGAATGCTAGAATTTTTAAAAGTTACAAATGAAGTATTTAATAAAAAAGGAATCGAACTTCCATTACAGTCACAAACAACAACGACAATTGAAAATAGATTAGAAAAAGGAATCCAAGCACAAGTAGATATTTTTGGTGAACATATGAATGAAGCTTGGAAAAAAGCAACAGTCAATAAATGGTTAGCTTCTAACTGTTTTGGCGATTACTATACAAGAACAGGTCTGGATTTAAAACAAAGAGAAATGATTACTTTCTGTTTCTTATATGGTCAAGGTGATTGTGTTCCTCAAGTTATGGCCCATATTCAAGGAAACTTAAATTTAGGAAATGATAAAGCTTTCCTTACAAATGTTGTTTTACAATGTGTTCCATATATGGGATATCCTCGTAGCTTAAATGCACTTGCTTGTATTAATAAAGTAGAAGCCTAAAAAATAAAAATCAAATAGTTGTGGTATTGCTTTGCAATACCACCTTTCATATGAAAGGTGGAAGGACAATGAAAATTGTTGTATTACAAGGAAGTCCAAATAGTAAAGGATCAACGAATATCCTCTGAAAACTTTATCAAGTGAGCAAATGAAAAGAGGTATGAAGTAAGAAGTTTTAAGGTTTCGAAAATGAATATTAAACCTTGTCTTGGTTGGGTTGCCTGGGGTTATGAAGAAATCATTATTACGTAATGATTTCTTTATGGACAAATATAGGATTTTATAACAAAAAAAGGGTTTAGCTGAACCCTTATTTAATTTCTATCCAATATCTTTGAATTAATTTTCCGTCTTTAACAATTTCATTTTCTAAAATAGCACCATTGTTTTTAATTGATTTTGCAGAACCAATATTATCCTTATCACAAACAAGAAGTACTTTATCAATATTTAACTTTTGACATTCTTTTAAAGCTAAACCGATGATTTTAGTTGCATAACCTTTTTTTCTTTCACTTGGTCTTACTCCATCACCAATATGGCCACCGTAATTTAATAAATAATCATTAAGTTTATGACGAATATTGACGGCTCCAACCATTTTGTTTCTTTCTACATCTAAGGCAAAAAATGTTGAATCTTCTACCAAACCAGGTCTAGGATTTTTTAAATCAAGATTGTTGATATAATGATCAAAATTATGATAATCATTTTTAAAAATAGAAGCTGGAGAAGTATTAGCTTCAGGATGATTATTATTATAATCAATCCACTCCTTCAACATATCAACAATTAAATCTTGATATTCATATGACGCTTTAATTAATTTAATTGACATAATATAATCTCCTTTTATTAAAATATTTCTATTATTATAACATTTATAGAACATAGTACAACCCTTTATTAAGTTGTACTTAATAGAGGAAAAGTGCATATTATCTATTTTATCAAATATTTTAATAAATCTTTAATAGTGACAATACCATAAAAACATTGATTCTTTAAAACAATAATATCTTCATAAAAATGTGAATGTTCATTTTCAAGAAAAAGTTGACAAACATTTTTTATAGGTAAATGGGAAGGAACAATTAGAGAATCTTTAAAAAGATTTGATTCAGCTGCATCTAAATTACAAAGCATATTTTCTCTTTTTAAATAACCTAAATAATGTCCTTCATCATTGATAACATAAATTCTTTGAGTGGTATTATTTTCTTCAAAAATTTGATAAGCATTATTTATATTTTGATAGGTTTTTAATGTACAAGGGAAATGACAAAGAGAATCTATTGTAGGAATATCTAATGTTTTCTTATATTTGTTGTATAATTTTTTGATAGTTTCTTTGATAGCTGGTAAAAGATCATCAAAATTATCAACAGGTTTCTTTAAATAATAACCTTGACCATATTCAATACCTAATTGAATTAAACATTCAAGTTCTTCCTTTGTTTCAATACCTTCAACAATTAATTTATAATGCATAGCTTTACAATAGTTGACCATGACTTCTCCCATCGTATGTTTATCTTTATTTAAATGAATATCTTGAATAAGTTCTTTATCTAGTTTGATATATTCAGGTTGTGTATGATTGATTCTATTTAAATTAGAATAACCTGAACCAACATCATCAATAGCAATTTCAAAACCTTGACTACGATAATGTCTAACGACTTGTTTAAATAAATGCTTATCTTCAATAAAAGTTGTTTCAGATAATTCAAAAACAATACTATTAGAATCTAAATGATATTTCTTTAAATATTCTTTTGTAAACCCCTGAACAAAATCTGAATCTAATAAAATATTAGCATCTACATTAATAAATAACTTCTTACCTAAAGGCATTTGTTGACTTGCTTTAATAGCACATTTACGACATAGTTGATCTAATTTCCATGATTGTTCAAGTGTATTGGCAATCTTGAATAATTCTTCAATATTAAGAGTACATGATTCTAAAGTGATACGGCTTAAGGCTTCAAAAGATACTATTTCTCCTGTTTTTAAGGAAACAATAGGTTGAAAAACACTTTTTATTTTCTTTTCATTAATTATTTTAAAAAATTCATTGATTTTCTTTTCGTTTAATTTCATTTATCTATCCTCTATTCTTTTTAAAATATATAGAAAGAAGAATGATATTTCTATCAATAAAAACTAAGGAAATTGTAAAAAATAGGTAAAAAGATTTTGTTATAATAAAACAAAGGAGAAAGCATATGAAAGAAATAGAATATAAAGTACTAGGTGTAGATGATTTAGAATTATTAGTAAAGATAAGAATAAAAGATTTAAAAATGTTTTCTAATCAAAAAATAACAAATTCTACAATAGAAAACATTAGAGTTTTTTATAAAGAAAAAATGTTAAAAGATGAATGTCATACATTGGTGGGCTATCATTTAAATCAAATTATTTCAACAGCTACAATTTACTATTATGATATCCTTCCAAGTAATGAAAATTCCAAAGGAAAAGTTGGACAAATAACGAATGTTTGGGTAGATGAAAATTATCGACATTTAGGGATTGGTAGATATATGGTAGAATATCTTATTGAAAATTATCAAAAAGATGTTGGAATGATTTGTTTGAATAGTTCAAAAGAGGGAATAAACATGTATTTACATCTTGGATTTAAAAAGAAAGATAATTATTTGATTTATAAGAATGGGTAGTGTTGAATAATATTGTTTACAATAACTATTTTTCTTTATAAAATTGGACGAGAAGTAAGTATACCGTTGCCAATATGCGGAATAAAAATGGTTGTAAGTAGTAGTCCTTCACTATTGAGTGAGGGTTTTTATTTTATAAAAAAAGGAACATTAATTTTGTTCCTTTAAACTTTCTTTATAGCTTCTTCCAATAGGAAGATGTGTTTGTTCTTTTAAAATAACTTCTTGATTTTTAATTTCTTGAATAAATCTTTTGTTAATAATGTATGATTTATGAATTTGAATAAAATCAAGAGATTGTATTTCTTTAATAAATTGACTTAATGTTTTTCTTTCAATCATTTCACCATTAATAGAATGAATAATAATTTGATGTCTAAGTGATTCGATATAATAGATTTGTGATAATCTTATTTTTGAAGTAATTCCATTTCTTTGATAAAGATAATATTGAAAGTTTTTTTGAATTTGTTTTTGAATAAAATCATGATAATGAATAAATTGCTTTTCTAATTCATTATTAATGAAATAAAGATGTGTTTGCATTTGTAAACAAATGCTTACAAGATCAAAATCTTTAGGTCCAATAATATAAATAAGTGTACTATCTAATTTCTTAAGATGATTTAAAATATTTAAATCATTCTTTTTTTCTATTTCTACAAAATAAATATCTTGAATTGTTTGATGTGTATAATTCGTAAGTTTATATTCTATTTGTAAATCATTAAAGAATTGTTGAATAAGTGGTTCTATTTGTTTGTAATGTTTTGAAATAAGAGAAATTCTAATCATGTTTTTTCTCCTTTTCAATAGCTACAATATATTGATCAAGATTTTTATTTGAACGTATGACATCTAATAAATGATAAGAATCAATAAAACATACACCATTTTTTTTCATGAGTTCAATGCCTTTACTAAAAGTTTCTTTATCAGAACTTACTAAATTTTCAATAATATATTGAGAACCATCCAACATATTAAATTTAAACACAATTTTATTTCCAGAACCATTTACTAAATATTTTGATGGATAAAAAGAATAACGATAATAAGAGATTTGTACAAAATCAATTTGTGAAAGTTTTAAATTGATTTGATATCTAGGATATTTATTTTTAAAAAGAAAAGAATAAAGATACTTTGCTTTATCTAAATTTTTATCAAAATAAATGTATCTTAAATATTTTTGATCAACTTCCCACATAGTATTAGCGAAAACTATTCCTGGTAATACTAAACTATAAATTATTAATAATATAATAATAAGAACACCAAAAAACATTATTCTTTCATAAAAATGTTTATACATGATAAAGAAAACACCTAACCACCAAACAACAAAAAGTAAAATAACAAAGTTTAATAAGATGATTTTTCTTTTCTTTATTTTTCCAACAGTAACTTTCATAACTTCCTCCTGTACGCGTATTATAACATAGTTTTTTTATTTGGATTTTGTTGTTGGGGACAGGTTGATGGTTGTTGGTGCCTCTTTGCTATTTATTTAAAAGAATAGGATTAAAGTATAGATAAGGAGGAAAAGAAGATGAAGAAAAAGGTAATAATGATCGGTGTTGTTTTAATTGTGTGTTTAGGAACTATTTTTTATAATATGCAAAAGAGGGATCCTTATAAAAGTTATAATCATTTAAAAACAAGTGAAGTTTTAAAAGTAAAGGAATTTAATCGATATTGGGTTTATTTTTATTCAATGGATAATCAAGAAAGCATGGATTCTAAAAATGGGATAGCTCGTCTTAATAAGGCAGTAAGTAATGTTTATTTTGTGAAAATAAAGGATAAAGAAGTAGTTATTGAAAATCAAAAAGTTAAATCAGCTACATTACTTTATATAAAGGATCATCAAATAACAAAAGAATACAAAGGATTAAAACAATTAAAAGATCATAGTGATGAAATATTACAAATGAGTTGGTAGAAAAAAGTTTAAAGCTTTTTTCTACTTTTTTAGTATAATGATAAAAAAGAGGAAAAAGATGATGAAAGAAATAAAATTAACGGATATTAAAGGTGTAAAAGTAGGACAATATGAAAATCAAGAAGCAGCTACAGGATGTAGTGTTGTTATTGTAGAAAATGGAGCGACAGCTGGAGTAGATGTTCGTGGTGGAGGTCCTGCTACAAGAGAAACAGATTTATTGAATCCAATCAATATGGTGCAACAAATTCATGCTGTTATGTTAAGTGGTGGGAGTGCTTTTGGTTTAGATGCAGCTAGTGGTGCCATGCAATATCTTGAAGAACATGGTGTTGGTTTTGATATGTCTGTAGCAAGAGTACCAATTGTATGTGGTGCTTCATTATTTGATTTATCGGTGGGAAATTCTCATATAAGGCCAGATAAAGAAATGGGGTATAAGGCTTGTCAAGATAGTGAAAATGATTTGATTAAAGAAGGAAATTATGGCGCTGGTTGTGGTGCTAGTGTTGGTAAACTTTTAGGATTTGAACATGCCATGAAAGGTGGTATTGGAACATATGGTGTACAAGTTGGAAATGTTCAAGTAGCAGGGATCGTTGCTGTCAATGCTTGTGGAAATGTTATTGATTATCAAACGCAAGAAATATTGGCAGGTGTTAATATTGATAAAAAATGTGTTTCGGCTAGTCAAATTATTTTAGATCAAATGGATCAACTTAGAAAATTACCGGATGGTAATACAACCATTGGATGTATTGTAACGAATGTCAAACTGACTAAAGCACAATGTACAAAGATTGCTGGAATTAGTCATAATGGCTACGCTAAAAGTATTGATCCAGTTCATACAATGAGTGATGGGGATACAATTTTTGTATTAAGTACAAATGAAGTTGATGGAATGGTTGATGCTGTTGGTGTTTTAGCTGTTGAAGTCATTTCTAAATGTATTCAAAGAGCGATTAAAAAAGCTAAGAGTGGATATGGTTTATTAGCTTATCAAGATTTGAAAAAATAATCGAAAAAGCATATAATTTTCTCGTTCGCATATTTTGATATTAAAAGAGATCTATAAGACTCTTATTAAGACATTTGAAATAGCGAATACCATAAAAACGTTGCATCTTTTATGAGCAACAGTAGGAGGATTATATGAAGTCGAAAAAGACACAGTACATGACTTCAATGGCTTTATTTTTAGCGATTGAAATCATTCTTGTTGTGACACCCCTTGGATATATTCCAATTGGACCATTAAATGCCACAACAATGCACATTCCTGTCATTATTGCAGGAATCGTATTAGGAAAAAAAGCAGGAGCTGAGTTGGGCTTTGTTTTTGGATTAACAAGTTTAATCAAGGCAACGATTCAACCAGGCATTACATCCTTTTGTTTTTCCCCATTTGTGACAATAGGCACAATGTCAGGAAATTACAAAAGTCTTTTAATTGCTTTTGTTCCTAGAATTTTACTTGGCTATTTAGCTGGACTCGTTTTTGGAATCATGAAAAAGAATAATCGTGAAAACTTAGGTGTTGTTGTAGGTGCTTTAACAGGAGCTATTACGAACACAGTGCTTGTTTTATCAGGAATATACATATTCTTTGGTGAAGCATACGCGAGTGCGGTAGGAGTGCAATACTCTACTTTAGTAACGGTATTATTAGGAGTTGTTTCTACAAATGGTATTTTAGAAGCTATTCTAGGGGCAATTGTTTCACTAGCTATCTACAAAGCATTAAAACCAATCTTAAAATCATAGCAGGTCGATTGACCTGCTTTTTAAAGGAGATCTTTATGAAATACATATTTGTTAGACATGGAAAGACACATTTTAATGAAATACAGCTCAAACAAGGATGGTGTGATTCACCTCTTACAAAGCAAGGAATAAAAGAAATAGAAAATATGGCAGAACAGTTAAAGGATTATAAAATAGACGCTGCTTATACTTCTCCAATATTACGAGCAAAAAATACAGCACAAATAATTTTAAAAAATCATTCTGTTTTATTAAATGAAGATGGTCGTTTAAAAGAAGTGAATTTTGGTCTTTTAGAAGGATTACCCTGTTTATTTGTAGATAAACTTCAATTAGAATCTTCTAATTGGTTAGATGATTTACAAATGGATTATACTGGATATGAAGGTGAAAATGTTGAAGATGTAATTCAAAGACATTTTGAATTATTAAATGATATAGAAAAGAAATTTCAAGATGATGATACGATTTTAATGGTAGGTCATGGATGTTCTTTATATGCATTTATTAAAACGTTATTAAAAAATAAAACACTTGATTTTCCACAAAATGCCAGTGCAATTATAGTTAATAAAGTTAATAATGAATATCAATTAGAAACAGTATTGAATCCAAAATAAAAAATCTTGAAATAATCAATAATTTTATTGACATGAGTGGCATATGATGGTAATATCTACGTGCAATAAAAAGTAGTGGAAAGAAGAAGTGCCTACTTCTCGCCTGATTGATTTTGTCGATAGGCAAATGTCACTAAGATTTAATCTTAATGTCAATGGTGGGTACTCAGTGTGCTCACTTTTTATTTCAACTATAATAATTGGAGGTGGCTTTTATTAGCAGATTTGATAACAGAAAACCAAAACAACCTGATGATTTAGTAAACGAAAGAGTTCGTTTTAAGGAAGTATTGGTTATTGATCAAAACGGTGATCAATTAGGAGTAAAAAGTAGTAGAGAAGCGTTGGATATTGCTTATGATGCAAATTTAGACTTAGTTTGTGTTGCACCTAATGCAAAACCACCAGTTTGTCGTATTATGGACTTTGGTAAATATCGTTTTGAACAACAAAAGAAAGCAAGAGAAATGAAGAAAAACTCTAAAGTGGTAACTTTAAAGGAAACTCAATTATCAGTAACTATTGATACGCATGATAAAAATGTTAAATTAAAAAGAACATTAAAATGGTTAGAAGAAGGAAACAAAGTTAAAGTTGCAATCAGATTTAGAGGTAGACAACTTGCACACGTTGATTTGGGTAAAAAAGTTATTGATGACTTTGTTGAAGAATGTGCAGAAGTTGGTCAAATTGAAAAACCAGCAAAATTAGAAGGACGTACTTTAACAGCTATATTAGCACCAAAAAAGAAAAAATAATTAATGGAGGAAACAATTATGCCAAAAATTAAAACACATAGCGGATTAAAAAAACGTTTAAAAAGAACAGGTAGTGGAAAATTAAAACGTAGCCATGCTTACATTTCACACTTATCACACAATAAAACTCATAAACAAAAGAAACACTTAGCAAAAGCTACAGTAGTAAGTGCTTCAGATTACAAGAGAATTAAATCAAGATTACCTAAATAATTTTAGTTAAAAATAAATACAGGAGGAATACACAATGGCAAGAGTTAAAGGTGGATATACAACTAGACATAGAAGAAAAAAAGTTATTAAATTAGCCAAAGGATATTTTGGAGCTAAACATAAATTATATAAAACTGCTCATGAACAAGTAATGCACTCAATGGCATATGCTTATAGAGATAGAAGAAACTTAAAAAGAAATATGAGAAAATTATGGATTGCACGTATTAACGCTGCAGCTAGAATGAATGATATCTCATATTCTAAATTAATGCACGGTTTAAAATTAGCTAACGTTGAAATCAACAGAAAAATGTTATCTGAAATCGCTATCTGCGATCCAGAAGGTTTCACAGCTATCGTTGAAACAGCTAAAAAAGCTTTAAATGCTTAATAAATCATGGACCAACTGAGTTGGTCCTTTTTTTATTATCATATTCGTTGACATTCTTTTTAAATAAGTATATTCTTAAATCATACTAAATCCATAGGAATAAGGAGAAATATAAATATGAGTGAAATAAAAAATAGTTTTTTAGACTTAGTAGGTCAAACACCATTAGTCAGAGTAAATAACTTAATTAAAAAAGATGAATTGAAAGCGGATGTTCTCGCAAAACTAGAATACTTCAATCCCGCAGGATCAGTCAAAGACAGAATTGCAAAAGAAATGATCCTAGATGCACTAGATAAAGGATTGATCAATGAAAATACAACATTGATTGAACCAACAAGTGGAAATACAGGAATTGGACTATCAGCCGTAGCAACAGCATTGAATCTAAAGATCATTATTACAATGCCAGAAACAATGTCAGTAGAAAGAAGAAATCTTATGAAAGCTTATGGAGCTGAATTAGTCTTAACACCAGGAAGTGAAGGAATGAAAGGAGCAATCGCCAAAGCAAAAGAATTGGCATCACAAATCGAAAACAGCTTCATTCCAGGACAATTTGAAAATCCAGCGAATCCAACAGCACACTATAAAACAACAGGACCAGAAATCTATGAACAAACAGAAGGAAAAGTAGATATCTTTGTAGCTGGAGTAGGAACAGGAGGAACAATTTCAGGGATTGGGAAATACTTGAAAGAAAAGAATCCAGAAGTAAAAGTCGTGGCAGTAGAACCAGCAAGCTCACCAGTATTATCAACAGGGAAAGGTGGAGCACATAAGATACAAGGAATCGGGGCAGGATTTGTACCAGAGACATTGGATACAAAGATCTATGATGAAATCATTACAGTAGAAAATGAAGATGCATTTGCGACAGGGAAAGAAATGGCAAAGACAGAAGGAATCTTAGTAGGGATTTCATCAGGGGCAGCATTATATGCAGCCAAAGAACTAGCAAAGAGAGAAGAGAATGCAGGAAAGACAATTGTCGTCTTGTTACCAGATGGTGGAGATCGTTATTTATCAACACCTTTAATTCAAGATTAGGGAAATTATTTTCCCTTTTTTTAAAAGGAAAATATAGGGATGAAAAATTTTCAATTCAAGATACAACAAGAAGTATTAGATTTAGGGGTAAAAATAAAAGGTGTAAGAATACATGGTATTAATAATACTGTGTATTCTTCATCTTTAAATGATTATATTGATGTTCATGTTAAACGTCTTTTAGAAAATAATACACTTGATACGTTAAAAGAAAATAGAATTATTCAAGGTTTTTATGATTTACATAAAGAAGTAGGAATTCCTAAAAGAAAGAATTTACCTGCAAGTGAAAATTTATTAAAGAATTTATTAAAAAAACAAGAATTTCATAAAATTAACCCATTGGTAGATATCTATAATCTAATTTCAATGGATACTAAACTTGCATTAGGGGCGCATGATTTAGCAAAAACTGAAGGAAATATTAGTTTAAAGTTAACAACAGGGAATGAAAACTATATTCCTTTAGGTAGCGAAGAAGCAAAAGTTGTTAAAGCAGGTATTTATAGTTATATAGATGATGCTAATGATATTATTTGTTTTAGTGAAATAAGACAAGTTGATAAAACTAAAGTCACAAATGAAAGTGAGGATATCTTTTTTATAGTTCAAGGGAATAAGGTGACATCTAATAAGTATGTAGAAGATGTAGCTAAAGAATTGATTACAGTTGTAACTTATTATTTAGGTGGAGTAGGAGAAATTCTTTAAGACATTTTAGAGCATATTCTAAAATGTTTTTTTTATTTTATGAAAAAAATCAAAATAAAAGGGTTAACATGATAAAATAATCAAGTCTTATCCAATTTCGCTAAATATGTCGAACTCGACGTATTTTTTATTGCTATTTATGTAAGCGCTATTATAATAGAAAAAGGGAATAGGGGAGATATCAATGAATCAAGAATATCAAGTTCTTGTTGTGTTAGATTTGTTGGTGACACAAATGAACAAATTTGCAAGTAGAAAACTAAAACCTTATGGAATCAAGTTTAATGAATTGAATATTATTCGTTTTATTGAAAAGGCGGATGGTCCAGTTTATCAAAAAACAATTTGCCAAGAATTTCAGCTTTCTCATTCAACAGTAGTGGGAATTGTTTTTCGCTTAGATGATTTAGGTTATCTTTTAATTGGTAATAGTCGTGTGGATAAAAGACATACGAATGTTACAATTACAGAAAAGGGAAAACAATTGATTCAAGAGACAGAAGATATCTATCAAGAAATCATAGGAAAGATGAAAGTGATTATTTCTGATGAAGAAATGAGTACGATTATTCAATCTGTTGATCAAATTAAAGAATTGTTTAAATAGGAGGTTATTATGGGAACGTTTAAGTTTTCAATGAGAATGCTTGTTAAAGACTATAAAAAGAGTCTTTTTTATGGGATTACGTTAATCTTTGCAGTAGCAGTATGTTTTGTGTTTTTTAATATTATCAATAATCCAGATTTAGCTGATCAAACGATTGCTAAAAGTGGGGGTACATGGAATGATGTACAAATGCCTTTTTCTTCAGTTTTGTCATTTTTAATTATTTGTTTTTGTTGTTTTATGATTTTTTTCGCCAATAACTTTTTTCTTTCAAGAAAAACAACAGAGCTTGCAATCATGGCGATGTCAGGATCAGGTTATATTAATTCTACAATGTATGTACTTTATCAAACATTTACCTTATTACTTTTAGCAACACCACTAGGAATATTAATAGGAAGAGGAGTTGTGCCTTTTTCCAATGCTTATATGTATCAAATGTTAGGTGTTCATAAAGATCCATCGATTATACCAAGTGAAGCCTATATTTATTCTTTTGTTTTAGTGGCGATTGTTTTATCAATGATTTGTGTATTAACAGCAGGTTTTTTACATAAAAATGATATTCAAACATTACTAAGTCAAGAAAAAGAAATGAAAGTGAAGAGAAATACAAAGAAAAGTGTTTCTATTACTTTTATTGCTATTTATATATTAGGAATTGTAATGATGTTTATGAATCCTCATGAAGCTACGGCTTATATTGTTCCTACTTTAGTTGGTTTAGGTGGTGCTGTTGGGATGATTCGTTATGTTTTACCTGATGTGGTAAGAAATTTAAAAAGAGGTGTTTTTCTTACAAAAAGATATGTTTTAATATCTATTTCAAATTTAAATTATTCAATTCAAAGATCGTTGCTTTTATTTTCTTTAATGACAGTAGCTGTAACGGGAATGCTTGCTATTTTAGCGGCTAATATTCATTTACCTCGTGAATTTACGACAGGAGTTATTGGCTATGTAGTTGTGATTGTTTTACTTGTTGTATCGATTATTTATAAGTTATCAATGGAAGCTATGACAAGAAGAAAATTATTTTTGAATTTATGGAAAATAGGATATACCAGAAAAGAACTTAGAAAAATTGTAGGACAAGAAGTGATTAGTTATTATCTTATTTTAATCTTTATACCACTTGTCTATATAGCATTTATTTCAGGACGTTTTATTTATTATGGAGATATGACATATTCATTTGCTTTCTTATATGCTTTATCTTATATTATACCAATTATTATTTCAGGATTTATTACTTATTTTCAATATCTTAATGCAGTTGTTAAACCAATTAAAGGAGGAGAATAGAAATGGAAAGAAAAGAAATACTTGTAGCAGCCAAGATTACAAAAATATATGGAATTGGAACAAAAACACTTTATGAAGCTTTACATGAAGTTTCACTAACAATGTATGAAGGTGAATTCGTGTGCATTATGGGACCTTCTGGGGCTGGTAAATCGACCTTCATTAATAACCTTTCAACTATTGATATTCCTACAAAAGGAAAAGTCTTTATTAATGGTAAAGAAGTACGTGTTATGTCAGAAGGGGAAATTGGTAAGTTTAGATATGAAAATTTAGGTTTTATTTTCCAAGAATTTAACCTCTTAGATAGTTTAACTATTTTTGAAAATATCGCTGTACCACTAACTCTTGCAAATGTGGATAAAAAAGAAATTACCAAAAGAGTCGAAGAAGTTGCTAAAAAACTTGATGTAGCGCAAACTCTTGATAAATATCCTAATGAATGTTCAGGTGGTCAAAGACAAAGAGTAGCTATTTGTCGTGCTTTAGTTACTAATCCTAAATTGATTGTTGCTGATGAACCAACTGGAAATCTAGATAGTAAAAACTCTCATGAAATTCTTTCTTTATTTAAAGAACTTAATGAAAAAGAAGGTGTCTCTATTTTAATGGTAACACATGATAGTAAGATTGCTTCTTATTCTTCTAAACTATTATATATTAAAGATGGAATTATTGATCGTACGATTGAAAGAGAAGGATTATCACAAAAAGAATATTTTTATAAAATAGTTGATATTAATTCAAGTGAATCACAAGAACTTTTTGAATAATGGGTATCATTAAACTTGCATTTGTTTCTTTAAAGAAAGATATGTCAAAAAGTATCTTTTACTTTTTGACCTTTCTTCTTACAACTATTTTTATATTCTCTTTTTTTAATCTTACGTTTAATCCTTATTCAGGCATTCATTTGGGAAAAGATGATACAACCTTTGTGACGCCCATTGCAGTCTTTGTTATTGTTATTGCTATGCTTTGTGTTTTTCTCGCAAATAACTTTTATGTTTCTAATAAAGGAAAAGAAATTTCAATTATTTTGATGTCAGGAGCAAGTATTTATCAATTAGGCTTCTACTTATTCTTACAAGTCTTTACGATTATGCTTTGTGCGATTCCTTTAGGTCTTGTTTTAGGTTATTTACTCATTCCATCGATCAATTCATTATTTATGATGACTTTTAAATATAGCGGACAGCTTTTCTATTTATCAAGCCAAACTTTTCCAGCAACATTTATGATTCTTGCTTTTGAAGTTATGTGGTGTTCTATGTTGAATTTGGGGTATTGTGTTAGAAGCACGATTAATTCTATGATTCATGATAAAAATAAAATAGATTTAAGTGGTTTAAAAGGTCCACAAATTACGAGCAAAGTTTTTATTATTCTTTATTTTGTGCCAATGGTTTTATTCTTATTTGTGAAAGATTCAACTTCTTATATGTTTATAGCTTTATTTGGTTTAATAGGAATATCAGGGCTTATTAAAAAAGTATTACCAGAATATATTCGAAAAAGGCAAAGAAATAATTCATTAGAGAATTCAAAAGATTTAATTTCATTAGGATTTTTTCATAGTGATATTCAAAAAATCTTTGGATTATTGCTGATTTCGTTGCTTTCCTCTGTTTTACTTACTTGTATTATCGTCTATACAATAAAACAACCACTTGTTTCAATGGTTGCTTTAATGTCTTATGTTTCAGTGATGATTTTAATGTCATTGACGATTGTTTTTAAAATAGGAATGGAGCTTTCTAAAAGAAAAGGTAATTTTGAAAATCTTTGTCGGTTAGGTTTTTCTCTTGAACAATTAAAAAGAATCATAAAAAAAGAAATGATTTGTTTCTATGGTGTTATTCTTTTACTTCCATTATCCTATCAAATCATTATCTTATGTAATTTACTTCTAAGAGCTAAAATTACGTTTTATTTATTTTTAATTATCTTAATTATACAAATTGTTCCTTTATTTATAAGCTATTTATTAAGTATCAAACTTTATAAAGGCATTTTACCAACTTCTATCATTATGGAAAAATAATTATTTAAAGAATCTTTTAAAAAAGGATTCTTTTTTCTTTACTTCAAAAGGATTACAAGGAGAGTCGGTCTTTAAATCATAAAATGTGACTTCTTGGTTTGTGGTTTCAAATACACAATAAGTAGGATGAGGGTACTGACCGCGAGGAAAAGTCATACTTCCTGGATTGATAAAAATTGTGTTTTCTTTTTTATAATAAGTTGGATTATGTGTGTGACCAAAACAAACGACATCTAGATGATGATTGGAAGCATACGCTTCAAGTTCATAAGGGGATTCATCAATGTGGAAAAGATGTCCATGACAAATAAAGAATTTCAAATGATCAATATCCAGTGTTAAATCTTTTGGTAAATCAACAAAATCATTGTTTCCTCGAACATTATAGAAGTGATCTACTTCTAAAGGAGTATAAGGCATATAGATATCACCACAGTGAATATAATAAGATGCTGGATGATTTTTAATAAATTGTAATAGGGTTTGTTTGGTCATAGAATGACTATCGGATAAAATCATAATTTTCATAAATAACCTCCTTAAATATGTTATAATTATTTTATCATAAAATAAGAAAGTGAGGTATTTTATGTCAGCATTTATACAATTTAAAGATGTGAAAAAAACTTATAAAGTAGGAGATATTGAGATTCATGCCAGTAATGGTGTCAATTTTGAAGTCAATAAAGGTGAATTTGTGGTTATTGTTGGACCGAGTGGAGCAGGTAAAACAACGATCTTAAATCTACTAGGAGGAATGGACCAACCTACAAGTGGTTCGATTATGGTTGATGGTCAAGATGTTGCGCGTTATGATGAAGCAAAACTTACGCAATATCGAAGAGATGATATTGGTTTTGTGTTTCAATTTTATAATCTTGTGCAAAACTTAACAGCTTTAGAAAATGTTGAACTTGCTTCACAAATATCTAAAGATCCTTTAGATGAAAAAATGGTTTTAAAAAGGGTGGAGCTAGAAAATCGTATGAATAACTTTCCTGCGCAATTATCAGGTGGAGAACAACAACGTGTAGCAATTGCTAGAGCGATTGCGAAAAATCCTAAATTGCTTTTATGTGATGAACCAACGGGAGCTTTAGATTATTTAACAGGGAAAGCTATTTTAGCTTTGCTTAGAGAAATGTGTGATAAGTATAAAATGACAGTTATTGTGATTACTCATAATAGTGCTTTAGCCCCAATGGCAGATCGTGTGATTCATTTAAAAAATGGAAAGGTTGATCAAATGTTTTTAAATGAACATCCTCAACCTATTCAAGAAATTGAGTGGTAATAATGAAAAGAAATGCTTATGTTAAAAATCAAATAAGAATTATTAAAAAAACAAAAGCACGATTTTTATCTATTTTTTGTATTGTTTTTTTAGGAGCTTCATTTTTTGCAGGACTTCGACAAAGTCCTTTGATTATGAAAGAATCAATGCACGATTATTTACAAACATATAAATGGAATGATTTGAACTATATTGCAACATATGGTTTTGATGAATCTATTATTCAAAAAGTTGAAAAAGTAAAAGGAGTAGAAGCTGTTGATTATGGTTTTCGCTTTGATGCTTTAATGTCATATGATGAAAAAGCAAATATCGGGATGACAGTTTATAGTGATGATGATTTTTCAAAGGGGGTAGACCTACCTGAATTATTAAAGGGAAGATACCCTCAAAAAGATAATGAATGTTTGATGGATTATCAGTATATAAAAAAATCATCTTTGAAATTAAATAATCAAATTACTTTAGAAAATGATTATGGTAAAAAAGAATATAAAATTGTAGGAATCATTAATGATAGTCGTTATGTAAGTAATTTAGAAAGAGGTACAAACAGTTTAGGTGATGGGAATAATAGTGGGTTTATTCTTGTTTTAAATCAAGGAAATGAACATATGGCTGTTCCTGATGAATTGTTTGATTTACATGATCAAAAGACTTTTTATAATGATTTGCGTATTCATTTAAAAAATGAAAATCATTTATATGAATTTGATGATGATTATGATGAGTATGTAAAACCAATCAATAAAAAAATCAAAGCAATTTTAAAAGATTATAATCTTGATTTTTACAATCAAACAAAAGAAGATGCTTTGAATAAAATAGCTGATGGTGAAAAAGAGTATCAAGATGGTCTAAAACAATATCAAGAGGGAATGGATGCTTATCAAAATGGTATGAATCAATATCTTGATGGTAAAAAACAATATGATCAAGGATATCTTCAATATCAACAAGGTTTAAAAGAATACCAAAGTGGTTTAAAACAATATCAAGCTGGTTTAAGTCAATATCAAACAGGGTATCAAAAATACCAAGAAGGACTTAAACGATACCAAGCAGGTTACCAGACTTATTTAGATTATGTAGAAAAAGTTGATCAATATGATACATCTATCCAAACTGTTGAAGCTGCGTTAAGTCAATTTGGTGGTTATGAACAAGCTAAAAATATTCCAAGTGATTCACCTTATTATCAACAAGCACAAACTTTGATTGCAAGCTATGATCAATTAAAACAAAATGAATCACAAATCAATACTTTAAAAACACAATTACCTGTTATTAAACAAGAACTTGATCAAAATAAAACGGTTTTAGATCAAACAAATGCTCAACTTGTACAAAGTAAACAACAATTAGATGCCTCAAATCAAAAAATAAAGGCTTCTAAAGCTCTTTTAGATCAAACAGGAATCAAACTGGCTGATTCTAAAAAACAATTAGACGAAGCTAAAAATACTTTAGATAGTAACTTACCACAGTTAGAAGAAGCTAAAGTAAAACTAGATCAAGCACAAAGTGATTTAAATGATGCTAAACAACAAGCAGCTGATTTACAAAAAGGAAAGATCATTACCTTAACTAAAAATGAAAGCGCAGCAATCTTAAGTTATAGTGGTAACTGTGATTCAATCTCAGCTTTATCAATTCTGTTCCCAGTGCTCTTTTTCTTAGTAGCAGCTCTTGTTTCAATGACAACAATGACAAGAATGGTTGAAGAACTAAGAGTACAAAATGGAACATTAAGAGCGTTGGGCTATAAGAAAAAAGATGTGATTATGCAATATTTGATCTATGCTTTTCTAGCAACATTCTTTGCTAGTAGTATTGGAATTGTTTTTGGAACATATTTCTTCCCAAGTATTATTTACTATTTATATCGTATTATGATGTTTGATATAGGAGCACCAACACGTATTATTTTTGAACTAGCAACATGTATACAAACATATATTATTTCAGTCGTGATTATTTTATTTGTCACTTTTATGGTCTGTTATAAAGAATTACAAGCTGTTCCAGCGCAAATTTTAAGGCCGAAAGCGCCTAAGCTAGGGAAAAGGATATTACTTGAAAGAATTACTTTTATTTGGAAGAGATTATCATTTAATCAAAAGGTAACAATGAGAAATATCTTTAGATATAAAAAGAGATTCTTTATGTCTGTTATTGGAATAGCAGGTTGTACAGCATTGATCGTTGTTGGTTTTGGAATCAAGTATTCTGTTTCTCCACTAGCAAGCAAACAATATGGCAATATGTGGATTTATGATGGTGTTGTAAATTATAAAGATGATTTAACAGCAACGACAAAAAAACAAGCACAAGATGATTTTAAAGGGCAATCTCAAGTGAAATCAACAATGGGTATTTACAATAAAACAATCACGATTGATCAACAAATGGTAACAGTTGAAATTCCAAGTGAAACAAAAGATTTTGATCAATATATTCATATGAGTGATTATCAAACAGGCAAGACTTTAAATCTTAAAGATGATGGTGTTTACATCAATGCAAAACTTGCTGAAATATTAGATTTAAAAGTTGGTAATCAACTTACATTATCATTAGATAATAAAGATTATAAAGTAAAAATTGCAGGTATTTATAAGCTTTATTTTAGACATTATATTTATATGTCTCCAAAATACTATGAAAACTTAACCAAAGATGAAGTTCATTATAATAGCCAATATTTTAAATTAAATAAAAAAGCAAGTGAAAAGAAACTTACAAATTATTGTGATCATCATGAAAATATTACTTCTATTCAATATGTCAGTGGTATTTCAGAAGGATTCTATAGTCAAATGGAAAGTTTAGATAGTGTTGTCTTTATTTTAATTGTTTGTGCAGGTGCACTTGCGTTTATTGTTTTATATAATCTAACAAATATTAATATTCAAGAAAGAAAAAGTGAAATTGCAACGATTAAGGTTTTAGGTTTCTATCCAAAAGAAGTCTATGATTATGTCTTTAGAGAAAACATTATTCTAGCCTTTATTGGTTCGATTGTTGGACTTGGTCTTGGTAAGATTATTCATGCTTATTTGATTAGAACGGTTGAAGTAGATATGGCGATGTTTATTAGAACAGTTAATATCAGATGCTATATGATTGCTATTATTTTAACAATGGCATTTACATTCTTGATTAATCTTTATATGCGAAGAGTTCTTAAAAAAATAGACATGGTTGAGTCTTTGAAAAGCATAGAGTAATCATAAATATTATTTAGGATTACGTAAAATTAAGGATTTTTTCAAAAAAATTAAAAAAAACTGAATCTTCTAAATCCCTTGCTATGGTTGACATTCAAGGGATTTACTACTTGTATAGACAGGACAAAGGGTGGATTTTTAGTTGATTTTACGTTATAATACGTTTGTATTTGTTGAAAGGAGGAGACGAATGGAGAGAAATATTAAGGAAAGAGTTAGTCAATATGTAGATGAAAACAAAGTCAAAGAGAAGTTAACTCAGTTTTTCCAAGAAAAAATTGTCAATAGAAAAGCGATGTTTATACCTATTACAGGTGTTGCAACATTTATGTTAGTAGGATACGCTGCTGCTGATACAAAAGCACCAGAAATCACATCTGATCAAATTGAGGTTCCTTATGGAGAAAAATTTGATGTTGATACTGTAGATGTAACTGACAATCGTGATAGCAGAGATGACATTCAAGTAAGTGCTGATCTGGCATCATTAAATGTTGAACAATTAGGGGATTATAAGGTTACTGTAACAGCTACTGATTCATTTAATAATGAAACAACAAAAGAAGTTACAGTAAAAGTAGTGGATCAAGAAGGTCCAAAATTTGAAACTTTAGGTTCAAATGAAGGTTATGTAGTTGAAGTTCCTGTTAATGGAAGTAGTGATTTATCAAGTTATGTAAAAGCATCTGATAATGTAGATGGTGATGTAACACCATTTATTGAAGCAGATAAAACTTTAGATACTTCTAAATTAGGGACACAAACAATTACATTAAAAGCCACAGATGTTTCAGGAAATGAAACAGAAAAAACAATTGATTTTGCTGTGACTGATGATGATGCACCAGTAGTTACATTGAAAAATGGTGCAGATGTTACATTAAATTATGGGTCAGATTTTAACTTATCTGATTATGTAGATGTTACAGATAACTTTGATGGTGTCATTCAACCTCAAGTAGAAGGAAGCATTGATAACCATAAAGAAGATGGTGTACAAACTTTAACAATTAAAGCAACTGATTCATCTGGTAATGAATCTTCTGCTCAATTGAATGTTGCTGTAAAAGATACAGAAGCACCAAAAATTTCTTTATCAAAATCAGAAGTTTCTGTAAACGTAGGAGCAAGTTTAGATTTATCTAACTACTTATCAAGTGCAACTGATAATAAAGATGGAGATGTAAAAGGAAAAGTATCAATTCCTTCTGTAAGTACTTCGAAAGCTGGTTCTTATACAGCTACTTATACAGTAAGCGATGTTGCTGGAAATCAAAGTAGTGCGTCATTAACTGTAAAAGTTAATGCGGTACGTACTTCTTCTAAGAAAGGTTCTGTAGCTACTGGTACTACTTCTAGACCAAATTATTACGGAACATCAGTTGTAGGTGCTGCCTATTCAAGACTTGGGTGCCCTTACGTATGGGGTGCTGAAGGACCAAATACATTTGACTGCTCTGGTCTAGTAAAATGGTGTTATGCTAAAGCTGGTAAATCTTTACCACATTCATCAAGTGCGATGAAATCATCTGGTACTGTAATCAGTATTTCGAGTGCACAACCTGGGGATATCTTATGGAGACCAGGACATGTAGCAATTTATATTGGTGGTAACCAATACATTCATGCTCCACAAACTGGAGATGTTGTAAAAGTTTCATCTGGTGTAAGTAGCTTTACATGTGCAATTAGACCTTAATATTAAAAAGTCGTGGAAAAATCACGGCTTTTTTTTACTTTAAAAGAATATATTTTTAATAATGAATGAAACTAATTATTGATTGTTTGGGTATAATAAAATTGAAAAAAGATTGATAAATTCTACAAATTTGCATTTTTAAATAAAATGTGTTATAATAATAAACGGTTAAAAAATTCAAAAGGAGAACATTATGAAAACAGACATACAGACCAAGCTCAAAACATTGTTTGATGAGAAAATTAAAAACAGAAAAGCAATGTTTATTCCAATCGCTGGGGTAGCTGCATTTATGTTAGTAGGTTATGCTGGTGTGGATCATGAAAATCCTGAGATTGTATCAAGTCATATTCAAATTCCTTACGGTGAAAAGTTTGATACGGATGCAATTGATGTTGTTGATAATCATGATAGTAGAAGTGAGCTGTTAGTAGAAGCTGATGATGATTCCTTAGATGTTAAACAATTAGGAACATATCAAGTTGAAGTGCGTGCAACAGATCAGTTTAATAATACTGATGTTAAAACAATTCAAGTAGATGTTGTTGACGAAGAAGCACCAAAATTAAAAACGTTAGGTGCAAATGATGGATATTATATTGAAGTACCAGTTTATGGTAGTCAAGATTTATCTTCATATATTAAAGCAGTGGATAATGTAGATGGAGATGTGACACCATTTATCGAAAGTGATAAACAATTAGATACTTCAAAACAAGGAACACAAACAATTAATGTTTCAGTAAGTGATAATAGTGGTAATACAACTGAAGAAGCGTTTAAGTTCTTTATTGCTGATATGCAAGCTCCAGAAATTACTTTAAAATCAGGAAGTGATATTACAGTAGATTATGGTAGTGAATTTAAATGGCAAGACTATGTATCAATTAGTGATAACTTAGATACAAATATTCGACCTAAAGTAGAAGGAACAATTGATACTAAACAATTAAATCAACAAAAAGAAATGACAATTATTGCTACTGATGGCGCTGGTAATTCATCAAAAGTAACATTGAATGCTACTGTTAAAGATATTACTGGACCAAATATCGTTTTATCAACAAATAAAGTATCTGTTGATAAAGGAAGCAATGTTGATTTAAAATCATATATTACATCTGCCGTAGATAACTTAGATGGTGATATGAAAGATAAGATTTCATTCAATACAATTGATACTTCTACAACAGGAGTAAAGACAGTCACATATACAGGTGTGGATTCAGCAGGTAATAAATCAGAAGTACAATTACAAGTGGAAGTAACATTCTCTGGAGAAAGAATTGTTAATACAGGTCTTTCTAAAAAAGGATGTCCATATGTATGGGGATCAACAGGACCTAATTCATTCGATTGTTCAGGATTTACACAATGGGTATATAGACAAAATGGTATTTATATTCCAAGAACTTCATCAGAACAAAAAGCTGCTGCTAAAAAAGTAGTAAGTTTATCTGAACTTGAAGTTGGAGATATTTTATGGCGTTCAGGACATGTAGGAATTTATATTGGAAATGGACAATATGTTCATGCACCACATACAGGAGATGTTGTTAAAGTTTCTTCTGGTGTAGGTAAATTTACATGTGGACTTAGATATCAATAAAGGTTTCGATTTGAAACCTTTTTTTTTGCCTTTAAAAACGATATAATATATCTAAAGAGGGTGATTTTTTTGTATATTGCAACAAGTAGTCAATTAAAAAGATATGATCAAGCATTGTTGGATTATGGCTATTCAATTGAGCAATTAGTAGATAAAGCCAGTGATTGTTTATTGAAACATTTTGATAAGTATCAACATATTATGATTGTTTGTGGGCCAGGGAATAATGGTGCTGATGGGATTTCATTAGGAATTAAATTACACCAAGAAGGTAAAGAGGTATTACTTTGCTTAACGGGAAAAGAAGAAAAACTCAGCCAAGCAAATAGATATTATCTCGATCAAGCACAATCTTTATCGATAGAGTGTTTATTTGTAAGTGAAGAAACACTTGAAGAATTTCAAAAAAGTGTTCCACATTTTGATGTGGTAGTTGATGCATTATTTGGCTTTGGACTTAATAGTGATTTAAGAGGAATTGTTAAATATGTTGTTGATCTTATAAATAATATAGAGGTAGATGTTATTGCGATAGATATTCCTACAGGTTTAAATCCTGATACAGGAAAACCTTATAATAGCTGTATTTGTGCGTATCAAACAATAACGTTAACAGCTTATAAGCTTGCTTTTTTAAATCCAGAGAGTGAAATGTATACAGGGAAAGTGATTTTAGAATTATTAGACGCTAAATCTTTTCATGAAGAAATGCTATTTTCACAACCAGTTGATTTTAAATGGGCCAAATATCATATAAAAGAACGTTTATATGATGGACACAAAGGAACTTATGGAAGAATTATGCATGTAACAGGGTGCTATCATTATCGAGGAGCTGCACTTTTAGCAGCTAAAGCAGCTGTTTATACAGGAAGTGGATTAGTTACGGTTTGGTCTAATGAAAAAGTAATTGATGCATTAAGTTTGTTTTGTCCTGAGGCGACATCGTGTCAAAGACAGTATTTTGATGAACATTTATTACAAGGGAAAGAGGCAATTCTTATAGGAAGTGGACTAGGTTTAAATGATGATAGTGAACGCTTTGTCTGCGAACTTTTAAGTCATACACAAGTTCCAGTTGTGATTGATGGTGATGCCTTGACCATTCTTGCAAAACACCCAGAATTATTAGAAAATCATCATTCCTCTTGGATTTTAACACCACATCATGGAGAATTTAAAAGATTTGTGAATTTTAACCAAACAAGTGAACTGGTGGATCAAGCGAATGCATTTGCAAAAAAATATCATGTTACCTTAGTTTTAAAAGGTCCACATACTCTTATTAGTGATGGAAATGAAACATATCGTATTATGTCAGGAAATAAAGGAATGTCATCTGCAGGTATGGGGGATACACTTGCTGGAATTATTAGCAGCTTTTTAGGACAAGGTTATTTGCCAAAAGATGCGGCTATTTTAGGAACGTATTTACATGGTTTATGTGGTGATGAAGTCTATAAAGAAAATTATACGGTTGTTGCTTCAAAAGTAATTGACCAAATTCCTCAAATGATGAAAAAATTGAAACAAGATTGATTACGAAACGTGTTCGTTTCGTAATTTTTTTTAACCTTTTTAAAAATTAAAAAGAAAAAGATCAAAAAATTGTCTATATAATAGCAGGAGGAAAAATTAAATAGAAAAAGTATTAGAAATCACATCAAATGATCATATCATCATGATTGATAAACTCTGTAAAAGAATATTAGGACATCCTGAAATCTTAGGAAGAATCATTAAAGGATTTATTAAAGAAGCTAAGGATGTATTTTTAGAAGAAATCATTGATGATGATATACTTAAATAAAGATCATAATATCAAAGATAAGTATGAAGATAGTGATTGGATAAAGACACCATTAGTCATCTTTTTAAATAATACATATGATCTTTTAGTAAAAAAAGAAGTTATGAAAGAATATGGATTTGAAGAAATAGAGAAGGAGGTTAAAAAGATGTGTAATTTAGGAGAAATGATAGCCAGAGAAAATATAGAAAAAGGACATTCTATGGGGATTGAACAAGGACAAAAATTGGAAAGAATTACATTAATTAAAAATATGATGGAAAGTTTACAATGTTCCATGCAAAGAGCTATGGATGTTTTAAAATTGACAGCTGATGAAAGAAAAGATATTGAAGAATATTTTAAATCTTAAAATCATAGGCGATATGAATTTCATATCGCCTATTTTCTTTTAATGATTGTTACATTTCTTTGACCATCATGATTGACACGATGTGAAAAGAATAAATCATTATTTTCATTTGTACAATAAGAAGAAACTTGAATATTTTCTTCTAAAACCCCTAAATTTAATAATTGTTGTTTATTTAATCCTTTATTGTCTAATAAATAATGAGTTTCATCTGTTTTTTGATAAAAAGGTGAAGTATCAAAGTTCATTTTCTTAACTTGATTAATCACATCATCTTGCACTTCTAAGTGCTTTTTAGAAAGACAAGGACCTATTAAACAATACATTTCTTTTGGATTACAATTTTCTTTTTCAATAAGATAACGAATTGTATGATCAACAATTTGTCTAACTGTACCAAGCCATCCTGAATGAATAGCACAAACGATTTTTTGATCTTTGCAATAGACTAAAATTGGTGTGCAATCTGCATGAAATGACAGTAAGAATAAATCTTTATCTTTCGTATAAGTTGCATCTACTTCATAAAGGTCATCTGTTTGTTTTAACATATTGGTACCACCATCTTTCATTAAAAAGACTTGTTTTAAATTGGTAGAATGTGTTTGTCTAGGGGCTACCATATGTTCTAAATCTGTATTTAGTAATGAAGCAAGTTCTTGTCTATTTTCTAATACTTTTAAATAATTTGGATTATTTAAAGAAATATCCCCTAATTTCCTAGTTGTTGTATATGCTTCTACATCTTCATGTAAATTCCATTTTATTAATTTCATTTGTTTCTCCTTTACAAAAGTCCAATTCTTTTTAATACATGACCATACCTTATATTAGGAGGTGTTATTATGAGTTGTAATTGTCAACAAAATACATGTTGTAATGGACAATATGGAAACTTTGATAATAACGGTTATGCAAATTATTTTAATTCAAATATAGGAAATGGTTTTACTCCACAACCAATTATCGCTCCTAAGAAAGTATGTACAACATTTCAAAATCAATATGTAGAACAACCTATTATTTGTCCAATTGAATGTCGTCGCGTTAATAACATTGTTTATGTTCCACGTTATTACCCTCGATATGAACAAACATGTTATACACAAACAAATCGTTATTAAAAATAGGTGCTTAGCATCTATTTTTTTGTAAGTTCTTGTAAAAACTCATCATCTGGATCAATATAGATTGTTTTATAATTATCTAAAATTACTTTTCCTGGTTTACTACCCGCAGGTTTTTTGAGTGTTTTGACGAGTGTATAGTTTACTGGAACACTACTTGAATTTTTTCCTTTTGAATAGTATGCAGCAATTTTAGCAGCTAAACGAATCGTATATTCATCTAAATCTTGTGCTTTAACAATAACATGGCTTCCTGGCATATCTTTTGCATGGAACCACATATCATAACGATGCGCATATTTAAATGTTAAATAATCGTTTTGTAAGTTATTTTTACCAATATCGATTTCAATTCCATCTTTTGTAAGATATTGTTGAAATTGAGGACGTTTTTTCTTACGAATTGTATTTTTTTGTTTTTTCTTTTTTAAATATCCTTCGTTTTCTAATTCTTCTTTGATTTCTAAAGCATCATAATATGTTGCTTGTGACATAGCGGTTATTAAAGAATCGAAATATTCAATTTCTTTTTCAGTTAAATCAATTTGTTCTAAAAGAACATTGATTGAATTTTTAGCTTTTTGATATTTTTGATAATATTTTTGAGCATTGGCTTTTGGATCTAATTTAGGATCTAAAGTAATATCTAATTTTGTATTATCATAATAATTGTCAACAACAACATGAGTCATTCCTTTTTGTATTAAATGTAAAGAAGCATATAATAAATCTCCTTTAATACGATAATCATCACTATTATGTGAATCATCTAAGGTTGCTTTTAATTTCTTTAATTTTGAAGTATTTTTTTGATATTCATTTTGTATAAATTTTAAAAGATTACTTGTTTGTTGTTTAATTCTTTCTTTTTGATCTATTTCATTAAAGTGAGTATCTAAACCATCAAATAAAGAATATTTTGAAGTTTCTCCTTGTAAATGTGTCAGTTCAATAACATGAAAATATTCTTTATCATTCACTTTAGTAATATAGAGATTTTGAGAATTTTCTATTTCTTTCATGATCTCTTTAAAAGATTCATCTTGATCAATACGATATAAGATTTCTTTAGATAAAATAGGAGACATTCCTTGATAGATTTTAATAAGTTGGTTATCTTCTACAAATTCGCTTGTAAAAGGATCAAGTTTTTTTATCATTGGTGGTAATTGATAAAGGGCTCCGGGTTGTAAAAATCTTTCACTATTCATACTTGGTGAAATATGTTTAATACAATCAATGATTTTATCGTTTTGACCTACTAAGATAATGTTTGAATGTTTACCCATCACTTCTACATAAAGAATATATTCAATATAATCACCTAATTCATTATGACAACTAAAAGTGATTTTAAAAATACGATCCAAATCGATTTGCTCAATATCTTTAATATAACCACCTTCTAAAAGCTTACGATAAAGCATAGTAAGCGGATTAGGAGATTCTGGTGTTGGATAAGATAAAGATGTTAATTGAACACGTGCATACATTGGATGACTTGAAATCAATAACTGATAATTCTTCTTATTTGCACGAACTTGAAATAAAAGTTCATATTTTGATATTTGATAAATTTTATTGATACGACCGCCTTTTATTGTTTCTATCAATAAATTTTTTACTTGATGCATCATAATGCCATCATATGCCATAGTTATCACCCCAAAATACTATAACATATTTGAAATTTAATTGACATTATCTCTTTGTTATTGTAGAGTTATTTTTATAAAAAAAGGGGTGTGGAAAAATTGAAAAGAGGAATGTTAATCATTCTTAGTGGGCCTAGTGGTGTTGGAAAAGGAACAGTAAGAGAAGAATTGTTCAAAGATGATAGTTTAAATTTAAGTTATTCTATTTCAATGACAACAAGAAAACCTAGACCTACAGAAACAGATGGTGTGGATTATTTTTTTGTTGATGAAAAAAGCTTTGTTGATAAGATTGCTCAAGGTGGCTTATTAGAATGGGCAAGATTTGTAGGTAATTATTATGGTACCCCTAAGGATAATGTAGATCGATTATTAGATGAGGGTAAAAATGTCGTTTTAGAAATCGAAGTTCAAGGAGCATTGCAAGTCATGAAAAAATGTCCTGATGCATTGACTATTTTCTTGGTACCACCTTCATTAGAAGAATTAGAAAGACGTATTCGTGGTAGACGTACTGAAAGCGAAGATATCGTAAAAGAACGTTTGGATAAAGCACGTAAAGAAATTCAAACAAAAGATGAATATAAATATGTTGTAGAAAATGACGATGTTCATCTAGCAAAAGATAAAATAGCAAAAATTATTAAAGAACATCAAAAGTAACTGTTGGTTTTTATAACTGACAGTTTTTTTGATAAAGCTACAATAGATGTGGTAAAATACAAACAAAAGAGAGGTGGAAATATGTATATTGTTAAAGTTCTTGTGGAACATGCAATCTATAAATTAGATACGACCTATGACTATTTATCTAAATATCAAGTTTTGGCAGGTTGTCGAGTCCATATCCGTTTTGGTTATCAACAACTTGTAGGTTATGTCGTTGAATGTCAAGAAACACTTTTTACTCAAAAACAATTAGAAGAAAAAAATGGTTTTAAATATTCTTTTATCCAAGATGTCATTGATCAAAAACCATTACTTAATCAAGAATTACAAGAACTTGCAAACTATCTTTCAAAACAAACGCTTTCTACAAGAATCAGTTGTTTACAATGTATGTTACCACCTCAATTAAAACCAAGTACCAATCATAGTGTTGGCATTAAATATCAAAAAGTTGTTTCCTTTGTAAAAGATATTCCCCTTAAAACAACAAAACAACAAGAAGCTTTAAATTATATAAAAGAACACGATTTATTACCCATAAAGGATTATCCTTTTTCAACAGCTCTTTTAAATAATATAGAAAAACAAGGAGCAATTATTTATAAACAAGTAGAAGTTTATCGAAATCCTTACAATGAACATCTACAACAAGAAGATTATCCCTTGACTACTAGCCAACAAAAAGTTGTTAATCAAATATTAGCATCTTTTCATCAATTTAAAACCTTTTTACTTTATGGAGTCACAGGTTCAGGAAAAACAGAAGTTTATTTACACCTTTCTAGATTTGTGATTGAACAAGGAAAAACTGTCTTGATGCTTGTCCCTGAAATTGCTTTGACTCCAATGATGGTCTCTGCTTTTAAAAGCCGTTTTGGAAAAAGCGTCGCTATCTTACATTCAAAATTATCAGCGGGAGAAAGATATGATGAATATCGTCGAATCATTGATGATGAAGTAAAAATCGTCGTTGGAGCAAGAAGTGCTGTTTTTGCACCACTGGAAAATATAGGTTTGATTATTATGGATGAAGAACATGATGCCAGTTACAAACAAGAAAGTCCACCACGTTATTTAACATCTCAAGTAGCGAGAAAAAGGGGTACTTATCATCAATGTCCAGTTGTTTTAGGTAGTGCCACACCTTCTCTTGAAAGCTATAGTCGTGCTTTAAAGGGTGCCTATGAATTATGTATACTTTCTCAAAGGGTCAATCAAAAACCTTTACCACAAATTGAATTGATTGATATGGTCGAAGAAATGAAAGCACATCATTATGAAGTATTATCAAGGAAGATGAAAGCTAAAATACAAGAAACAATCGATAAAAATGAACAAGTGATTTTATTGCTTAATAAAAGAGGTTATTCAAGTTATGTTCGTTGTTTAGATTGCGATGAAGTATTAAAATGTCCTCATTGTGATGTATCTTTAACTTATCACAAAGATACTCGTACAATGCGTTGTCATTATTGTGACTTTCAAGTACCTTACCAGCAAAAATGTAGTCATTGTGGAAGTACTAATATTAAACTGATTGGTAGTGGTACCCAAAAGATAGAAGAATATTTACAAAATAATTTTATAAATTCAAGAGTGATTCGTTATGATGTTGATTCTACAAGAAAGAAGCAAGGACATCATCAATTGCTTAAACAATTTGAAAATCAAGAAGCAAATATTTTAATTGGGACACAAATGATTGCTAAAGGATTAGATTTTGAAAATGTGACTTTTGTAGGAGTTATTAATGCAGATCTTTCTTTAAATATTCCTGATTTTAGAGCAAATGAAAGAACATTTCAATTATTAGAACAAGTTTCTGGTAGAAGTGGTCGAGGGAAGAAACAAGGAACAGTGATGATTCAAACGTATAATTCTGATCATTTTGTTTTACAATGTGTTAAAAATCATGATTATCAAAGTTTTTATCAAAAAGAAATGGAAATGAGAAAACTTGCGAAATATCCACCTTATTGTTATTTAATAAGTATTTTAGTGCAAGGTAAAAAAGAAGATGATGTGACTTTTTGTAGTCAACAAATAAAGGAATATTTAGTAAAACAATTACCGAAGGCAATTGTTTTAGGACCTGCTAATTGTACGATTTATAAGATGAATGATATTTATCGAAAGAGAATGACACTTAAAATAACGAATACAACACATGTTTATGAGGTGTTGCATGCAATGAGTGATTATTATAATAAAAAAGGAAGAAAGGTAAATGTGATATGTGATTTTAATCCATACACAACGATATAGTTATGGCAAGAGAAAATGCATATATGATTTTAAATCAATATTTTGAAGATGAGAGTTTTTTAAATATTGCTTTAAATGAACAATTAAAGAAAAGTAATTTAAAAAGAGAAGATAAAGATTTATGTACAACCATTGTTTATGGAACAATTCAAAATCTTTTATATATTCAATATCAACTTCAACCTTATATTAAAGGAAAAAGAGTAAAGAAAAAAATAAGGGCACTTCTTTATATGTCTTTATATCAATTGATATATTTAGATAAAATACCTGAATATGCCATTATTAATGAAGCGGTTAAAATAGCTAAAAAAGAAGGTTATCAAACAAGTCAATTTGTAAATGCGGTATTGAGGAATTTTACAAGAAACGAAAGAAGATCATTAGAGGAATTAGATGAATTAGAAAAAATCTCGATTATGACATCACATCCTTTATGGATGGTCAAAATGTTTAATAAACAGTATGGTTTAGAAAAAACAAAAATGATTTGTGAAGAAGATAACATGCCTCCTACAAGAAGTGGGAGAGTCAATACATTAAAAACAACAAAAGAAGAGTTATTAAAAGAAAGCTGTTTTGAAGAAGGAACATTGTCTCAAGATGCTCTTTTATATAAAAGAGGAAATCTAGCCTATACTTCTTATTACAAAGAAGGTAAAGTAACGATTCAAGATGAATCAAGTCAATTAGTAGCAAGACTTTTAGATCCTCAAAAAACAGATTACGTTTTAGATATGTGTAGTGCTCCAGGAAGTAAAACAACACATCTTGCAGCATTAATGGAAAATCAAGGAAAAATAGAAGCCTATGATTTATATAAGCACAAAGTAAAATTAATAGAACATAATTTAAAACGTTTAGGTGTTAAAAACGTACATGTTCAAGCAGGTGATTCTACAAAGCTCATAGAACACTATCCTCCTGAAACGTTTGATCGTATTTTATTAGATGCACCTTGTTCAGGATTTGGGGTTTTAAAACGTAAACCAGAAATTAAATATCATGATTCGAGTGTGATGGATGGTTTAATCCCATTACAAGCACTTTTATTAGAAAATGCGTATAATTTATTGAAAAATGATGGTACAATGGTTTATAGTACATGTACAATCAATAAAAAGGAAAATGGGATGATGATTGAACATTTTATTCAAAAACATCCTGATATGAAAGTTATTGAACAACGTACAATTTTGAATTATGAATATCACACAGATGGATTTTATATGTGTAAAATGAAAAAGGGATAGAAGATGGAACATTTATATAATTATTCTTTAGAAGAATTAACTGAATATTTTAAATCAATCAATGAAAAACCTTTTAGAGCAAAGCAGGTTTTTCAATGGTTATATCAAAAAAATGCTTTTGATTTTCAAGAAATGTCTAATATATCAAAAGATTTAAGAGAAAAATTGGAAAAACAATGCATCATTGATACCTTTGAAATACAAGAAAAACAAGTATCAAGTGATGGAACTATCAAATACTTATTTAAAATGATTGATGGTAACTTAATAGAAGCCGTTTTAATGAGACATGATTATGGTCAATCATTATGTGTAACAAGCCAAGTAGGATGCAATATGCAATGTGCATTCTGTGCTAGTGGACTTTTAAAAAAACAACGTAACTTAACAGCTGGTGAAATGGTGAATCAAGTCATGGCAGTCACTAAAGATACAGGTATTCGTGTTTCACATGTTGTTGTCATGGGAACAGGTGAACCTTTTGATAACTATGATGAAGTGATGAAATTCGTTAGAATTATTAATCATCCTCATGGTTTAGCTATTGGAGCAAGACATATTACGATTTCTACATGTGGACTTGTCAATATGATTGAAAGATATAGCAATGAAGGGATTCAAACAAACCTTGCTATTTCTTTACATGCCCCTAATGATGAAATTAGAGACCAATTAATGCCTGTAAATAAAGCGTTTAATATGGATGCTTTAAGAAAAAGTGTTGCAGATTATATCGAAAAAACGAATCGTAGAGTGACATTTGAATATATTTTATTAGATGATGTCAACGATTCACTTGCACATGCCAGACAGCTTGCTCATTATATGAGAGGATTGAATGCGTATGTGAATTTAATTCCTTATAATAGTGTTGATGAACATGGTTTTAAACCAAGTAGTCATGTAGAGGAATTTAAAGACGAACTATTAAGATTACATATTAACTGTACGGTTAGAAAAGAACATGGTAGAGATATAGATGGAGCATGTGGTCAGCTAAGAGCAAAACGTAGTGGGGTGATATAATGGAGTATTATGCATTGACTGATATTGGAAAAATCAGAGAAAAAAATCAGGACCAGGCAGCAACAGCAATTAATTTGAAAGATCAAATTTTAGGTGTTGTTTGTGATGGAATGGGAGGACATAAAGCAGGAGAAATTGCTTCTCATGTTGTAGAGGAACATGTACTTACATGTTTTAAAGCGAATCCACCTTTTTTAGATGATGAAGAAGTGACAAATTGGTTAATGGATACTGTTTTAGAAGCTCACCAAATTGTAAAAAGAATGGCTAATATGCAAGAAGATACAAAAGGAATGGGAACAACTGTAGCGATTGCGGTGGTTGATGGTGATGATGCTTTCTTTTGTCATGTAGGTGATAGTCGTATTTATGTTTATGATGATCAAGAAATTATTCAAATGACAAGAGATCATACATTAGTGAATGAACTTATTCAACGAGGTGCGATTACTGAAGAAGAAGGTAAGAATCATCGTCAAAAGAATGTTTTAATGCAAGCTATTGGTGTTGAAATGAATATTGTACCAGATATTCAAAAGTATAAGTTAAATGGAAAAAATATTTTGATTTGTAGTGATGGGTTATTTAATTCTTTAGAAGATGAAGAAATTTTAAATATTGTAAGACAAAATATGAATGTTAAAGATAAAGTTCATCTATTGATTGAACAAGCAAATGAACATGGTGGACATGATAATATTGCTGCTGTGTTAATAGAAGGAGGACGTTAAAAAATGAATAAAATCATTGCTGAACGTTATGAATTGATTGATATTATTGGTCAAGGAGGAATGGCAGATGTTTATCTAGCAAATGATACGATTTTAAATCGTACAATTGCTATCAAGATATTACGTACATCTTTAGCGAAAGATCCAATTTATATTGCAAGATTTCAAAGAGAAGCTTCAGCAGCAGCTGCGCTTTCACATAAAAATATTGTTGAAATTTATGATGTTGGTGAAGATAATGATCAATACTATATTGTCATGGAATATGTACCTGGTAGAACACTGAAAGAATTAATTGCTAAAAGAGGTGCTTTACATGTAATGGAAGCTATTGACATTATGAAACAAGTACTTTCAGGAACAGCAAGAGCACATCAAATGGGAATTATTCATCGTGATTTAAAACCACAAAATATTTTAGTAACGGATACAGGAACAGCTAAGATTGCTGATTTTGGAATTGCTTCTATTCAATCACTTACACAGTTTACACAAACAGATGTGATTATGGGTTCTCTTCATTATTTAGCACCAGAATTAGCACGAGGAGAAAAAGCGACAGTTCAAAGTGATATTTATGCTTTAGGAATTGTTTTTTATGAATTATTAAGAGGACAAGTACCATTTAATGGTGAATCTCCAGTGAATATTGCTTTAAAACATATGCAAGAAGATTTACCATCACTTAGAGAATTTAATCCATCTATTCCTCAATCAGTAGAAAATATTATTATTAAAGCAACTGCTAAAAACTTAAATGATCGTTATAAAAGTGCTACGGAAATGTTAGAAGATTTACAAACATGTTTATCTAGAACAGATGAAGAAAAACTTGTTTTTGATCATAGTGATGAAGTGAATGATCCTACGATTGTTGTAAATCCACGACAAATCTTTGATGAAGAAGAACCAGAAGAAGTTGAAGAAAGAGCTGTTGAAAAGAAGAATAATAATGGTAAAGGAAAACAAATTTTAGAAAAATTAAAAAATCCTAAAGTTCTTGCAGGAGTCGTTGCAGGTGTTGTTTTGATTATTGGAATTATTTGTTATTTCTTACTTTTTGGTGGAAATAAACAACCAAATGTAATGCCAGATTTAGTTGGATTGAAACAAAGTGAAGCAGAAAAAATATTAAAAGATTATGATGTTACAATTAATAAGACAGTTTTTAAAGAATTATCTGATGATTATAAAAAAGGTTTAATTACAAAAACTGATCCAGAAAAAGGTTCTTCTATTAAAGAAGGAGATGTTATCACAATTACTGTTTCAAAAGGTAAATATATTGTTTTAGATGATTATACGGGATTAAGTTATGATGAAGCTAAAAAGAAATTAAATAAGATTGGCTTTAAAGTTGATATAAAACGTGAAGTTTCTGATAAAAAGGCGGGAACAGTTTTAGAACAAAGTTTAGAAAAAGGTTATAAACAAGATCCTACAGATAAAGATCGTACAATTACACTTACGATTTCTAAAGGATCCTATGTGATTTTAGATGATTATACAGGTATGAGCTATGATGATGCCTATAATAAATTGAGTGGTTTAGGATTCAATGTTACAAAACGTGAACAAACTTCTGATCAACCGGCAGGTACCGTTATTGATCAAAATTTAGCGAAAGGCTATAAAGTAGATCCAACAGATACAAATAGAAATATTACTTTAACGGTTTCTACAGGATATAGTCAAACAGTTCCTTCTGTTGTTGGTTTAACACCTGATAGTGCGAAGTCGAATCTTGAAAACTTGGGATTTACCGTTTCTATGGAAGGAACACAATTCCCAGAATCTGGTGGAGATGAACGTTATATTGGTGCAGTTTATAAACAAAGTATAGCTGCAGGAACAAAAGTAGATAAAAAAGGAACAACAATTACAATCTATTATTATGAAGACTAACATAGATAAAGGGCGTATTGTCAAGGCATTAGCTGGTTTTTATTACATTGATGATGGTCATGAAGTTCATCAATGTCGTGCCCGTGGAAAATTTAGAAAACAAGATATAAAACCAGTTGTTGGTGATTTTGTAGAATTTCAAAAAGGTAACCATGATGATGGTTACCTTCTCAAAATATTAGAGAGAAAAAATGTTTTAAGAAGACCACCGATTGCAAATATTGATCAAGCATTACTTGTTTTTTCAAGAAAAGAGCCTGATTTTTCAACAATATTATTAGATAAGTTCTTATTATTGATAGAACACTATCACATTAGACCAATCATTGTTATTTCTAAAATGGATATTGAAGGGGATGACTCTATTTATCAATATATTCAAGAATATAGAAATGCAGGGTATACTGTGATTGAAACAAGTTCTAAACAAAATAAAGGAATAGATGAAATCAAGGAAATCTTTAAAGATCAAGTGACTGTGATTACTGGACAAAGTGGTGTTGGTAAATCAACGCTTTTAAATGCGTTAGATATTTCTTTGAATTTAGAAACAAATCAAATATCGAAAGCTCTTGGAAGAGGGAAACATACGACAAGACATGTTGAACTCATGAATTTATATGATGGTTATGTAGCAGATACTCCTGGTTTTTCATCTCTTGAATTAGAGATGGAACCAATAGAAGCAGCGAGAGCATATCATGATTTTGATGAATATGCTACTGATTGTAAGTTTAGAGGATGTTTGCATGATAGTGAACCTCATTGTGCTGTTAAAGAGGCTGTTGATGAAGGAAAGATTTCTAAAGAACGTTATGAACATTATTTAACAATGTTAAAAGAATTAAAGGAAAAAAAGGAGAAACGATATGATTAAAGTTGCACCTTCTCTTCTTTCAGCAAATTTTGCTTGTTTGAAAGATGATATTGAAAAAATCGAAAATGGAAAAGCTGATTGGCTTCATTATGATGTTATGGATGGACATTTTGTACCTAATATTTCTTTTGGATATAGTATTTTAAAAGATGTTTCTAAAGTAACAAATTTATTTTTAGATGTTCATTTAATGATCAGTGAACCTCAAAAGTATGTAGATGAATTTATTAAAAGTGGAGCAAATTTAATTGTTTTTCATATTGAAGCAATGGAAAATAAAGAAGATACTTTAGCACTTATTCATCATATTAAAGAAAATAATGTACAAGTAGGAATAAGTATTAAACCAAATACACCGGTTGATGCTATTCAAGATTATTTATCTTTATTAGATGTTGTTTTAGTGATGTCAGTTGAACCAGGGTTTGGTGGACAATCATTTAAAGAAATTGCTCTTGATAAAATTAAAGATCTAGCTACTAGAAGAAAAGAAAATAGTGCACACTATTTAATTGAAGTAGATGGTGGTATTAATGCTACAACTGGAAAACAATGTAAAGATGCAGGAGTAGATGTTTTAGTTGCTGGAAGTTATGTATTTAATAGTGATGATTACACACAAAGGATTACTTCTTTAAAATGAAAATAGCGTTATGTGCCACACATTTAGAAAAGATGATACTTCCTCAAGACAGAGAATACATTGGGGTGGATCATGGTGTGGAAGAATTATTAAAACAAGGAATTACACCAAAGTTTGCCATCGGTGATTTTGATTCCTTACAAAATAGACAAACTTTAAAAAATCTAAATATTCAAATTTTACCGGAAAGAAAAGATGTGACAGATACGCATGCAGCTATCGAATATGCAATTTCAAAAGGTTATGATGAAATTGAAATCTATGGGGCTACCGGTGGACGTCTCGATCATTTCTTTGCAGTGATGTGTTTATTAGAAAAATATCAAGATATAAAGTTAAAAGTTATTAATCAACAAAACTGTATTCAATTATTAAAACCAGGTAAACATTATATTTATAATCAAGGATATTATTATTTCTCATTGTTTGCATTAAATGAGAGTATTATTTCTATTGATCAAGCAGAATATACTTTAGATCGTTATCTTTTAAAAAGAGAAGATCCTCTTTGTGTTTCTAATGAAGTCAAAGGTGAATACGCTATTATTGAAAATAGTGGAAATATTATTTTAGTTCAATCAAGGGATGCTTAGGCATCTTTTTTGATTGCTCAATATTTACCAAATAAGATATTAAATTTAATAAATGGACAGGTGTAAAAGATGTTTTTAGAATAAAGTGTTATAGTATAAGAAGAATATTTAAAAGAGAATTGGTGAACTAAAGTGGAACAAATAGTAAATAAGATTGAAGAATTATTAGAGAAGCTATGCTATGTGATAGATTTTCTTCCTGAGCAGGTAAAACCAAGTTCAAGAGGACAATTTTTTGATGTGAAATGTTATTTACTCAATAGTGATAAACATTTTTTGCTGAAAGATAAATTTGTAAATATCATTATAAAATTAATGTGTTATTATCATGTGTCTATATAATTGGATGATTGGATTGACTAACTATCTTTACAAAGAGTAGAGGATGCAATCAATACAATCATGAATAACCATTCTGGTTGGTTGAATATATTGCTTCCAGATGAAAATGTTCTTGTGGTTTTTGAATGGGATAGCTTAAATTTAACAGCGTATAATCAATCAAAGGAAAAACAGGCACTTATGTAGAAGATAGCCTGTTCAGAAGCACTTCTCTAGCGAAAATCAGCCATGATTTGATAATATTTCAAAATTAGGAATGTTTTATAAGAAAAGTAAATAATTCTTATATAAAATAGAATAATGGAGGGTATTTGTTTTTATATAATAACATGAAAAGTTTTTTTGTAGAAAAAATGTGTTTTTGTTTTCTTTTTTATTATATGCTATGATATCAAAAAAGGATGTGATGGTATGTTATTAAGTGATAAACTAATGAATAAAGTTGATTTTTCTAAAAGTGAAATTGTGATTGCTGATTTTATTATTCAATTAGGAGAAAAAATAAAAAATTATTCAGCAAGAAGTATTGCTAAAGAAACTTATACGTCACCAGCAACAGTCTTAAATTTATGTAAGAAAACTGGAATCGAAGGTTTTGATAATTTTAAGAAGGCTTATTTAAGTGAAATTGAGTATTTAAATCAGCAATTTGGGGCAGTTGATCCTAATTTACCTTTTGATCAAGGGGATACTATTTTTAAAATAGCTAATAAAATGGGCTCTTTATATGAAGAAACAATTAAAGATACGTTATCTTTATTACATCATGATTTATTTCAAAAAGCTGTTCAATTATTAAATAATAATAACAATATTCATATTTATTCATATGGAACAGCTTTAAATATAGCAGAATCATTTAAAGAAAAAATGATGAAAATAGGAAAGAATGTATATATTACTAATAATTTAAATTATCAACGTTATGAAGTAAATTGTATTCCTAAAGGGGATTGTGTGATTTTTATTTCTTATTCTGGAGAAACCAAGACACTTATCAATATGGCAAAAACATGTCAAAAGAAAAATATTCCTTTTTTAAGTTTAACTTCTTTTGGAGAAAATACATTAAGTCAAATGAGTACTGCTAAATTATATATTTCTACAAGAGAAAATTTAACGTATAATATTGCAAATTTTAATAGTAATTTATCTATTTATTTTTTATTGGATTTGTTGTATGCTTCTTATTTTTCTTTAGATTATGAAAATAATTTTAATAAAAAATTACAACTTACATCTAAATCAGAAAGTACAAGACATTCTTCAAATCCAATATTAATGGATGAATCTAAACAGTGTTAAATAATAAAAAATACTTAATTCTAAAATTTTTAAACATTGTTAAAAACGAAAGCTATTCAATTATAAAAGCCTTTCTTCTATGTTTTAATAACCATAGAAGGAGGGCTTTTTAAATGAAAATATCAGATCAATTCTTATGGGGAGGAGCAACAGCAGCTAATCAATATGAAGGTGGTTACCTTGCAGATGGAAAAGGATTAAGTATTGCCGATGTAGAGATGGGAGGAAATATTGATCATCCTCGAGAAATACATGAGAGTGTTCATCCTCATACTTATTATCCAAGTCATGAAGGAACTGGGTTTTATGATCATTATAAAGAAGATATTGCATTGTTTGCTGAAATGGGATTTAGATGCTTTAGAATGTCTATCAATTGGACACGTATTTTTCCTCTAGGAGATGAAGAAAAACCGAATGAAGCTGGATTGAAATTTTATGATCAAGTTTTTGATGAATTATTAAAATATCATATAGAGCCAGTGGTGACGATTTCTCATTATGAAACACCATTACATTTAGTTCAAAAATATGGTTCATGGAGAAATAGAAAAATGATTGATTTCTTTATGAATTATTGTCAAACAATTTTTAAACGTTATAAAGATAAAGTAAAATATTGGATGACTTTTAATGAAATTAATGAAACGATGAATAAGAAAAATCCTTATCATCAAGCTGGTATTCTTTTTCAAGAAGGAGAAGATAAGGCATCAACTGTTTTACAAGCAAGTCATCATATGTTTGTAGCAAGTGCCAAAGCAGTTATTTTAGGACACCAAATTAATCCAAATTTTAAAATTGGCTGTATGGTTCAATATCCAGAAAGCTACCCAGCAACTTGCCAACCAATAGATCAAATAGCTAAAAGAGAATATATGTTGTTTACACATTATTATTTAGATGTGATGTGTAGAGGATTTTATACGAATACATGTTTGGCTAAACAAGAACAATTGGGAGGAAAATTGATTATTGATGAGGGCGATGAAGAAATATTAAGAAAGGGAACAGTTGATTTTATTGGCTTTAGTTATTATTTTTCTTCTATTGTTTCTTATCAAAGAGATGGTTCAATTAATGCTAAAGGACGTAATCCTTATTTAGAACTTACGGATTGGCGTTGGCATATTGATCCTTTAGGATTAAGAGTTGCACTTAATGAATTATATGATCGTTATCAAATACCATTATTTGTTGTTGAAAATGGATTAGGGGCTGTTGATCAACTTAATGAAGATGGTACTGTAGATGATCAATATCGTATTGATTTTTTAGGGAAACATATTGAGGCTTTAAAACAAGCTATAAAAATTGATCATGTTGATGTTATTGGTTATACAACATGGGGATGTATTGATTTAGTTTCTGCTGGAACAGGAGAAATGAAGAAAAGATATGGTTTTATTTATGTTGATAAAGATGACCAAGGAAATGGAAGTTTAAAAAGATATAGAAAGAAATCGTTTTATTGGTATAAGAAAGTAATTGAAACCAATGGACAAACAAAATTTGAATAGGAGGAGAAAATGATGAATAGTTTTTTTGATAAAATGGGTGAAAAACTGATGCCATTTGCATCTAAAGTAAGTGCAAATCGTTATTTAAATGCGATTAAAGAAGGTTTCTTTGGCGTAATGCCAGTTATTATTGTTGGTTCTTTATTCTTACTTTTTACAAGTATTCCTATTAATGGTTATAGTGAACTTATGACAGGACTTTTAGGGGAAAATTGGAGTCAAATATTTATGGTTCCTTATCGTATGAGTTATGGAATCATGTCTATTTATGTAGTTGTAGGAATTGCACGCTCTCTTGCACATTTTTATAAAGTAGATACAAGAGAGTCAATTGTTGTATCATTTATTGCTATCTTCATGTTAACACCTGTTTTAGTAACAGAAGATGGACTAAAAGGATTACCACTTGATAATTTTAGTGCATCAGGATTATTTTTAGCAATTATTACAACTTGTTTAGCTGTAGAAATCTTTAGATTTGTTGTTCAAAAAGGATGGACAATTAAATTACCAGATGCAGTACCTCAAAATGTGGCTAAACCATTTGAAGCTTTAATTCCAGTAGCTATTATCTTTATTATTTTTAACTTTGTAAGAATTGGTTTTGAAATGACAAGTTTCAAAAGTGCACAAAATTTCATTTTTACAATGTTACAACAACCATTACAATCTATTGGTAGTACATTACCAGCTACAATTTTAGTTTTATTAATAGAATCAATTTTATGGATCTTTGGTTTACATGGATCAAGTATTGTTTCTTCAGTAATGAATCCTATTTGGAGATCATTATCTGCTGAAAATGCTGCAGCAATTGGACTTGGAAAAGCTGCTACACATATTGTCAATTATCAATTTATTGCTAACTTTGTTAAATTAGGAGGAACTGCAGCTACTTTAGGATTAGCACTTGTTATTGTCTTTACTGCTAAATCATCTAGATATAAAGCTTTAGGTAAATTATCATTAATTCCTTCATTATTTAATATTAATGAACCATTGATCTTTGGTATGCCAATTGTTTTAAATCCAATTATGGCTATTCCATTTGTGATTGCTAATATTACAATGGCAATTGTCACTTATGCTTCTACATATATTGGATTAGTCCCAGTAAGTATGGGGGTTGAAGTTCCTTGGACAACACCACCAATTATTTCAGGTTTCTTATTATGTGGTATTAGAGGAGCTCTATTACAAATTGTATTATTATTAATTTCAATGGCTATCTATTATCCATTCTTTAAAATGTTAGATAAACAAGAAGTCAAAAAGGAATCTATTGAAAAGGCATAATTGCCTTTTCTTTAATATAGGGGGAAAAATATGTTATATAAATATGAAGAAGATTATGTTGAACAAGAAGCTGATTATTCTATAGAACTTTTAAAACAGTTAGCAACTATTCCAGCACCATCTTATCATGAAGAAAAAAGAGCACAATTTTGTAAACAGTGGTTTAAAGAAAGAGGTATTGAGACAACAATTGATAAGATGAATAATGTTGTTATTAAAATGTTTGATGATAATCAAGATATTGCTGTATTTTGTGGGCATCTTGATGTTGTTTTTGCTGATATGGAACCGTTAAAAATAACACAAAAAGGGAATTATTTATATGGACCAGGAGTAGGAGATGATACAGCTAATGTTGTTCATTTAATGCAAGTGATTCATTATATTCACCTTCATCATTTACATGGAAAGACAGGTATTTTGTTTGTTTTAAATACGTGTGAAGAAGGTTTAGGAAATTCTAATGGGTGTCGTTATATTGTTGAACAGTATAAAAACCGTATTAAATCATTTATTTCTTTTGATGGATATTTGAATCAGTGTACAAATAGTGCTGTAGGTTCTAAACGTTATCGTTTGACTGTTCATTGTCAAGGAGGACATTCTTATGCTGATTTTGGTAAAGAAAATGCTATTGAGACTTTAAGTAAAATTATGTATGAATTAAGTCATCAACAAATACCAACAGAAGCTAAAACAACTTATAATTTTGGAAAAATAGAAGGTGGAACAACAATTAATGCAATTGCTTCTACAGCTACATTACTTTATGAATATCGTTCTTCTATGCAAAGCTGTTTAGATATCATGGAGAAACAATTTCAAGAAATTGTTTCTCACTATTCAAATGTAGAAATTGAAATTTTAGGAGTAAGACCTGGAAATGGTTTATTAAATCAAGAGAAATTTGAAAAATTTACAGATCATAATGTGAGATTGATTAAAGAATATTATTTAGATGATGTAGAAAAATGTGCTAATGGTACAGATTCAAATATTCCTTTATCTTATGGAATATGTGCTAATACGATTGGAACTTTAATGGGAGAAAAAGCACATACTTATGATGAATGGATTGATTTAGATTCTTATAAGATAGGTTTTAAAGTCATGATGAATATTATTTTAGAATATTTTAGGGATTAAAATGAATGTTTATTTAGTAATTAATAAAATTTTACAATTGTTTATGATGATTGTTTTAGGTTTTATCTTAGGAAAAATGAAAGATTTTGATGAGAGTTTTATTGATAAAATGAATCGTTTTGTTTTAAATATAACAATGCCTTGTTTAATTATTTCATCTGTAAGTGCCAATAAAAATGGTATTCCTTATCAAGATTTATTTTTATCAATGATTATTTTAATTATTATATTACCTATTTTTGCTTATTTGTGTTTGAAAATAAGTTCTTTAAAAGATAAATCACTCTATTTATTTATGATAATCTACCCTAATGTAGGTTTCATTGGTTTTCCTCTATTACAATCATTATTTGGTAAACAATCGCTTTTATTAACAGCTTTAATTAATATGCCTTTTAATCTATCATTGTTTACTTTAGGAATGATGATTATGTCAAATAATAAATCATTTCAAATAAAAAAACTCATTACGCCAGGAATTATTGCTTCATTGATTGCAGTGTTATTATATATTTTTTCAATATCATTACCTGAAACATTGTTACAACCTATTCAATTGATAGGTAATATGACAACACCATTAGCAATGATTATTATTGGAGCAACACTTTCTAAATATCCTATCAAGAAAATATTACTCGATAGAAAGATTTACTTATTTACAATATTCATTGATTTAATCATTCCAATGATTTTTTCGCCATTAGTTCATTTTCTTATCAAAGATACAATGATTCAAGCAATGACGATGATTATTTTAGCGATGCCTGTAGCTAATGGTGCTGTTTTATTTGCGAAAAGATATCAACAAAATGAATTTTTAGCAGCAAAAACAGTTTTTCTATCAACTTTATTATCAATTATAACAATACCGGTGGTGGCTCTATGTTTCATTTAAATAAAAAATGTTTTTTAACATTGATAACAGTTATTTTAGGTGCTTTTGTACAAGCTTATGTCATCAAAGTCTTTATTCAACCAGCTAATTTATTATCAAGTGGATTTACAGGAGTTGCGATATTGATTGAAAAGATTACATCAACTTATTTTCATTTCTCATTTTCTACTTCTTTAGGAATGATTGTATTAAATGTACCAGTAGCTATTTTATGTTATAAAAGTATTAGTCCTAGATTTACGTTCTTTTCTTTATTAGAAGTTTTTCTAGCAAGTTTCTTTTTAAAAATAATTCATTTTCCACCTATTTTTGATGATACTTTATTGAATGTGATTTTTGGTGGAACTCTTTATGGATTAATGACGGCAAGTATTTTAAAAATGAATGCTTCAACAGGAGGAACAGATTTTGTTGCATTATATATTTCTAATAAGAAAGGAAAATCGATTTGGAGCTATGTTTTTATTTTTAATTCAATTATATTATTGATTTTTGGATTTATGTTTGGTTGGATCCATGCAGGATATTCTATTTTATTTCAATTTATTTCTACTAGAACAATAGATTCATTTTATCATCGTTATGAACGCGTTACTTTACAAGTAACAACAAAAAAAGCACAAGCTGTGATGGATAAATATATTAAAAATTATCGACATGGAATATCATGTGTTGAAGCTATTGGAGGATATAGTCATGAAAAGATGTATTTATTACATACAGTTGTTTCTAGTTATGAGGTTTTAGATATTGTAGAGTTAATGAAAACAGTAGATTCTCATATTATTGTTAATGTTATAAAAACTGAAAATTTTTTTGGTGGCTTTTATCGCCCACCGATTGATTAAAGCAATTGAAAGATTGCTTTTTTCTTTTTAAAAAAGAGATATAATAATAGAAAGAGTTAAATTATGCTTCTAAATGGATTGACAATAGGAAATTATATGTTATACTTAAGTAGTAATCATTCCTAATAAGGAATTAAAAAAAGGAGAAAAGAAATATGGCTAAATTTGTATGTAAAGTATGTGGATATGTTTATGAAGGAGATGCAGCACCAGCTGAATGTCCAGTATGTCATGTAGGAGCTGACATGTTTGAAGAAGTAAAAGGTGAAATGAAATTAGCAGCTGAACATGAATATGGTATTTACGCTAAAACTGTAAAAAATAATCCTGAAATTTCTGATGAAGATAAAAAATATATTTTTGATCAATTAAAAGCAAACTTTGAAGGTGAATGTTCAGAAGTTGGTATGTATTTATGTATGGCAAGAATTGCTCATAGAGAAGGTTATCCTGAAATTGGATTATATTGGGAAAAAGCTGCTTATGAAGAAGCAGAACATGCTGCTAAATTTGCTGAAATGTTAGGAGAAGACTTAGAACCAAATATGAAAGCAACTACTAAAGATAACTTAGCTTGGCGTGTTGATTGTGAATTTGGAGCAACAGCTGGTAAAGTTGAACTTGCTACATGTGCTAAAAAGAATAACTTAGATGCAATTCATGATACTGTTCATGAAATGGCTAGAGATGAAGCTAGACATGGTAAAGCTTTAAAAGGTTTATTAGATAGATATTTTGGGAAATAATAGAATTATTGAATTATAGAAGGGCTCAATTGAAATGAGCTCTTTTTATCTACAGTAGTAATTAAATTCTCAAAAATTAAAATATTATAATCAAAAAAATGTGAAAGATATTTATTGAAGTATGATAGTATTAAGTTGCTAGATATAAATATTTAGCAACGCCATTAAAAAGTATTGTAATGACAATCATATTAGTATTTCCAGCTACTATAAACAAAAGGCTTTGATTCTTGAAGAAGAAAATACTTTTCTTCCTGTCATCATTGATAAAAGTATGATGTTATTGATTTTGATATTGACCATTATCATATTTCCTGTACCAAACAAAATCTCAAGATTTTATTGGAGAACCTGCTATGATTATCAATACCGATGAAATCAAAAATATTTATGTTTCCAAGCAGTTTTGTGACATGAGAAAACAAATTGATGATCTTGCTTTGATTATTACATCTCAGTTCAGCATGACTGTCTTGGATCATAGCTTGTTTATTTTTACTGATTTTTCACCAAGCTACATTTGGCTTCGTAGGATTATAATGTCTGTTTAATAGATTTTTTAATTTGTCAGAGAAATCATGACTAACTGTTGTTTGAATATATGGCTTAATATATTTTGCTTTGATATTGTTTTCCTTCATGATCGAATAAACATATTTTTGACTTACCTTGTCACCCTTTTTGTTCAGTAGTTCTGTTATTTTTGGTGATCCATATATTTCATACGATTCCTTATGGGTTTTCTTTTGCTTTTCTTCCTTAACTGCTTTATAAATATCTGTTTTGTTTATTTTCCCAGTATGCCAATAGCCTTTTTTAACACTTCTAACGCATCCTGTGTATTTTTTAATTCTTTTCTTAATCTTGCAATTTCTTTAGCCTCATCACTAGAAAAATTACCGGATCCTCGAGATTCAATTTTATTGTCATTGTTGTTTGTATCTTTTATCCATTTATGAATTGTACTATCTGCAATACCAAAACTTTTAGCAATAGAAACTTTGGATTCTTCAGGATGTTGGTTAGCATAATCTACAACTCCTTGTTTAAATTCATCATCAAATACTGGTTTTGTCATAGTCTTTCTCCATTTCTTTTTTTACTTATGACATTGTACCAAATGATGTTTAATTCTTCTATTTAACTTGTACAGTTTTTATACTAACATCAATATTTATATTATTATACTGTGGTTTGGAAAAATAAAAAATTGTATTTCATCAACGTTTCATAAATGGTGTGTATAATATTATTGAAAGTAGTTATAAAAGGCTTTTGTTTAAAAAATAAAGGAGGATAAAATTATGGAAAAAAAGTAGCCAGAGGTGCATTCCTATTACTTACGTTATGTTTGAGCTTAAGTACAGTTGGGTGTAAAAAAAGTAATGAAAGCAATAAAATTAAAGAAGGACAATCAATAAGTTCTGAAGAGAAGGGTACGTCAACTAACAAAAAGGATAAAAATGCAACATTTAAGCCATCAGATTATACTTTAAAAACAAAAAAAGAATATGTTTATGAATATTTAGGTCTTAAATTTAAACTTTCAAATAAATTTAAAAAGTATATGAATGATAAAAAGATAGCGATGTTAGATGATCAAAGTCCTATAGATAAGGAATTAAAATATGCTTTTTTAACTTTTAATAAAATGACTAAAGAGCAAAAAAAAGCAGTTGTTGATAAAAAGGAAGGTGGTTATGAAAAATGGGAAAATGGGCTTAAAAGAATTGGAACTATTGGTATATTTGAAAAAAATACAGCAGAAGAAAAAATATCTAAAATGACAAAATGTGATACTCATACTAAAATAGGAGTTTCAAGTGATGGAAAATACGATTGCTATTTTAGTACGAACAGCGGATCTGAAATTAAACTTCTGAATGAATTTAAAAAAACTGAGATTCAACTTATAGAAAAAAAAGAACGTCCTAAAAACGGTTTTGTTCTATCAGAAAAAACTGATTTAGAAAATACAGAAGCATTTAAAAAATAATCAGTTAGGAATTTACGTAAACTATTACTAAAAGACATAAATGGTTAGGATTTTACAAGTAAATATTTTGAGAAGTATGGTAAACGTATTTACAATTTAGCGTAAAGTTTGTGTAAAAGAGATTCCAAATTTAGTTGAGGTTTAGAACGAAATAAAAATTAAATGTTTTAATATTGTTAGTGTTGTTACAGATAATGTTGATGATAATGGTGAAAACAAGGGAGTAATTGAAAAAGAATTAACAAAAATAAAAAATAAGTAAATGTAAAGCGGTGAAAGGTATATGGTTAATTAGTTTTAAAAAGGCCGTAATTTCTCTTTAGTAATTGTCTTTATTAATATGACTATGACTTACTATGGATATGGTCATGGAGCGACTAGAGTTGAATTGGAGAAGGTAATAAGAATTTGCTTGAAGTGTGTTGGAATTGGATAGAATCAAAAAAGTAAGACATTTAAGCTTGATAAGAATTTGAGAAAATTGAAATATATAATATCGATTGTATTTGTAATAATACTTCCTCTATTTTTAGTTGATATTTTAGGACAAGGGTCTCCATATTTTTGTATGCTTATTAGTCCAATTGGTATGCTTGGACTTTGGGAGCTATTTATTCAGTTATTAGCCCAATTTCAGTATTCAGGCATAGACTAGACGAAGAAAAGTGCATCAGTTGCGGTAATGTGAAAAAGTTTGCTAAATGAATATAGATCCAGTTGAAAATTGTAATCATCTAGAATGTATCAGATGTGGACGATGCAAAAATGCATACAATTAGTTGTGGAATAAAAAAATAGAGAGGAGCTTATTAGAAAAGTGATAAAAAATGCTATAGCATACATTACAAGAAAAAAAAATAGAACATTTATTATTTTTGTTATTTTAACAATAGTTCTTTCTTGTTTGTATTCTTGTTTAACAATAATGAAATCAAGCAATGAAATAGAAAAGACTTTATACGAAAGTTCTAATTCTTCAATATCAATAACAAAAAAAGATGGTAAATATTTTAATGTTAATCAATTTAAGGATATTGAAAAATTAAAAGAAATTGAAGAAATAATAATTCAATATGATGGATTAGCAAAACTAAAAGGTGCTAAAGTAGTTAGTGGAGAGCAAAAAATAAATAGAGAAGATTTATCTGACGAATTTAAGAATGTTGTTTCACTCGAAGCTACAAATAATACTAAAAGAAATATTTTATTTAGTAGTGGAGTGTTTACAATTAAAGAAGGTAAAAATATAGAGAAAAATGATAAAAACTCAATTATTGTTCATGAAGAATTCGCTAAACAAAACAATCTAAAATTAGGTGATGAAGTTGATCTTGAATTACTAGATACTGAAAAAAGTGGAAAAATAAAGAGTCATAAATTTGAAATTATAGGAATATTTTCTGGTAAAAAACAGGAAACATATACAGGTCTATCTTCTGATTTTAGTGAAAATATGGTTTTTGTGGATTATTCAACAAGCCAAGAGATATTAAATAACTTAGAAAATAATAAAATTGCAAATAAAATTTTAATGTATTCTGGTAGTTTAGAATCTACAAACTTAGTCTTAAATAAATTGAAAGAGCTTAAAATTGATGAATCAAAGTATTCCATTGAAAAAGATTCTAATGTATTTGAGGAGTCTTTAGAGTCAGTAAGTGGAATAAAACATATAATAAAAGTAATGACTTATTCTATTATGTTAGGAGGAATGATTGTTCTTTCATTAATCTTGGTTCTATGGTTAAGAGAAAGAATTTATGAAATAGGTATATTTTTATCTATTGGAACATCTAAGATGCAAATTATAATGCAATTTATATTCGAGTTAATATTCATATCGATACCAAGTATAATATCTTCCTTACTTTTAGGAAATGTGTTACTAAAAGTAATTGTAGATGGATTCATTAACTCAGAGGATTCAATAATTTCCGGTGGAAGTTTAATAAATAATAGTGGTTTTATGTTAAATATAGTAGCACTTGGACAAAGTTATTTAATATTAATAAGTATTATTGTTTTATCAGTTGTATTTGCTTCTTCATTAATATTAATCAAGAAGCCTAAAGAAATATTATCAAAAATAAGTTAGGAGAAAATAATGGATATATTAGAAATAAAGAATGTGGCATATAGTTATGTAAATTCTAAAGAAAAAGTTTTGTTAGGAGTAAATCAAAAATTTGAACTTGGGAAGTTTTATGCGATCGTAGGAAAGTCAGGGACAGGAAAAACTACACTTCTTTCCTTACTTGCTGGACTTGATAAACCTAAAACAGGAAAAATATTGTTTAAGAATGAAGATATACAAAAGAAAGGATATAACAATCATAGAAAAAATAATATATCTTTAGTATTTCAAAACTACAATTTGATAGATTATTTAACACCGGTTGAAAATATTAGATTAGTAAACAAATCAGCAGATGAAAGTATCTTGTTTGAACTAGGTTTAGATAAAAAACAAATAAAAAGAAATGTTATGAAATTATCTGGTGGACAGCAACAAAGAGTAGCTATTGCTAGAGCATTGGTATCAAATGCGCCAATAATATTAGCTGATGAACCTACTGGTAATTTAGACAGTGTTACTGCTGGAGAAATAATTGATATATTAAAGACGTTGGCTAAAGACAAAAATAAATGTGTAATAGTTGTAACACATAGTAAGGAAGTAGCAGATTCTGCGGATATCATTTTAGAACTAAGTGGTAAAAATTTGAAAAAAGTAAATAAAATGAATTTGGAGGTTGAATAATGATAAGAAATGCATTTGCTTATGTAACTAGAAAAAGCTTAAAATCATTAATTATTATGTTAGTTATTTTATCTATGTCAATTTTAAGTTTTATTAGTTTATCTATTAAAGATGCTACGGACAGAGCTTCAAAAGAAACATTGGCTAATATAACAAATAGTTTTTCTATGGAGATAAATAGACAAGTAAATCCAGGAACACCTAGAGGTGGGGGAAATGTAAAAGGTGAAGATATTAAAAAGATATCTCAAACAGATAGTATAGACTCCTATGTAAAAAGAATAAACAGTGTTGCAGATTTAGTTGATTATGATATTATTGAAACTTCAGAGACTCTTGCGAATCAATCACCTGAAAGAGCGAAGAATTTTAAAAGAACAGTTATGTTAACTGGGGTTAATGACTCATCAAAAGAAACAAAATTTGTATCAGAAGCATATAAATTAGTAGAAGGAAAGCATTTAGAAAATGAAGATAAAAATAAAATATTAATGCATAAAGATTTAGCTAAAAAAAATAATCTTAAAGTTGGAGATAAGATAAAATTAAAATCTAATTTATTTGACGCTGATAATGAAAAAGGTGCAGATGAAACAGTAGAAGTAGAAATTAAAGGTCTATTCGATGGGCATAATAGTGGTGGAGTAAGTGCAGCACAGGAACTATACGAAAATACATTAATCACTGATATTGATACGGCCGCTAAAGTTTATGGTAATACAGAAGATACAGCTGTATACCAAGATGCAACATTCTTTGTAAAAGGTGATAAGAATCTTGATAGTGTGATAAAAGATCTTGGGAAATTAGATATAAATTGGAGAGAATATAATTTGATTAAAAGTTCATCAAATTACCCTGCATTACAACAATCTATATCAGGTATCTACTCAATTTCAAATAAATTATTTGTAGGTTCATTAATATTTGCAGGAGTTGTAGTTTCATTATTACTATTCTTATGGATGAATGCTAGAAAGAAAGAAATAGCAGTATTACTATCATTAGGTATATCAAAATTAGAAATTTTTGGTCAATTCCTAATTGAGATGATATTTATATCAATCCCCGCATTCGTTGGTTCTTATTTCTTAGCTCAATACACAGCTAGCAAACTTGGAAATAATATATTGAGTAAGGTTACTGGTGATATAGCTAAACAAATAGCTAGACAAGCTGCATCTAGCCAATTAGGTGGTGGGGCAGAAGCTGAAGGATTTAATAAGACATTATCAAGTTTAGATATAAATGTAGTACCTAAATTCATAATTTATGTAGTTATATTTATGAGTTTAATACTACTTGTTTCATTGATTGTTTCTTCATTCAATATATTAAGAAGAAACCCAAAAGAATTATTAATTGACGATAATTAAAAGTTTTGGTGCTTTCTAGCACCGAAATTTTTTTGACTTTTAAATATCAAATAATATTCTGTATAATATAAGTGTATAGGCTTAAGTGGAGGTATTTATGAAAATATTAATTGTTGAAGATGATAATATGATCAGAGAGGGAATAAGTGAATATCTTTTGGAATTTGGATATACTGTTATTCAAGCTAAAGATGGAATAGAAGCTTTGTCAAAATTTAATAACGCTATAAATTTGGTTATCTTAGATATTCAGATACCTTTTATAAATGGTTTAGAAGTGTTGAAAGAAATTAGAAAGAAAAGCAATTTACCAATTCTAATCTTGACTGCATTTAGTGATGAAGAATATAAAATTGATGCATTTACTAATTTAGCAGATGGATATGTAGAAAAGCCATTTTCATTGCCAGTCTTAAAGGTTAGAATAGATTCTTTGATTAAGAAGAATTATGGACATTTAGAGAAGTTTGAATATAAGGATTTATCGGTTAACTTTAATAGCTATACAGCTAAAATAAATGATGAAGAAATAGATGTAAATGCAAAAGAACTAGATGTATTAAAGTGTCTATTGGATAATAATGGACAAGTATTAACTAGAATGCAAATTATTGATTATGTATGGAAAGATAGCGAAGAAATTCCTTACGATCGAGTAATAGACGTATACATAAAAGAACTTAGAAAAAAATTACAATTAGATTGCATAACCACTATAAGGAATGTGGGATATAAATTGGAGATAAAATGAGAAAATGAAAAAATTAAAGATATTTCCCAAAATGTTCATACAAATATTTTCTGTTCTTGGAATAATAATTATATTAGTTCATTTATTAGTTTTCTTTATTTTTCCTAAAACATATTTGGAGACCAGAAAAGAAGAGGTCTATAATAAAGCAAATGAAATTTCCAGTATTATGAATGGAAAAGAAATAAAATATATAGAACAAACCTTGGAACTTTATTCTAAAAGTAGCGAAATAAAGGCATTTATAAAAGAAAGAAATAATAATAATAATGAAATACAAATCAAAGATAATATAGATGCTAATTTAGAAAGTAATAGTAATTCTTTGATAATTGAAGAAAGAGAAATAAAGCTTAATGATGGTAAAAAAACATATCTACAATTTGTCTCTACAGCTGATATGCAAAAAGATGCAAAAGATTTAAGTCTTAAATTTTTACCATATTCTTTGTTAATATCAATTTTATTTTCTTCTATTATTTCTTTAATTTATGCAAAATTAATAAAAAACAATGTACAAGAAATACAAATTGTTACTGATAAAATGATGAAGCTTGATAAAAAAATACGTTTAGAAGTTAGCTCTAATGATGAAGTTGGAGAATTAAAACAACAAATTAATGATTTGTATTCTACTTTATTAAGAACAATTGACGATTTAGAATTTAAAAATAAAGAAATTTTAAAATTAGAAAAGTTAAAATATGACTTTTTTAAAGGTGCATCCCATGAACTTAAAACTCCTCTTGCTAGTCTTAAAATAATACTGGAAAACATGAAATACAATATTGGAAAATATAAAGAAAGAGATATTTATATTAATGAATGTATTGAAATCGTTGATAGTTTAACAAAAAATATTTCTCAAATATTATCAGTTCATTCTATAGAAAATTTGAATAATGATGAAGAATATTTGAAAATAAATGATACATTAGAAGATGTATTAAAAAAGTATGAAATATTAGCACATCAAAAGAAAATAACTGTCAATAATTATATATTAGATGAGAATGTTTATATAGGAAAAACAGCTTTAAAGATTATTTTATCTAATTTGATTAGTAATGCGGTAAAATATACTGATGTAAATGGGGTAATTAATATTGGGATAGTTAATGATTGGTTATATATAGAAAATTCATACGGTAACAATAAAATTTCGAATATGGATGAAATATTTGATGTTAAATTTGATTTAAATAAGGAAAATAGTAATGGATTAGGTTTATATATTGTAAGTAATATTCTGAATAATTACAATATAGAATATAAAGCATTGCAGGATGAAGAATTTTTTATCTTTAAAATTAAAATATTATCTTAATTGACACTCCCCATGTCTAAAGACAGGAGATTCTTGCTACCTGCCAACATTGTTGGCTGACCAGTTCGTTTCTGATAGGTCGCAGTGCAAGTTAGGGGTATGCCATTACCCTTCCTAGAGCAGAACCTATAGTTCTCTAGGCAGTATATCTGTTACCAATATACTCAGTTGAGTTGCATATATTTATAGCTCCTAGCAGATCCCTGTGTGTTTGATATCCACATCTGCACGTATAATTCCTGTCTTTTGCATGTTGGATTCTTCCACATATTGGACAGATCTGACTTGTATACGCTGGATCTACATACTCAACTTCTATGCCTGCCAGTTTTGCTTTGTATTCTATAAATGTAGCTAGTCTATAGAACGACCATGTATGCAGGCTATGATTGTTTTTTCGACTTGTTCTTGTCGTAGAACGTATGTTTTGAAGTCGTTCTAATTTGATTACTGATACGTCATGAGTTTTTGCTGTATTTACGATTTCACGACTTAGCTTATGATCTATATCTTTCATGATACGTTGTTCTTTGTTGTTGATCTTAACAACTGCTTTTGGCTTCTTAGCTTTTTGAAATCTTTTTCTAAGATTATTGTAGTGTCTTCTTATATATTTGTTTTTTCTCCCATTTCCATAAAACTTGATACTTCCATCTGGACAATAGCTTACAGCAGGACATTTGATTCCAAGATCAACGCCCATGACATTATTATTTGAAGAAGCTGCATCTTCTTTGGCATCATAGACGATTTGTGCTACGAGATCATGTCCTTTTACAACAATACGCATCGTTCCTAATTTACTGGATGAAAATATCAATCTCTGTCTTTTGGATATTTTTGTCTTGACTGATATACGTTTTGACTTTCCATTGATCATTACTGGAAAGCCAATACTGTCATCATTGATTCTAAAATTTTGATTGTTGATATAACTACACATTTTTTTCAAAACAGGAAGTTTCACTTGAGTATTTGAATTTCTTAAAGCCTTATTATATTTTCTTATGATGGATTTGGCATCTCGAATACATTGATTACATAAGGCACTTGGAAGAATAGCATTTACATCTGCTGTTGTTATTTTTGTAATAGCTCTTCCATTGATTGCATCAAGAACAAGATGATTGACTGTAGAAATATACTCTGTCATCGTTGCCTTGATTAATTCTGTCTGATATTTGTTTGGATAAAGCTTGACTGTTTCTGTTAATTGCATAGATATCACCTAAACGTTTTTTTGATCTTCAATATACTGCTTGATTACAGAAAGTGGTGCACCACCTACTGTAGATACAAAATAGCTATTGGTCCATAGCGTTGGGATCCTTGATTTCAACCAAGGAAACTCCTGTCTCAACACTCTAGAAGAATAGCCCTTGATTCTTTTAACTGCTTTGTGAATTCCATATTGTGGATCTACTTCCATAAGCAAATGTACATGATCTGGCATGATTTCCATTTCAATGATTTCGACATTCAATTGATCACAGGTTTCTTTAATCAACTCCTTTAAGCGATCATCCACACCGTCTACAAGAACGGGACGTCGATATTTTGGACAAAATACCACATGATATTTGCAGGAATAGATCACATTATTATTTGATTTGTACTTCATGGATACATTATGCCACTGAAGGTTATCTAATGATATATGTTATTGATAAAAGCTTAAAAAAGTTGCCTTATATCTCCACAGCTAAAGCTGGGAGCTTTACGGCAACATTTGGTAAATTATTATATAAAGAAGTACAAAAAGAAATGTGGATTTATAATATTATTAATAGCATGCATTGTTTTTGGTTTTTGGTATTATTTTCAAATTGGTGGATTAGTAGGTTTTACGATCATTTGTATTTCCTTTTATTTGATTATATGGGGTATATTAAATACTTATAAAATTAAAGAATTGTTTTACATGTTGTTAAATCTTATATAGATCTAACAATTTTTTTATATGTTGGTGTACATAATTTTCTATGTGCAACTCATTTATGTTTTGTTATAATAGGACAGAAGGTGGTGATTTTATGCCAGTTGGCGTTTTAACAAATGTATGTGCTGTTTTTATAGGCACTTTTATTGGAGGGCTTATTAAAAAAGTTTTACCTAAACATTTAATGGAAGAACTACCAAAGGTTTTTGGGATTTGTTCAGTAACAATTGGATTAATGTCAGTCATTCAAGTAAAGACATTACCAATGGTTATTATGGCTATTATTTTAGGTTTTGTTATTGGTGAACTATGTCATTTATATGATCATGTTCATGATATCTTTGCATTTTTATTAGATAAGCTACCTTTTCATATGGAAGGTAATCAAGAAGAATATATGCATCTTTATTTATTAGTTGTTTTGATGTTTTCAATGTCTGGAATGGGATTATTTGGAGCTCTTACAGAAGGAATGTCAGGTGATGCATCTGTTTTAATTTCTAAATCGGTTTTAGATTTTTTTACAGCTGTTTTATTTGGAGCTGCTTTAGGTTATGCACAAAGTTTAATATGTGTTCCACAATTACTTGTTTTACTTGCATGTTTCTTTCTAGCAAAAGCAATCTTACCATTTGTAAATTCAACAATGATTGCTGATTTTAAGGCTTGTGGTGGTGTCATTACAATGATTACAGGGTTAACTGTTTCTAAAATATTAGATGTAAGAGCGATGAATCTTGTTCCTGCACTTATTTTAGTCATGCCTTTTGTTGGTCTTTATGCCATGATTTAGGAGAAAATCATGTTAAAACAAGTAACGATACAAGATTTAGAATTACTTTATCATATAGAAACAACCTGTTTTCCTATACAAGAAGCAGCAAGTTACCAATCATTAAAAGAAAGATTAGCAGTTTATCATGAAGGATTTGAAATTTTTTATATTGCTCATCAAGCAATCGGTTATATTGGTGGTCTAAGAAATCATGAATGTAATCTACCAGATAGTATGTACGAAAATGCTTTTTTACATCAAGAAAATGGAAAATATCAAATGATTTTTTCAGTCTGCATTTTACCTGAATATAGAGGACATGGTTATGCTAGAGAAATGGTAAAGGAATATGTTGAGAAAAGAAAAAATGATGTAGACGGATTTATTTTGACATGTAAAGATCATCTTATTCCTTTTTATGAAAGGTGTGGTTTTAAATTTGTAAAAGTTTCAGCATCTACTCATGGAAATGCTAAATGGAATGATATGGTAATTGATTGTCGTGGAGAAATATAATATTTCTCTTTTTTTGTACTATTTGTCCAATGACGAAAAGGTTATTTAGGAATAGAATAAGAATATAGAATAAAGGGGAATGAATATGGATCAAATATATAGAGAATATAGTGAAAAATATAAACATATATTGCATTATGCAGGAATCATGAAAAAAGAAAATGTTCTTTTTGAAAATCAAGAAATAATTGTTTTAAAGGATGTTAAAGATTATCAAGATTTTGATTATAGTTATTTTGAAAATTGTGAAATAGAAAAGAGTTGTATTTATCATAAAATTACATATGCTTTAGCCGTTTTAAAAAAAGTAGAAAATGGGATAATTGTTGATCAAATGAAAACTGTAGGTTGGTTAAATACGGTCTTGGATCAACATTATTCCGCATATAAAACAGACCTTTGGTATTTACATAAAGGTAATTGGGATAAGTGCTATTTAGAAGAACATTATGATTTTTTATCAGCGATAGAGGTCTATTTTTATTTATTTGGCAAAGAGGAAACATTTCGATTATTAGAAGATAAAAATCAAGAGATGGAACATTCTTTAAAAATAATAGAAGAATTAATTAAACAATATCAAAAGGAATGTCAAGACGATCAATATGCTTTATTAAAACACTTTTTAGTATTGATTTTTAGTCAACAGTTAGAAAAAGTAGAAGTAAAACATAAGGAAATTGTTTTCCAATTATTAAAAGAAATCATCGAATTAAAATCAATTGTATTACCTTTATTATTATTGTGTGATTTTTATCAAAAAGATTTTGATGAAGAATGGGCTACTATCTCTAAAGAAGTTGATCGTAATTATTTAAAAGAACAAATAGCCTATATACCTTTTACTGAAAGTGAAGATTATTTAGATTTAAATATTACAGATGTTTTAGTTTATAAAGATAAAATAGAAAAAATACCAGTGGGGTTAATGAAATATTTCAATAATTTGAAAGAAGTATATGATGATTTAAAAGAAAAACTATCATTTAATCAATCTCTTTTAGAAGTAGAAAGAATAATTTTATTAATGGAAAAAGACTACCAACTTTATCCTTTTGAATCATTTGTTAGTGAATTAAAGATTCATTATTCAAAAGAATATTATATTTTAATGAAATTATTAGAAATAGTTATGAAGGATTGTCAAGAAGCAAAATTAGGAAGGGAAACAGTTAAATTAACTTTATCATTGATGATGAATCAAAAACTAAGATTAAAAATATTTGGTTTTTAAATAGGAAATACTTTGTGCTACAATAAAAGTAGTAGGAGGTATTTTTATGGAAAAAAGATACTATAGTGAATACAGTCAATGTTTAGATAGAAATATGGATTTTATCGTTTATGGACATAGTGGTGTGCCACTTCTTGTATTTCCAGCACAAGATGGTCATCCTCAAGATTATGAAAATTTTGGAATGGTCGATGTGATCAAAGATAAAATAGAAAATGGTTATGTACAATTGTTTTGTGTCGGAAGCATTGATGAAGAAAGTTATTCTGATGAAATGGGAGACAAAGCACATCGTAGTTATTTATTAGAACAATTTTATTACTATATTTGTGATGAAATAGTGCCTAGAATAAAAGAAATTAATGGTACAGGAAAGATGATTTATACGACAGGATGTTCTTTAGGAGCAACACATGCAGCAAATATGATGCTTCGAAGACCTGATTTATTTATGGGTTGTGTTGCTTTAAGTGGATATTATGATACTGATCTTTTCTTTGGACAATATGTTGATGAAAATATTTATAATAATAGTCCTTTAAAGTACTTAAATGGGATGTCAAGAAATCATCCTTATGTTGATTTATACAATCAAAGACATATTATTCTTTGTTGTGGACAAGGTGCATGGGAAGATGAAATGGTTAAATCAACAGGATTAATGAAAGAAACATTTGATCGTTTAGGTGTCAATGCATGGTGTGACTTTTGGGGAAGCGATGTCAACCATGATTGGCCTTGGTGGCGTAAACAATTACCATATTTTTTAGGACATATTTTATAAAGGGGGAAATCAAAATATGAATTTAGTCTTTATCTCACCAAATTTTCCAACATATTATTGGAATTTTTGTAAATCACTTAGAGAAAGAGGTGTTACAGTTTTAGGGGTTGGAGATGCACCTTATGATGATTTAGTAAATGAAACAAAGGAAAGCTTAGTAGAATATTATCGTGTCAATAATCTTCAAAATTATGATGAAGTTTATCGTGCAATGGGATTTTTTATTGGGAAATATGGACGCATTGATTATATTGAATCACAAAATGAATTTTGGCTTGAATTAGAAGCTCAGTTAAGAGAAGATTTTAATATTCATCACGGGTTAAGACCAAAAGAATTAGAAGTGATGAAATTTAAATCAAAAATGAAAGATGTTTATAAGAAAGCAAATGTTCCAACAGCAAAATATAAAGTATTTAAAGATGATCAAGAACTTTTAGATTTTTGTAAAGAAGTTGGTTTTCCAATTGTTGTAAAACCAGATAATGGTGTGGGTGCTTCTTTTACATATAAATTAAAAAATAACAAACAAGTTAAGGAATTTTTAAAGAATTGGGATCGAAATATTAGCTTTATTGCAGAAGAATATATTGATGGTCTTGTAGAAACTTTTGATGGTATTACTGATAGTCAAGGAAATATTTTGATTTGTACAAGTCATGTGATGATGGAATCTATTATGGATACGGTCAATGAAGGTGGAGATACTGCTTTTTATGGACAAATTGTTGAAGGTAGTGATATTAAAGAAGTAGGAAGTCGTGTTGTTAAAGCATTTGACGCTAAACAAAAATTCTTCCATTTTGAGTTCTTTAGATTAGGTAAAGATAAAGCGGGTTTAGGAAAAAAAGGAGATCTTGTTGGTTTAGAAGTCAATATGAGAGCACCTGGAGCCTATATTCCAGATATGATGAATTATTCATATAACGCAAATGTCTATGATATCTTTGCGGACATGTTGATTTATGATCGTTGTTTTATTGAACCTAAACAACAATATTGTATTGGATATGCTGGAAGAAGAGATGGTTTAAAATATAAACATCATAGTCAACAAATACGTATGAAATTTAAAGATCAACTTATTTCTCATGAAATTGTACCTGATTCATTAGCAGCGGCAATGGGAAATCAAGTTTATTTATTAAGAGCAAAAAATGAAAAAGAAATTCAAGAAATGATTAAATATGTATTAGAAAAATAGGATTCGTTTTGAATCCTTTTTTATAGTTCATGAACAATTAATAAATATTTCATAAACTCATTATTATGTTATAATAAACATACCAAGGAGGTCATCGTTATGAAAAAAAAGTTTCTAGCATGCATGCTTATCATGATGCTTACAATAACAGGTTGTTCAAGTAAATCAATAACACAAACATTATTTGTTGAAAAAAATAATAAATATGCTTTATGTACATCAGAAGGAGATTTAAAAACAAAGTTTATTTATTCTTCTTATAAAAAGGTAGAAAATGAAGGATACGTGGTTATTCATGATAAAAAATATGAATATATTTCAACAACTGGTAAAAAATTAATTAAATATAAAAAAGGAACAACATTATTCGTTGTTGAAAATATGATTGTTGCTAAAGATGCTAAAGGCAAGTATACAATTTATGATCAACAAGGGAAGGAATTATATAAAGATAGTAAAAAGATAAAAATTTATATGTATGATTTACCTGTTATCTATAAGAATAAAAAATATTCTGTTTTAAATAGTGAAGGTGAAGTTGTAACTACTTCTAAAAAAGCAATCAATTATGCTGGAATTTATCATGATTCATTTATTACAGTAGCATATAAAGATAAAACTGTACTTTTTGATACTTCTTCAAATAGTCAAATTGATGAAGAAGGATTAACTATTAAATTAAAAGGGCAATATAAAATTGTCGCTAATGATTATAAAAAAGGTTTTGTTTTATATGATCAACAACAAATAAACTTAGCGTATGTTTCTTTAAAAGGAAAGGTTAAATTTGAAAAGAATATAGAAGTTGATTCTGTAAAATTCAAAGATTCATCACTTATTTTAAAAAATGAGGATGGTATAAGATTGTTATCTTTAGATGGTAAAAAGGATGTTGTAGCGACAAGTTATTATAAAGATGTAAATAATTATTTATCTAAAAATGCAAGTTATATTTATGGTCCACATAAATTTACTAAAGATGGTAAAGAAAAAGATGTTAAAGGTATTCAGTTAAATCCTAATGTTGCTTCTGTACACGGTCATATTTTCCCAGTATATGTTCAAAATAAAGGATATCAATATTATGGTTTTAATGGTAAAGAAGCAATTAAAACAATTTATAAAGATGCTCAAGATTTTGATCAATATGGAGTGGCGGTTGTTTCTAAAGATGGTGAAAAGTATTATTTAATGAATTCTAAAGGAGAAAAACAATCTAAAAATTATGCAAAGATTGAATCTATTGGAGAAGGATATTATGCAGCCTATGAAACAAATAGTAAGTATGAAATTATTAATACTGAAGGAAAAATAGATATTCATGATTATTTCATGGGTGAAAGTCAAGCTTTTGAATTTGATGGTAAAGTTTACGCTTTATTAAATAAAAGTGGAACAACATATTTATATGATATGGAAAAAGGTGAATCTGTATTTTCTCTTGAAGGAGAATATCAATTATATAATGGTAAGTATTTAAGAAAGAAAAATCATAAAGCATATTATGATTTGGAAGGAAATTTAATTTATAAGGGGTAATCTATGGAATATTATATTGTATTATTAGTTTTCTATGCAATTACACTTATCTTTTTAAGATTAGTGTTTGCTGAAATTGAAGGTAGACAAGCAAGAAAGATGTCAAATGTACGTTATTTTTTAAGATACCATTCAAAGTTTGTTTATCGTAATCAGTTTTCAATTATTTTTGTAGCATTTCTTTGTTATATGATTGTTTCTGTGGAAAAAGCATTTTCTACAATGTGGTTTTTACAATTGTTAGGTTTTATTGCGGTAGGAGTTATTAGTGATGCTCTTTCACAAATTGTTTATTATTATTATATTAATTTTCGTTTTAAAAAGGATATTGTTGAAAGTGAAGAATTAAAAAATGAAATAGAACAAGCGGTTTTAAATCAAGGCGAAGAGCTCATGCAACAAACAATTCCTAGTTATGAACCACATAGAATAATTGAAGATTATTTAAATGAAGAAAATCATTTAGCTGTTATATCAGTAGATGGTGGAAATTTTACTTCACAATTTGAAAAATTACCACCAATTACGTATTCTGTAGAATTAAATCCAACAAAAGCAAGAGAAACCTTAGAAGAAAAAGGTGTCAAAGTAACAACTTTTACTTCACAAGGGAAAATGCCTTTTAAAGATGAAAAATTAGATGTTGTTGTTAATGAGTTATCTAATTATGATAAATTTGAAATGTATCGTATTTTAAAACCAGGTGGGTATTTAGTTGTTGATCAATTAGGAAGTGACAATTATAAAGAAATTATTAATATGTTTATTCCGTTTAAATTAAAAGGACAATGGAATAAAGAAGCTTGTCAGTCAACTCTTACAGAAATAGGATTTGATATTGTTGATAGTTATGAAGATGTAGGACATATTCGTTTTCATTCTTTATCAGCAGTTCTTGCTTTTATGAAGAGTATTTCTCCTGAAAGAGTGGAAAAATACGAGCAATTTATGAACTTCTATGCCGATGTATTAAAGAAAATCAAAAAGAACCAATTTTATGAAATTACTACTCATAAATTTATGGTGATAGCAAGAAAAAATGATATGAAACAGGAAAATTAAAAAAATTTCCTGTTTTTTTAATTTATGAATTAAAAAAATGTAGTATATATCGACTAAATTTGATTTGAATATGTAAACGCTTTATTTTTTTAGAAAATCTCTAGAAATTCTAAAAATATGATGCTATAATTGTATCATAGAAATTTTTAAGGAGGAGTCATATAATGGCAAAAGAATTATCTTTCGTAGTATCTGATCCAGTTGGATTACATGCTAGACCAGCTACTATCTTAGTAAACCAAGCTAGCAAATTCACTAGCAATATTAAATTAGTTTATAATGATAAAGAAGTAAACTTAAAATCTATCATGGGAGTTATGTCTTTAGGTGTTCCTACTAAAGCTACAGTTACTATCGTAGCTGAAGGTGATGACGAAGAAGATGTAATTGCTTCAATCGCTAAAGTAATCAAAGAACAAAAAGTTGCTGAATAATAGCATTAATGAAAAGGGAATCAACATGATTCCCTTTTTTTATGCTATAATGAATTCAGAGGTGTAAATCATGGCTAAGAAGTTTAAAACAAATGCGCTTAGAATGTTGGATAAAGCAAAGATTGCTTATTCGATAAAGGAATATGAATATGATGAAGATCATTTAGATGGAAGACATGTAGCAAGTCAGGTAGATATGGTGCCAGAAGCTATTTTTAAAACACTTGTTTTACATGATAACCATAATGAATATCTTGTATGTTGTGTTCCTGTTTTAGAAGAAATTGATTTAAAAAAGCTTGCTAAATTAGCAGGTAGAAAAAATGTAGAAATGATCCATCAAAAGGACTTATTACCTGTAACAGGTTATATGCGAGGAGGATGTTCTCCAGTAGGAATGAAAAAACAGTTTCCAACGTATATGGATGAAAGTATTTTAAAAGTTGATGAAGTTGCTTTTTCAGCAGGAAAGCGTGGTTTTCAAATGATTGTCAAGGCTCAAGATATTTTGACATACTTAAATGTCGAAACGGGAGATATTATACGAAAATAATTTGAAAACGGTTACATTTTTCTATAGTTTTTGACAAAGAGCTTTGATATACTTATATTAAGAGGTGGTAAAAATGAATTATAACGAAAAGTATCAAAAATGGGTTAGTAAAGAAGATTTAGATCCTGCTTTAAAAGCAGAATTATTATCAATGGATGAAACTGCAAAGGAAGATGCATTTTATACAGATGTTGAATTCGGAACAGCAGGGATGAGAGGTATCTTAGGTGCAGGTACAAATAGATTAAATATCTATGTTATTCAAAAAGCAAATGTTGGTTTTGCTAAATACATTGCATCTTTACCAGAAGGTAAAGAAAGAGGTGTAGCTATTGGATATGATAATAGACATATGTCTTATAAATTTGCGATTGAATCAGCAAAAGTATTAGCAACTTATGGTATTAAATCATATATCTTTGAATCATTACGTCCTACTCCAGAATTATCATTTGCTGTACGTTATTTAAAATGTGCAGGTGGTATTATGATTACAGCAAGTCATAATCCAAAAGAACATAATGGATATAAAGTATATGATGATACAGGATGCCAATTATTACCTGAAGCAGCTGATCAAGTTGTACAATATGTAAATGAAGTAGAAGATGAATTAAATATTAAAGTGTTCTCTGATGAAGAAGCTTATCCATATATGACATGGATTGGTGAAGAAGTAGATGAAGCTTATTATAAAGAAGTTATGGCAATTGAAGTTAATCCAGGAATGGATAAAAGTGATTTTAAAATTGTTTTCTCTCCACAACATGGAACATCAAATATTGCAGTTAGAACATGTCTAACAAGACTTGGATATGATCTTGTACCAGTTTTAGCTCAATGTGCACCAGATCCAGATTTCTCTAATACAAAATCTCCAAATCCTGAAGTACCAGCTTCTTATGAATTAGCGATTAAAAAAGCAAAAGAAGTTGATGCTGATGTAGTAGTTATTACTGATCCAGATGGTGATAGATTAGGTGTTGTTGCTAAACATAATGGTGAATATGTTTTAATGTCAGGTAACCAATCTGCAGCTGTTTATTTGGAATATATTTTAAGCCAAATGAAAGAAAAAGGAACATTACCTGATAATGCAGTTATGTATAATACAATCGTAACTTCTGATTTAGGTGAATTAGTAGCCAGAAGTTATGGTGTTGATGTAGAAAAAACATTAACTGGATTTAAATTTATTGGTGATAAGATTCGTAAATATGAACAAACTCATGAAAAAACATTTGTATTTGGTTATGAAGAATCTTATGGATGTGTTATTAAAGATTTCGTTAGAGATAAAGATGCAGTGCAAGCTGTTTTAACTGCTGCAGAAGCAGGTAACTTCTATAAAAAACAAGGTAAAGATTTAGTTGATGTTTTAAATGAATTATATGCTAAACATGGTACATTTAAAGAAACTCAAATTGCTTTATCTAAAGCAGGAGCTGCAGGAGCTGCACGTATTAAAGAAATCATGGATAATTTAAGAAAAGATGCACCTCAAGAAATTGGTGGTGTTAAAGTTGTAAAAGTTGAAGACTATGGAAATAGTACTTGTTCTGATGGAACAACTATTCAATTACCAAAATCTAACGTATTAAAATATTACTTAGAAGATGGCTCATGGATTGCAGCAAGACCATCAGGTACAGAACCTAAATGTAAATTCTATTTCTCAATCAAAGGCAGCGATGCTGATGATGCCGCTAGTAAAACAGAAGTATTCCATAAAGCAATGATGGAAATTATTGGTGAATAGAAAATGAAAGAAAAGCAATTCATAAAAAATGAATTGCTTTTTTTATAAAAATGCTAATTAAGTTTATAATTAATTTAGTAGAAGCACTTATTGTTTCTTATTCTTTAAGTCGATTATGTCATGTTAAAAAACAAAAACTCTATTTTGTTTTGAATACATTAATGACCTTTTCTATAGAAATAATAAGTGACTATTTTGATGCGAATTATGCACCATTAGCCATTGCTTATATTATATGTTGGAATATTTTATTATTATTTTTTACTCGAAAAGAATATATATAATTTATTTATGTGTATATTTAATGAACTCTTAATTACCTTGAGTGCATTGTTACCCTTGATGTTTATAAGTCATTATTATCTATTATTAGCGGCCGTAGAAGCTAAAATCTATCATTTATTATTATCTGTTCTTTTTATAAGATATCAAAAGAGATATCGTTATTTTATTAATAAATATTGGGTTTTAGTGATGATGAATTTGACAGCTTGTTTATTGATTTTAAATTTACAGGGTAGAATAATCATGGAAGGCAGTTATACATTTAAAACAATTATGACTATTTTCTTGTGTATATTTGTTGTTTTTTTATCATTAACATTTTTTGTTTTTTTAGAAGAATCTAATAATGAAAAAGAAAAAATTACAAAACAGTTAGAAGAACGTAAATATCAAAATATTACATATGATATGATGAAAAGGACAAAAGAAGAACTCTATCGTTTAGAACATTCATTAACTTATTATATGTTATCTATAAAAAAATATTTAGAGACACAAAATCAAGATGAAGTATATAAAATCATTGATTCGTATATTGAACGCGTATCTAATGTGAATATTGTCATTTATACAGGAAATGATTTATTTGATTTATCACTTACAACGCATTTGAGTCAAATGTCATCTAAAGTCAATATGTGTATTATGATTAGTAAAGATGAATTTTATAATCATATTCAATTTATTGAATTTGTTTTATCATTGTTAGATTTGATTGAATCAAAAGATGTAAGTTTATTAATAAAAGAAGATGGTTTTGTTAAACTTATACAAATAAGTGCAGAATATGATTTTATTGATGAAAATCAAGTAAAAGAGATTGTGAACCGTGATTATGAATTTGATTGTCATTATCAAATGATAACGGATCAAAATCTGCATCTATTAAAAATAAAAATAATTGAACATTTTGAATAAATAAGTGTTATAATTTTTGAGTATTAAAGAGAGGATGGAGATTATGTACGCTAAAAATACTTGGGAAAAGTATAAAGATCAATTAAATGAAGTATTTGATTATAATGAAGGTTATAAACATTATATTTCAAAAAATAAAACTGAACGTGCCTGTGTTAAAGATTCTATTAAATTAGCTGAAGAGAAAGGTTTTAAACCATTAGAATCATTTGATACCTTAAAATCAGGGGACAAGGTTTATGTAACAAATAGAGAAAAAAATATTGCTTTATTTATTATTGGTAAAAAACCTTTAACTGAAGGAATGAGAATATTAGGGGCTCATATTGATTCACCAAGAATGGATTTAAAACAAAATCCATTATATGAATCAGAAGGTTTTACTTTAGCTGATACACATTATTATGGTGGAATAAAAAAATACCAATGGGTAACAATTCCTTTATCTTTATATGGTGTTGTTTGTAAAAAAGATGGAACTGTTGTTGATGTTGTCATTGGTGAAGATGAAAATGATCCAGTTGTAGGAATCAGTGATTTATTAATTCATTTATCTGCAGATCAATTAGATAAAAAAGCAGCTAAAGTAATTGAAGGAGAAAACTTAGATGTTACTTTAGGAAATATGCCATTATTTGGTGAAGAAAAAGATGCTGTTAAAGCGAATGTTTTAAAATTATTAAAAGAAAAATATGATATTGAAGAAGAAGATTTCGTATCTGCTGAAATTGAAGTTGTACCAAGTGGTAAAGCAAGAGACTATGGTTTGGATCGTTCAATGGTTGCTGGATATGGTCATGATGATCGTGTTTGTGCTTATACTTCACTTACAGCTATTTTAGATAGTGATGTCAGTGAATATACAAGTTGTGCTATTTTAGTAGATAAAGAAGAAATTGGTTCAGTAGGAGCTACTGGAGCACATTCTTTATTCTTTGAAAATACAGTTGCAGAATTATTATTAAAAATGGGAATTGATAGTTTTGTACAAACAAGACTTACAATGTCTCGTTCAAAAATGTTATCAAGTGATGTTTCAGCTGGTGTTGATCCATTATTTGTAAGTGTAAATGATAAAAAAAATGCAGCATATCTTGGAAATGGTATTGTTTTTAATAAATATACTGGTTCAAGAGGTAAAAGTGGAAGTAACGATGCTTCTGCAGAATATGTAGCACAAGTGCGTGCAGTGATGGATAATGCTAATATTCACTATCAAACCGCTGAACTTGGACGTGTTGACCAAGGTGGAGGCGGAACAATCGCTTATATCTTAGGTAATTATAATATGGATGTTATTGATGCTGGAATTGCTGTTTTAAATATGCATGCACCAATGGAAATTGTAAGTAAAGTAGATGTTTATGAAACATATCAAGCTTACAAAGCTTTCTTAAAAGATGCTTAAAAAATACTTCATTTTGAAGTATTTTTTATTATCTATTTTTTCGTCAATATGATATGATGATTGTATTGTTAGAAAAGGTAGGTTTTTATGAAAGAAAGAGAACAATTTAAATCAAGAATTGGATTTATTCTGCTTTCTGCAGGATGTGCAATAGGTATAGGAAATGTTTGGAGATTTCCTTATGTTGTAGGAGAAAATGGTGGAGGAATATTTGTTTTATTTTATCTTATTTTTCTTCTTTTAATTGGAGTACCTATTTTAAATATGGAATTTTCTGTTGGAAGGGCAAGTAAAAAAAGTCCTGTAAAATCTTTTAAAGTATTAGAAAAAACAAATCAAAAATGGCATTTACATGGTTATATGTCTTTACTAGGAAATATTTGTTTAATGATTTTTTATACGACAGTTTCAGGATGGATGTTAAAATATTTTTATAATTTTATAACAGGTCAATTTAATGGATTATCAACAGCAGATGTTCAAAATGTTTTTTCACAAGTTTTAGCTAGTCCTTCAACAAATGTTTTTTGGATGATTGTTGTAGTTGCTTTAGGTATGTTTATTTGTTCTAAGGGACTTCAAAATGGAGTAGAACGTATTACTAAAGTTATGATGATAGGTTTATTAGGATTAATTGTTGTATTAGCAATTCATGGTGTTTTATTAGATGGTGGTATGGCAGGTGTTAAGTTTTATTTATATCCTGATTTTCAAAAGATTTCTGAAATTGGTTTAATGAATGTCATTGTTTCAGCAATGAATCAAGCATTTTTTACACTAAGTATTGGAATTGGATCAATGGCTATTTTTGGAAGTTATTTAAATAAAGAACAAACGCTTTTAAAAGAAGCAACGAATGTTGCAGTACTAGATACTTTTGTAGCTATTATGGCTGGATTAATTATTTTTCCTGCATGTTTTTCATTTGGTATTAATCCAGATAGTGGGCCTAGTTTAATTTTTATTACTTTACCTAATGTATTTGTTTCGATGGCTGGAGGACAAATATGGGGTGCTTTATTTTTCTTATTTATGTCTTTTGCTTCACTCTCTACTGTAATAGCAGTATTTGAAAATATTATTGCATGTACAATGGAATTATTAAATATAGAAAGAAAAAAAGCAGTTGTTATTAATTTTATAGTGATTAGTATTTTATCATTACCTTGTGCATTAGGATTTAATGTTTTAAGTGGTATTCAACCATTAGGAACAGGTTCTACAATTTTAGATTTAGAAGATCTTATTGTTAGTCAGTTCTTATTACCGTTAGGATCACTTGTTTATTTATTATTCTGTACTTCTAAATATGGTTGGGGATTTGAAAACTATCAAAAAGAAGCAAACATAGGTAAAGGATTAAAAGTTCCACATTGGGTTAAATTTTATGTTACAATAATCTTACCAATCATTGTTATTTTTGTTTTTATAAATGGAATTATATAGGAGTTTAAAATGAAAGTAAGACTTGCATGTGTTGATGACTTAAATGAAATTATGGAATTATATCATCTTGTTAGTGATATGATGGAAGATAGTGCATATGATATAGGCTGGCGTAAAGATGTTTATCCAACCAAAGAAATTGTTCTTTTAGATATAGAACAACAAACACTTTACGTTTTAGAAAAAAATGAAAAAATTATTGGTGCAATTGTTTTAAATCATGAATATGAAGAATGTTATCAAAATATTTATTGGCAAATTTATGCTGAAGATGAAGAAGTAACAATTATACATCGCTTTTGTATTCATCCAGATTATAGAGGATGTGGAAAATATTTATTAAAACAAATTATAAAAATAGCAAAAAAAGATGGACAAAAATCCATCCGTTTAGATGTATTATCATCTAATAAGCCAGCTATTTGTCTTTATGAAAAATGTAGTTTTTTATTACAAGGTCATCAAATAATGGATTATGGAAAACCAGTTATTGCAAGTTTATATGAAAAGATCATTTAAAAAGGTTGTCAATTGACAACCTGTTTTTTTATTCGAATTCATTTTGATTAAAATCTTCAGATGTTTTTGAATACTTAAATCTCATAACTGCTTTATTATTGACAATTGTACCACTTGGTACAGATTTAATAATAAAAGTATTTCCTCCAATAACAGATCCTTCACCCACAACAGTATCTCCACCTAAGACACTTGCATTAGAATAAATAGTAACATTATCTTCAATTGTAGGATGTCTTTTTACATCCTTTAAACTTTGTCCACCATGAGTAGAAAGAGCTCCTAAAGTAACCCCTTGATAAATTTGAACATGTTCACCAATCACAGTAGTTTCACCGATAACAATACCAGTTCCATGATCAATCATTAAATATTTACCGAGTGTTGCTCCTGGATGAATATCAATTCCTGTTAAACTATGCGCATGTTCTGTCATAATACGAGGAATTAGTGGAATATTCAATTTATATAATTCATGAGCAATACGATTGACCATAATTGCATAATATCCTGGATAAGAAAGTACGATTTCTGAAATAGAAATAGCGGCTGGATCGCCATCAAATGTTGCTTGTGCATCTGTAGCAAGGTATTCTCTTATTTGGGGAATTGTCTTCAAAAAAGCTAATGTTTTATCTCTTGCTTCCTCTTCTTTACAAGCATCTTTACAGTTTTCACAATAGTCAAAGGCAAGTAAGATTTGATTTTTTAAATCATTATAAATAATTTGAATTTGATCACCTAAATAATATTTAACATAATCACTTTTAAGACCTTTTCTTCCAAAGAAGCCAGGAAAAATAATATCTTGTAAACGTTCAAGAATATCAATGATAATTGTTTTATCAGGCTGTCTAATTGTATCGACCTTAGAAATATCATTGTGTTTTTGATAACTTTCAACAATATCATCAATAACAGTATCTAACTTCATAATTAACCTCCATTTTTATTATAAATATAGTATCAAAAAATAGGATTATGTTCAAATTATTGAATAATAAAATATAAAAATGTATACAATCTTTATTGACAAAGAAGAAATGATAGTATATAGTTAAATCATACTAAATCCATAGGAATAAGGAGAAGTAAATATGAGCAAAGTAAAAAACAGTTTTTTAGACCTAGTAGGGAATACACCACTAGTAAGAGTAAACAACTTAATTAAAAAAGATGAATTGAAAGCAGATGTACTCGCAAAACTAGAATACTTCAATCCCGCAGGATCAGTCAAAGACAGAATTGCAAAAGAAATGATCCTAGATGCATTGGATAAAGGATTGATCAATGAAAATACAACATTGATTGAACCAACAAGTGGAAATACAGGAATTGGACTATCAGCCGTAGCAACAGCATTGAATCTAAAGATCATTATTACAATGCCAGAAACAATGTCAGTAGAAAGAAGAAATCTTATGAAAGCTTATGGAGCTGAATTAGTCTTAACACCAGGAAGTGAAGGAATGAAAGGAGCAATCGCCAAAGCAAAAGAATTGGCATCACAAATCGAAAACAGCTTCATTCCAGGACAATTTGAAAATCCAGCGAATCCAACAGCACACTATAAAACAACAGGACCAGAAATCTATGAACAAACAGAAGGAAAAGTAGATATCTTTGTAGCCGGAGTAGGAACAGGAGGAACAATTTCAGGGATTGGGAAATACTTGAAAGAAAAGAATCCAGAAGTAAAAGTAGTGGCAGTAGAACCAGCAAGCTCACCAGTATTATCAACAGGGAAAGGTGGAGCACATAAGATCCAAGGAATCGGGGCAGGATTTGTACCAGAGACATTGGATACAAAGATCTATGATGAAATCATTACAGTAGAAAATGAAGATGCATTTGCGACAGGGAAAGAAATGGCAAAGACAGAAGGAATCTTAGTAGGGATATCATCAGGAGCAGCATTATATGCAGCCAAAGAACTAGCCAAGAGAGAAGAGAATGCAGGGAAGACAATTGTCGTCTTGTTACCAGATGGTGGAGATCGTTATTTATCAACACCTTTAATTCAAGATTAGATAGGGGAATTTGAATGATTGAAGAATTAAGACATAATTTCCGTAATGGACGAATGTGTAAATAGTTTTATTTATTCATAAAACAATATATAATATTTATACAAAAGAAAGATGAGGAAATTAAAATGGCAGTAACTAAAAGAGAAGATAGAAAATTTAAATTTGAAACATTACAATTACATGTAGGACAAGAACAACCAGATCCAGCAACAGATGCAAGAGCAGTACCTATTTACCAAACTACTTCATATGTGTTTAAAAATAGTGCACATGCAGCAGCTCGTTTTGAATTAGCAGATGCTGGAAATATCTATGGACGTTTAACAAACTCTACACAAGGTGTATTTGAAGATCGTATTGCCGCTTTAGAAGGTGGGGTAGCAGGTTTAGCTGTTGCTTCTGGAGCAGCTGCAATCGCTTATACTATTCAAGCTTTAGCAGGACAAGGTGAACATATCGTTGCTCAAAAAACTATTTATGGGGGAACTTCTAACTTATTAGCGCATACATTTACTCAATACGGAATTACAACTACTTTCGTAGATGCTCATAATTTACAAGAAGTTGAAGATGCAATTCAAGAAAACACAAAAGCAATTTATTTAGAAACTTTAGGAAATCCTAATAGTGATATTCCTGATATCGATGCAATTAGTGCAATCGCTAAAAAACATGGATTACCAGTTGTTGTTGATAATACATTTGGTACACCATATCTATTTAGACCAATTGAACATGGTGCTGATATCGTTGTTCATAGTGCTACTAAATTTATTGGTGGTCATGGTACAAGCTTAGGTGGTGTCATCGTTGATGGTGGTACTTATGATTGGGCTAAAAGTGGACATTATCCATGGATCAGTGAACCTAACCCAAGTTATCATGGAGTGAAATTTACTGAAGCTGCAGGACCAGCTGCTTTCGTTACTTATATTAGGGCAATCTTATTAAGAGATACAGGAGCTACAATTTCTCCATTCAATGCATTCTTATTATTACAAGGTACAGAAACATTATCTTTAAGAATTGATCGTCATAATGAAAATACTAAAAAAGTTGTTGAGTTCTTACAACAACATCCAGCAGTAGAAAAAGTAAATCATCCTTCATTACCAGATCATCCAGATCATGCTTTATATGAAAAATATTTCCCAAATGGTGGAGGATCAATCTTTACTTTCAATATTAAAGGTGGCGTAGAAGAAGCTCATAAATTTATTGATAATTTACAAGTATTCTCTTTACTTGCTAATGTCGCTGATGTTAAATCATTAGTTATCCATCCAGCAACAACTACACATTCACAATTAACAGAAGAAGAATTAGCTGATGTTGGAATTCAACCTAATACAATTCGTTTATCAATTGGTACAGAACATATTGATGATATCTTATTTGATTTAAAAGAAGCTTTAGATCAAATTTAAAAACTTGGCAAATGCCAAGTTTTTTTTATTCTGTTTCAGTTGTTGAATCTGAATTTGTATTTTCATTTGATGAAGAATCATCGGTTGTATTTTGTGATGAATCACTTTCATCGCTGTTTGTTGTATTATCACTTGATGTACTTTCTTCATTTTCAGATGAAGAAGATTCTTCTTGTTGGATTTCCTTTTTTGTAGATGTTGACTTGTCTGATTTTGTTTTATTTTGTTGATCTACTTGTTTTTCTAATTGATTAATTTGTTTTTGTTGATCTTGATAATGTTCATATGCAAAATACCCACCAACTCCTGCACCAATAATTAAAAGTAAAATAAGTAACGTGATAAAGAAAGTAGAAACTTTAGAACGTCCATTTTTTTTCTTTTTCACTTTCGTTTTTGTCTTCTTTCTTGTTACCTTTTTTGTTTTAGGTCTTTTTTATTTTTACTTTTTGTATAGGAATAATCAGTATTATCATAATATTCTTTTTCTAAATCATCTTGTTGATTATCGTTTTCATCTATATTTTCTTCTTCATCGTTGAATTTAAATCTTTCAGCCATAATTATCACCTCGCTATCATTTTATATATCAATATGAATTGAATTTGAACTTTTTATGTGAATTATTTGAAAATATTTGACTTTAGATATGAATTTTGTTTTTATAAATAGAGAAAGTGAGGATAAAAGATGGATAATTTGGAGTATTTAAAAGAAGTAGAGAAGAGTATTCAAAAAAAATATAAGAAAAAATTATGGAGACCTTTTTGCAAGGCTATTAATCAATATGAATTAGTAAAACCTGGAGATAAAATTGCTGTATGTATTTCTGGTGGAAAAGATTCTATGTTGATGGCTAAACTCTTTCAAGAATTAAAAAGACATAATAAATTTGAATTTGAACTTGTTTTTATGGTGATGGATCCTGGGTATAATCAATTAAACAGACAAATGATTATTGATAATTCGAAAAAATTAAATATTCCAATTCAAATATTTGATTCACAAATATTTGATTCTGTTTTTAATATAGAAAAATCTCCTTGTTATTTATGTGCGAGAATGAGAAGGGGACATTTATATGCGAATGCAAAGGAATTAGGATGTAATAAGATTGCTTTGGGACATCACTATGATGATGTTATTGAAACTATTTTAATGGGTATGCTTTATGGAGCACAAATTCAAACAATGATGCCTAAACTTCATAGTTTGAATTTTGAAGGAATGGAACTTATTAGACCGATGTATCTTATTCGTGAAGATGATATTAAGGCATGGAGAGATGAACATGAATTAACATTTTTACAATGTGCATGTAAATTTACTGAAGAAAATCAAGATGCTCATGATGAAGAAAATGATTCTAAACGTTTAGAAATTAAACAATTAATTAAGGATTTAAAGAAAGTAAATCCTTTTGTTGAAGGAAATATTTTTAAAAGTGTAGAAAATGTCAATTTAAAAACAATTATGGCTTATAAAGATGATGAAGGAAAACATCTGTTTTTAGAACATTATGATGATTAATCGTGTAGAAATACACGATTTTTAAATAAAAAAACATATCAATGATATGTTTATTAGATAATATATTCAATTTGATATCCATGTAAATCAGCAAGATCTTCTAAAGTATAGGATTCTAAATAATCAGTAATAACTTTATTTAGTCCTTTATAAAAAGGAAGAGTTAAACATTCACTATAACGAGGACATTGATTAGGTTCAGTTTCTAAACAGGCAACACAAGCGATTGGACCTTCAACAGCAACTAAAATATCTTTTGCTGTATATTTATTTATATCTCTTGTAAGAGAATATCCACCTTGGGCACCTCTAACGCTTTTAATAAGTCCTGCACGAATTAAAGGAGTAGCTATTTGTTCAAGATATTTGATAGAAATTTCTTGTCTTTTAGCAACATCTTTAAGTGATATATTCCCTTGTTCTTTATTTTGGGCTAAATCAATCATTAATCTTAGAGCATAACGCCCTCTTGTTGATATTTTCATATGACCACCTCTTGTCTATTATAACATCTTTTTTAGATAATTCCTAGAGAAATTATATGAATTAAATAAAAAGAAAAAGACCAAAGTCTTTATTCTTGTTCGATAAATGTATTATAGATAGCACGAATTGCATCATTAAAGTGAATGTTTTTAACACCAACAATGATATTTAATTCTGAAGAACCTTGATCAATCATTTTAACATTGATTTTTTTATTAGCTAAAGCTGTAAAAACTTTTGCTGCAACTCCACGACCATCTTTCATACCACGACCAACGATAGCAATTAAAGCAAGGTCAGATTCAAGTTCAATTGAATCAGGTTCAACGGCACGATGTAAGTTAGCTAAAATTTCTTGTTCATGTTCAATGAATGAATTTAATTCAACAATTACGTTCATTGTATCAATACCAGAAGGTGTATGTTCATAAGATAGACCAGCTTCTTCAATAACTTGTAAAACTTTTCTACCAAAACCAATTTCATCATTCATCATATCTTTTTCAATCATGATTGTCGCAAAACCTTGTTTACCAGAAATACCAGTAATAATATGATCTGGTTTATGCACAGTACTTTCAACGATTAAAGTTCCAGCATCTTCAGGTTTATTAGTATTTTTGATTACAATAGGAATTCCTTGAGAGCGAATAGGGAAAACAGCATTTTCATGCAAAACACTTGCTCCCATGTAAGAAAGTTCACGTAATTCTTTATAAGTGATTGTTCCAATCACTTCTGGATTTTTAACAATACGTGGATCAGCAACTAAGAAACCTGAAACATCTGTCCAGTTTTCATAAAGTTTAACTTGACCACATTTAGCGACGATTGAACCAGTAACATCACTTCCCCCACGAGAGAAAGTTCTAATTTTTGTAGGATCTTCACTACATGAACCATAGAATCCAGGAATAACACAATTTTCTACTTCACTTAATTTTTTAGATAAAACAGGATCTGTTTTTTTATCATCATAATTTCCATGTTCATCGATAAAGATACATGTTGCAGGATCAACAAATTCAAATCCTAAATAATTCGCAAGTAAGATACCATTTAAATATTCCCCACGACTTGCTGCATATTCTTCACTGATTTGATCTTGGAAGTTTTTCTTAATAACTTCAAATTCTTCAGTAAGATCAACTGTTAAATTAAGTTCATCGATAATACTTTGATAACGATCTTTGATTGTATCAAAAGTACATTCAAATTCTTGTTCACTTTCTGCATTATATGCTTTGTATAATAAATCAGTAACTTTGATATCATCTTTAAAACGTTTACCAGGCGCTGAAGGTACAACAAAACGACGATCTGGATCACTTTTGATAATGTCACCGACTTTTTTAAACTGATGGGCATCTGCAAGAGATGAACCACCAAATTTGACGATTTTCACCATAATAATTCTCCCCTCATATTAATGATAATAAAATATCACTTTTTTCAAGTATATTCAATATTTTTTCAATATTGAAAAAATAAAACAATAAAAATATAATAATATTATATAGAAAAGAGGTCGACATTATGAGAGAAAATATGACATTTCTTACAAATTACTATCAAATAAGAGAAATGACAATTGATCGTATGAAAGAAATTATTGATCAAAATAAAAATGCAAAGGAAGGCGGTACTGTCTTTTTTGGAGATTCTATCACCCAATTTATGGATATAGAAAAATATTTTCCTGAAATAGATAATAAATATAATTGTGGTATTGGTGGAATTACTTCCACAATGCTGCTTCATTTTATTGATGAAGGAGTTTTAAAATTTAAACCTAAACAACTTGTTTATATGATTGGTACGAATGATTTAGGAAAAACAGTCATGCAATCACCCAAAGATATTGCTATTAATGTCAAAGAACTTGTAGAAACTGTACATTATAATTTACCTGAATGTGAAATTTATGTGGTCTCACCATTACCATGTTTACCAATGCATGATTATAAACATACACCTGGTGTATTGAGAAGTAATGATTTATTAAAAATGATTTATAAGGAATTTAAGAAGACAATTCCTTATGAATATGTAACTTTTATTAATGCTTATCCAATATTATGTAATAAAAAAGGTGAACCTGTTGAAGTTTACTATGAAGATGGACTTCATATCAATCATGAAGGATATCTACGTTATACAAATTGTTTAAAAGAATATATTTTATAATTAAAAAGGAATAGAAATATGAAAAAATGAATATCAAAGGTGGCATCTGTTATTGTTGTTTTACTTATGACAATTACCCCAATAAGTGCCCATTCTGGTAGAACGGATGCTAATGGAGGACATTGTTGTCGAACAAATTGTGCAAAATGGGGACTTAGAGATGGAGAATATCATTATCATAATGATGGTGGATCAAGTAGTTCTTCATCAAATTCAAGTGGTAATTCTTCTACAAATCAAAGTACTACACCTAAAGCTGTGGATTATACAAAACAAGGAGAAACGGCTGGATATAATTATAAAAAAGCAAATCTTGATGCAAATAAAAAAGCAATCGAAAATGTAAGAAACTTAGAGGCTGAAGATACAAATAGTGAATACACTTTAGAGAAACAAAAGAAAGTCTACAAGGAAAGTTATCAAAGTACTTATGAGCAAGAAGAAAAAGAAGCTTTCTAAATATGATCAAGAAGATCTTGATAATGAAAAGCAAAGTGATGAATATTATCGTAAATATAAAAATTATAAAGTCTATGATGTTTTAGACAAAAAATATAAAAAAGAATATAACAAGTACAAAGAACAAGGGGTAATAGTAGCACAGCAGGTGGAGCAGGTGTTGTAGCTCTGGGGGTTATTGGATATATTCTTTATAAAAGAAAAAGGAAATAGAACAAAGAATGAATACATTTGCAAATATAATAACAAGAAGAAGTACAAGAAAATATTTAGATAAAGAAGTTAGTCAAGAATTGTTAGAGAAAATTATAGAAATAGGAAGATATGCACCAAGTGGAGGTAATAGTCAAAGTAATCATTTCTAGTTATTCAAAATAAACAAATAATCGATCATTTAGTTAAAATGGTTGAAAGAGCGTTTTCTCAAATGGAAATTACCGAAAATATGTATAGAAGTTTACAAAATTCAATCAATCTTTCTAAAAAGGGCGAATATGTATTTTGTTATAATGCACCTGTTTTGATTATTGCTGCCAATAAAAAAGGTTATGGAAATAATCAAGCGGATTGTGCTCTTGCTCTTGAAAATATGATGCTTGAAGCTAATGAATTAGATCTAGGAAGTTGTTATATTAATCAATTAAAATGGCTCAATGAAGATCAAAAAATTTTATCTTATTTACAAAGTTTAGGTATGAATGAAGATGAAAGGGTCTATGGTTCTTTAATTGTCGGTTATCCTGATACAAATGATGGAAAGCCTTTAAGAAAAGCATTGCCTAGAAAAGGTAATGAAGTAACATGGCTTTAATATAAAAAACAAGGAATTATTTTTATAACTCCTTGTTTTTTTCTCTTTCTAACATATCTTGATAAGAATAAACACAACCACAATAATTTTGTCGATAAAGATTATATAATGCTGCAAATTTAACTGATTTTAAATAACCATTGTTCTTTTTAAAATCACTGAAAAGAAATTGTGTTTTTTCTTGAGGAAAGCTTGCGCCAATTTCATTAATCCATTGACTATTTTTATGTGGAGAAACACTTAAAACAGTTGTCCAATAATCAAAGTGATGTAAAGATGCATAATCATAAGCATCTTTCATTCTCTTTGAATAACAAAGATAACAACGTTTTCCACCTTCAGGTTCATCTTTATATTGAGAAATATCTTTTAGATATTCTTTTGGTTGATATTCTTTTTCAACAACTTGAATATTTTGATTGAAATCTTGATTAAAGCGTTGAATAAAATTTTCTAATTCATGAAATCGTCGAAAATACTCGGTATCTGGATAAATGTTTGAATTAGAGTAATAAATAGTTATATCGAAAAATTCAGATATTTCTTTTAAAACGTTTCCGCTACATGGCCCACAACAAACATGGAGAAGTAGGGTGGGTTTTGTACCTTTTATTTTTTCTAATTCTTCTTTGAATTTTAAGTCGTAATTGATTTTCATTATAAAATCATCATGCTATCACCAAAGCTAAAGAAACGATATTTTTCTTTGACAGCTTCTTTATAAGCTTTAAAAATAAGTTCTTTTGAAGCAAAGGCACTAATCAACATCAATAATGTTGATTTAGGTAAATGGAAGTTTGTAATCAAACAATCAATAGCTTCAAATTTATATCCAGGATAAATAAAGATATCAGTATTTTCACTTGTTGCTGTAAATTTACCATATTTTTTCATATTAGCTTCTAGAGTACGTGTTGATGTTGTTCCTACAGCGATGATTCTTTGACCATTTGCTTTTGCTTTGTTTAATTTATCAGCGACTTCTTCACTGATCATATAGAATTCACTATGCATATGATGATCTAAAACATTTTCTTCTTTAACAGGTCTAAATGTTCCAAGACCAACATGTAAACAAACATCTAAGATTTCAATACCTTTATCTTTTATTTTTTGATTGATTTCTTCAGTAAAATGTAAACCAGCTGTAGGAGCTGCTGCACTTCCTTCAATTTTAGCGTAAACTGTTTGATATCTATTTTTATCTTCAAGTTTTTCTTTAATATAAGGAGGTAAAGGCATTGTTCCTAATTGATCTAAGATTTCATAGAAAATCCCATCATACATCATTTCAAAAACACGAATACCTTCATCTTTGATTTCAATACATTTTGCTTTTAATAACCCTTCACCAAAAGTAATCACTGTATTCATTTTAACAATACGAGCATTTCCACATAAACATTCCCAAGTATCTTTCTTTAATTCTTTTAACAAAAGAACTTCTACATGTCCATTTGTTTCTTCTTTAATTCCAAATAAACGTGCAGGAATAACTTTTGTATTATTTCTTACTAAAACATCACCTGGTTTTAAATAATCAAGAATATCATAAAAATGTCTGTGTTCAATATTTCCGTTTTCTCTATTTACTACCATTAATCTAGAAGTATCTCTTTTTTCAACAGGATGTTGAGCAATGAGTTCTTCAGGTAGTTCAAAATCAAATTCACTTAGTTTCATTTAAAAAGCCCTCTTATAAACATCTCTACCATATTTATCTAAAAATTCTTCTTTAAAATCTAATAAACGATCTTCTTGAATTGCTTTACGAATATCTTCTGAAAGTTGTAATAAGAATCTTACATTGTGAATCGATAACAATGTTTTTCCAAATAATTCATCTGATTTATGAAGATGTCTTAAATAAGCTCTTGTATAATTTCTACAAGTATAACAATCACATTCAGGATCAATAGGAGTAAAATCTTCTTTAAACTTTTCATTATTAATATTCATACGTCCATGATGTGTCATTAAAGCACCATGTCTAGCAACACGTGTTGGTAAAACACAATCATACATATCAATACCACGAATCGCAGCTTCAATTAAATCAATTGGATTACCAACTCCCATTAAATAACGTGGTTTATCTTCAGGTAACCATTGAATTGCATCTTCGACCATTTTATACATTACATCTTTTGGTTCACCAACGCTCGTTCCACCAATTGAATAACCAGGGAAATCCATTTCTACAAGTGCTTTGGCACATTTTTCTCTTAAATCAGGATATTCTCCACCTTGAACAATTCCAAATAACGCTTGTTTTTCATTGTGATGCGCTTCTTTACCTCTTTTAGCCCAACGAATTGTTCTTTCAACACTATGTTTCATATAATCATAAGTTGCTGGATAAGGAGCACATTCATCTAAAGACATAATCATATCTGCTCCTAATTTGTTTTGAATATCGATTGCTTTTTCTGGAGATAAGAATAAAGACTTACCATCAATAATACTTTTAAAATAAACGCCTTCTTCTTTGATCTTTCTTGTTTTTCCCAAAGAAAAAACTTGAAATCCTCCACTATCTGTAAGCATAGGACCATCATAGTTCATAAACTTATGAAGACCACCCGCTTTAGCAACAATATCTTCCCCAGGTCTTAACCATAAGTGATATGTATTAGAAAGGATTACTTGTGATCCCATTTCTTTTAACATTTCAGGGGCAATCCCTTTTACTGTAGCTAGTGTACCTACAGGCATAAACATAGGTGTTTCTACATCTCCATGGGGAGTATGTAAAATCCCATATCGAGCACCACTTTGTTTACAAACATGTTTTAATTCATACCAAAAATCTTTCATTTTTCCACCTCTTTTTGCCTATTCATTATACATGAAAGTATTTATAAATAAAATAGAAAAAGAGCTAAAAGCTCTTAATCAAATGTAACATATTCATTTTCTAAAGGTTTAGCACCTTCTAAATGATCAACATGTAAAATAGGAATATTACTTTGAATAGATTCATCATATTCTAAACTAATGGTTCCATCAACCACTAACCATTCATCTTTAATTAAATCTTTAGCGTATTTACTAATACATACTAAACCTAAAAGTTGCATATCATCACTACAACATACCATGGCTTGTCTACCTAAAACAAAACCATTTTCAATTAATTTATCACGGCCAATCACTTTACCTTTGATCTTAATTGTTTTATTTTCATAGATTTGAGGATTTTCCATAATATGCATACAGAAAATACCATAATCCATATCATTTACTTCAATATAATCATCATTTAAGTTATATGGTAAATCATTAACAGTTAAATCTTCAATTTGTCTATTTTTATTTTCATAAACAATTTGACACATTGGATTTAAAGATTTAATACTTCCTCTAATAGGATATTTTTTTGTATTTTCATCACATCTATTAACAATAACTAAATCACTACCAGTAATATGATAAACAAATTGACCACGCATATTATTGTAATAAAGATCAAATGTTTCAGCAGAAATAGTTGTAAGAATTTGAACAACTTGCCATTGGTCAATACAAATTTCATCCACGAATTTTGTATTATCCCACATACCATTATATTCAATCATCACTTGTGTTGGTTGATATTTTTGATGTAAATGAAGAAGAGTTTCATAATTTAAATCTTCTTCGTTTTCAATAAATTCAACAGAAGCATTTTCTTTTTCTAAACCTGGAATATCAAAAGCGACTTCACCTTCTTCGCAGGCAATGATCAAAGTTTTTTCATCTTCACCAAAACCTTGTTCAAGAAGAGTATCTTGGATAAATGAAGATTTTCCACTTTCTAAAAATCCAGTAAACAAATAAACTCTTGTTTTATTCATACGCTTATCCTAAAAATAACTCCTTAATTGTATTTTCATCTAAGTCTTTACCAATTACACAAACTTGACCTGTATAAATAGGTTTACCTAAACGAATTTCAAATTCACCTGGTACTAAATCAAAATACCACCAATCTTCATTTCCACTATCTACAAAACCTTTAGCTCTTAAAACATTATCATCATTACATAATTTATTTAAGATATCACTTAATTCAACTTCATTATATTTTTTAACAGTATCAAATCCGATACTATTAAATACTTCATCAGCATGATGGTGATGATGTCCACAACCACATTCATGATCATGGTCATGGTGATGATGATGTCCATAACATTCATGTTCGTGATCGTGTTCATGATGGTCATGTCCACAACATTCATGGTCGTGATCGTGTTCATGATGGTCATGTCCGCAACATCCATGTTCATGATCATGTTCGTGATGATCATGTCCACAACATTCATGGTCATGATCGTGTTCATGATGATGGTCATGTCCGCATTCACATTCGTGATCATGATGGTGATGATGTTCATGTTCATGTAATAATTCTTCTTGAATGTTCACTTCACAAGCATTAATGATATCTAAACCATTTAATTTATCCCAAGCAGTTGTAATGATTGGTGAATGATCGTTTAATCCTTTTAAGATATCTAAGCATTCTTTTAATTGGAATTCAGTTAAGTCTTGGCTACGACTTAAAACAATTAATGATGCATGTTCAACTTGGTTATTATAGAATTCACCAAAGTTTTTAGTATACATACGACATTTTTTAGCATCTACAACTGTAATAAAATTATCTAATTCCATTTCATCACTATTAACAGTAGATACTGCTTTAATAACATCAGATAATTTGCCAACACCAGAAGGTTCAATAATAACACGATCAGGATGATACGTATCTAAGACTTCTTTTAATGATGTTTCGAAATCTCCTACTAAACTACAACAAATACATCCAGAGTTCATTTCGTTGATTGTAACACCAGAATCTTTTAAGAATGTTCCATCAATTCCAATTTCTCCAAATTCATTTTCTATTAATACGATTTTTTCATTTTGATATGCTTCAGCAATTAATTTTTTAATTAATGTTGTTTTTCCAGCACCTAAAAAGCCAGAAATAATATCTATTTTACTCATATATTTCACCTCCGCTAGATTATAACACTCATAAATCATTTCATCAAATGATAATACCTATGTTATAATGATTGACAAGTAAAGGGTGATAAAAAATGAAATGTCCAATAATTAAAAGATGTGGAGGATGCTTTTATCCACAAGATCAATATCAAGAAGAATTAAAAGAAAAGACATTATTTATAGAAAAAGAAATAAAGAAAACAAAATTAAAAATAGATGTAAAACCAACAGTAGCTTCACCATTAGTTAATGGTTATCGAAATAAAGCAATTGTTGCTTTTAATCAAAAATATGAATACGGTCTCTACGAAGAACATAGCCAAGATATTATTCCTTATAAACACTGTTTATTACACGAAGATATTATGGATGAAATTTTACAATATATACAAAGCTATTTAAGAAAGTATCGTGTTTCTATTTATGATCGTAAAAGACATAAAGGATTATTAAGACATATTTTAATTCGGCGAGGTGTTAAAACAGATCAAACGATGGTTGTTTTAGTATGTAATGAAAATATGTGGCGTGGGTCTAAACAATTTTGTAACCAATTAGTTAAGAAGTTTCCAAGTATTAAAACAATTGTCTTAAATGTCAATACACGTAGAACACCAATTGTTTTAGGAAATGAAGATAAAGTTCTTTATGGAAAAGGGTTTATTGTTGATGAATTATGTGGTTTGAAATTTAAAATTTCTCCACAATCTTTTTATCAAATCAATCATGACCAATGTGTGAACCTTTATACCAAAGCTTTATCCTTATTGAATATTAAAGGAAATGAAACAGCAATTGATGCTTATTGTGGTATTGGAACAATAGGAATGATTCTCTCACAAAATGTAAAACAAGTTATTGGAGTAGAAAGTAATAAAAATGCAATCAAAGATGCAAAAAACAATGCACGAATGAATCAACTATCTAATATTCAATTTGTATGTGATGATGCAACTGAATTTATGAAAAAACTTGCGAAAGAGAAACATAAAGTAGATGTGGTCATTATGGATCCTCCAAGAAGCGGTTCTACTAAACAGTTTATGGATTCGGTTAAAATACTAAATCCAAAACAAGTTGTTTATATTTCATGTGATCCAACAACACAAATAAGAGATATTCAATATTTTAAAAAGATAGGTTATCATACTCATACAATGTATCTTTATGATATGTTTCCACATACAAGACATGTTGAAAGCATCGTGCTCTTGTCCCACAAGTCACCAGATAGCCATATAGATGTGAAAGTTGAATTTGGAGAAGGTGAAGAAAAGGTACCTTTAGATAAAATTGCGGAGCGGGCAAAGCAATATCAGCTGGCTCCAAGGGTTACATATAAAATGATACAAGAATATATTGAAGAAAAATATGGCTTCAAAGTACATACGGCATATATCGCAGAGGTAAAAAGAAATTTAGGATTGCCGATGTATGATGCACCTAATATGGTAGAAGAGTTGAAACAGCCGAGAAGGCATCCGACGGCGGAGAAAGTAGAAGTGATAAAGGATGCATTAAAACATTTTGGGGTGATTTAATATGAGCGTTATTTATATGTTATTTACTGTGAGCTTTGATTATAATTACTATTGAAGAAATTATATCAGTTATTTGGAGGTTAAATGGAATGGGAAATGATATATTTAGCGCGGTAATTGAGCTCAACAAGATTGGACAGCAGGCATATGAAATATATTTACCCATAGTGGAGGAATTGTGCAACAGAGAGGTATCAGAAGAAGAATTGTCTCATTGTCTCGATTACTTATTAGATTTCGCAGATGATGCGAGTATGCTGGAATTGTATAAAAAGTTGTGCAGAAGATTTGTATACACATATCCTGGATGTATAAATTTTTATGTCAATGCCTATAAGGAGATGTGGGAAAAAAACAGAATTCTGAAAGGGGTTTACATGAATCAACTTATAAAAATGGATGAAGAGTATAGGAAGTGGATTGAGGACATAGGAAAACGCTATAAACAGAGACAGATTAAGGCATCTGTTTCTGTTAATCAGGAAATGATTGGTTTCTATTGGTCTATAGGAAGAGATATTGTAGAAAAGTCGGCTGAAAGTAAGTGGGCAGTGGATTTTTTGTTAATTTAAGTAAAGATATGAGAACAATTTTGCCAGGGGTTCAAGGCTTATCAAGTTCGAATCTCAGATATATGAAGAAATTTTATGAATTGTACAGTGATCCAACTCTTCCACAATTTGTGTAAGAATTGAAGAGCAAAGAGGATTCAATAAATGTTCCACAACTTGTGGGAGATTTATCGGATAAAGAATTGTTTTCGATTCCGTGGGGACATCATAGAGCTATCATTGATAAATGTAAATTGGACAGGGGAAAATCAATATTTTTTGTGAAGAAAACGATTTTAAATAATTGGTCAAGGGCAGTACTTTTAAATTTCCTTGATACCGATTTATACGAGCGTCAGGGAAAAGCAATTTCAAACTTTGAATACGCATTGCCTGAACCACAAAGCGACCTTGCACAGGAAATAACAAAGGATCCATATAATTTCGACTTCGTAGCAATCAGAGAAGATTATAGTGAGAAAGAGTTAAAAGACGCATTGATGGACAACATCACAAAATTTCTTATGGAACTTGGAAAAGGGTTTGCTTTTGTTGGAAGAGAATATACAATACCGATTGAAGGAACAGAGGAAAAAATAGATCTTTTATTTTATCATCTGTATTTGCATTGTTACGTTGTTGTTGAAGTTAAAATAGTAGCTTTTACATCGAGAAACATTGGACAGATTGGTACATATGTGAATATTGTGGATGATTTGGTCAAGACAGATTTTGATGCAAAAACAATTGGTCTGATTATATGCAAAAGCAAAAATAATATTCTTGCAAAATATGCGGTAAATAGTTCAAAAGAACCGATAGGAATATCTGAGTATAAGTTGTCAAATTTATTGCCTGTGGAATATAGAGCTTCTATGCCAACGATAGAAGAAATTGAGAATGAACTCAGGTAAATATTTTAAAAGAAACTAACGGATAAGGAGCACTGAATATATGTTGAATTCAAACGAAAGAATGGGTTTCATAATTGAATATATGTCTTCATATGATGAAAAAATCAAAATGGCAAATAAAAACGGATTATTTGATGCTGCAAAAATGTTTGAGTTATTTGCGATTGAGGTATGTAATGTATGGTTCGGACAGAAGTTTAGTAATCTGAATGACGAGACGGCAACTTATCCATATGTAGATTTGATATCAGAAAACAGAGAACTTTTAGTGCAGGTAAGTACTGTACAAGATGTACCAACAAAAATAAAAACTACATTGGAAAAGATAAGGGATTCAAAAGATAAAAAATGCTCGGACTTAAAGAATATTGTATTTTTTGTACTTAGTAATAATAGTATTGATAAGGTGAGAGAGTATAGTGGGGATAATCAAATTGGGAGTATTTCATTTACTATTAAAGATAATTTGATTACTATAAATGATATTATAACTAAAGCACAAAATGATCTTAATTTTCAGAAGAAATTATACAAGGTATTAAAGGATGAGTATGAGAACTTTAATATTAATATCAGAAAATTTAAAGGTGCATTGGAACTTAGTAATTCAGGGTTGAAAAATATTGAAGGATTGATTAACGGAGAGTATGAAATCGATAGAAATGAATTTCTTGAAAAAATAACAAAAGACAATGATCGATATATTTCAATACAAGGTGGAGCTGGTAGCGGTAAATCTGTTTTATGCAAAAAATATGTTGAAAATGAAAAATTGGTTTTATATGCTCGTGCTGAAAGATTTTTGGAAGAAAGTCATATTGACGACATTTGGGGTTGCTGTATCCAAGACGTTTTAGAGTGTATTAATGGAAAGAAATTAATATTCTTTATTGATGCTCTCGAGTTTATTGCGGACTGTGCCGAAACAAAATTTGAATTATTACAGTATTTGTATGATATGGCGGCAGAATATCAAAATGTGTACATAGTAACATCTTGTAGAACGAGTGATAAAAATGCTTTTATTAAACTGGAAACAAATTTTTCAATAAAAATTTATGAAGTTGGCGATATAACAGAAGATGAACTTGCATTGCTTATGAAGCAATATCCGATTATTCATAAAATGTATAAAACAAATTCATATGTTGATTTATTAAAATCTCCCTTTTATATAAACTTGATAGTTAGTAATTCGATGGATATTGGTAATATAGGTGATGAAAATTCTCTAAGAGAATATATTTGGAAAAACATAATATGTTTGGAGGAAAAATCTCGAATGTATGGCATACTCAGTAACAAAGTTATTGAAACTGTTGAGAAGATTGTGTTTGAAAGAGCTAGAAAATTTATGTTGGGTATTCATAAGGACGATATAGATAGAGACATAATGCATGCATTGCTTTCAGAAGGTGTAATTGCTCAACAAGGAGATTATATTAGACTGAAATATGATATTTTCGAAGATATTTGCTTTGAACATTATTTTGATAAAGCTTTTGATTTGTGCAAAGGGAAGTATAAGACCTTCTATGATGAAATAGAAAATCTTGGGCGATGTGTGTATAGACGGTATCAGATTTGGATTTCAAATAAAATGTTTATACAGGTAAATAGAGATAAGTTTTTATATAGCCTTACTTTTTCTGATGAGATTCCGCAAAGTTGGAAAAGGCAAACAGAAATTGGAATTGTTAAGTCAAGGTTTTGTGATAATTATTTCGAAGAACAAGGGTCGGAGATTCTGGAACAAGGCATGTTGTTCGACTTTGTGAAGAATATTAATTTGTTCGCATTTGAAGGTGAGTTATTACATATTAGACAAGAATCACCACAAATGAAATTGTCCCCAATTGGTAATGGAAGACCATGTATTATTCGACTTTTGAAAAATGAAGAAATATATAAGAAAAATATAATCGGAAGAGATGATATAGTTAAGTTATGCTTGGATTATGCGAAACAAGAAGATAAAGTGGCAGTTATTGCTTCAGATGCATGCGCTATGATGGAATATTATGTGGAATATTCGTTGCAGGAATCTGAGCAAGAAAACTATTATAAAATCATAGATGAAATATCGTCTTGCTTGGAAGCACTTTATCGAATGGCAGATAACTCAGAAGAGTGGTTAAAAAAGTTTTTTAATACATTGATTAATAATTATATTAATGGAAATAGAAAAAGTATGCGTAAGTCAGAAGATATTATGGAATGGACATTGAAGAATGCTTATCCTGCTTTGGTAACTGGATTAGCAAGCGAATTGTGTTCGATAGCTGATATACTATGGTTACGTGGAAAAGTAGATGCAGAGAAATTTGATTTCTATAGAGCCGATAGACTGTCTAAGGGTTTTGAATATGGATTAAGTGAGAAAGCTGAACATTATAGTTATTTATATAGAACAGTGTACGAGAATGCATTTTTATGGAATCTGTTTCGATTGAATTTTAAAGTGGGATTTCATTGGGCAATTCAATTTATAAATAGGGTAATATTAGAATATGCAACTAATAATCCTGAATATGTGATAAAAATCAAAGTAAAAATTAGTGAGAGTAATGCAATAAAGGAATATTGGGGAAATGGAAACATGTGGCTTGCAGGGATTAGAGCTCACAATGTACCTACCTTAATAGGAGATGTTATTTTTTGTCTTAAAGAGGCTATAATAAGCAGTTTGGAGATTTGTAAAAAGGATCATGAATTCACTGTTGCATTTGCAAATTATGTCAAAGAAACTATTTATTCAAAATCAAATAATATAGTATTGCTTACAATCATTGAGAGTATAGGAATGCACTTTGAAAACGAATTACCGGGTTATGCTTTGGATTTGGCTACAGGCATAGAACTTGTTCATTGGGATACCACAAGATATATGTTGTACAAAAAAAATCCGACAAAAGAGTTGCTCGAAAGGCAAATTCTTAAGACCATGGGGATACCTGAGCTTAAAGATAGATATGAGTTGGATAAAAAATGTGATTTGAGTATACAAGAATATGTATCTCATACACAGATATATTTTGATTCAATGGTTCAGGATAAATGCTATGGAATTCTTGATTATTTATATTCAATTATAAAAAATGATGCAGAAAATGCACAGGACTATTTACAGATTCAAAAAATGGATATGCGTGGTGCAAAAGCAACCAAGATAACCGACAATATAATTATGTTAGAACCCCAAATATCAGGGGAAGCAGAAAAAATTGTTCTAAGACAAGAAGAATTCAATAAACCTAAGCAGAGATTAAATGCGGCGATTAAAAAGTGTAATGATAATATGGTGTCTGGGCAGATTGACTTGCCATCAACTCTTGATGCAATTAAAGTTATTTTAGAATTGATGAAGGATACTGATATGGCATTTCAATATGAAAATCTTTTGATACTTTTAATTGCTAGTGCAATAAATCATCAAGAATTAGAAAATGAGAAAAGGGAAAAGTTTTGCACAATATGGATTAACGGAATAGAAAAATTCTTTTCTAATGGAAGCTTTTTGGCAGATATTGCACTTATGCCAGTTTTATTGAATCAATTGGAAAATGACGTTGCTATTGGGATAAAAAATAAAATAAAGAAAATTGTGTTGGATTGTTTGATGTATAAGGGGCAACATGGTGTTATTGATGAAATGGCTAAATACGTGAAGAGATATTTAGCTAATCACGAGACTTTGGCACAAGCGGTATTTAATACAATTATTAAATTATCTGAAGATCAGATGGAACATCAAAAATATAATGCTAATTATTTGAAAGTGAGTAAGAAAGATAAGGAATTTATATTTAATCCTAATATGCAACCTAAGTTGTCAGGAATAGATCGTTATATCAAAGATGATGATGGAAATTGTTATACTAGTCGCGAAGAGGAGATAATAGATAGGTATCTGCTGCAGGAAGAATCTTTAGAGATAGATGTTTTTGATATGAGTAACTATGATATATCTACAATATGCTATGTTGCAAATTGCGGTCTAAATTTTACGAATGAATCTTTTAGAATGGTTATTCATGAAATTTTGCTATGTATGATTGATATTTGGAAATATACTAAAAGAAATTATAATGCTCACGAAATTTTTGATGTTTACCAAGAACATGAAATCATAGAGCTGTTTCAGCGGGAAATGATTCAAACCCAAGATGATGCAAAAATGGCAATCGATATATTATTTGAAGAGATTGATTTTACAAAATTTACAACAGATACAATTGAGTTCTATCAAGATATCTTTGGCAATTTTTTATGTGAATTTTTTGACTCATATGTTGACTCAAAAAGAAGAAATATATGTAAAAAGAAAATTCTATATATTGAGAAAAAAGTAAATGACATTGATGAGGAGTATGTTCGAATACAGTTATATAAATCTCTTATGCTTTCTGTAACGAGATATTGCACGGGAGACTGGAGTAAAATCAAAACAAATTATTCATACGTAGATAAGCAATTTTTGAATAAGCAATTTACAAAGTATGGAAAATATCACATAAAGGAACTGTTGAGAACGATTTACCAAATGCATATGGATGAATTGCTGCCAGAAATATTAATTTCTATTAGAAATAGCTTTCAAAATGCAAAATCTGAGGTAAATAAATTTAAAAAATCAATAAGAGAACAAGAAGCAATAGTACAGTTGATTATCCTTAAATCCTTTATTACATATAGTGATAAAATTAAACAGGATCAAGAACTTATTGAAGCATATGAAGATATACTTGAAATATTGATCAATTTAAATTATGAGCAGGCGGCTGTTATTTTGGATGAGTTTAGGATTCATTAATGGATGCAGGTTATTATTCATCTGAAATAAATATAATAAGAGATGCATGTTCGCTAAATGATATTTGTGGATGGTATCGTCAAGGTTAGATTTTGTGGGGAAGTGGTAATACAGTTGAGACGGTGTGTTTGCTGTCAAGAAAAGATAAATAAAGGCTGAAAAGTAGCGCATTTCCGGATTTTTTGTTTAGTTAGCATCATTAGAGAAGCCTTGCGGAAAGCTCGACTTTCTTGTATGGAAACATATCTACTTATTAGTCTGACCAGAGAAAAAAAGTGGATGGTCAGAAAAATGTTGTAGGTTTTAGGCTGTGGATTAGATGTCATAGGTTGTGGCATTGGGATTGTTGTCAGAGACAACCGCAGTTTAAGCCACTCAATACTATTAGGCGGATTTGGCAGTGAAATATATAACAGGAAAATTATTGTGTATGTGGAGGTTAAAAGATGAGTAAAAATGCACAAATATTACTAGAAAATTTAATTGAACAAGAATTTCGAAATAATGATAACTATAGCAACATATCAGAATATTTTGAATTTTTTTCAGCAAGCCAAATATTGAAAAATCAAGGATTAAGTGACGATGAAGTAGATAATGGTATTGTTGGAAAAGGATTGGATGGAGGATGCGATTCGATTTATTTATTTTTAAATAATTTACTTATTACGCCAGATGTTGTTGAACATATATCTGCACCAAAAGATTCCATTCTGGAAATGATAATTATCCAGTCAAAGAAGACCACATCATTTGGAGAAGATGCAGTGATGAAGTGGAAAACCATCTCTGGAAATCTTCTGGATTTATCAAAAACAACAACTGATTTTACGGCAAGATATAATACCGATATTCTCGAAGCATTTACTACGTTTAGGGATACATATACACGTTTGATAACCAGCAGGGTAAAGTTGAAATTTAGATTTTACTATGCAACATTAGCATCAGAATTACATCCTAATGTAATTCAGCAAGCCGAAGAACTGAAAGATACCATAAAAGGATTATTCCCGAATGCAGTTGTTGAGGTAACTTTTGTTGATTCTGATACTCTGTTTGAAATGTATAATGCGGTGATAGAAAATAGAGTGAATCTTAAATTTGCAGATATTCCAATTTCGCCAAATCAAAAAAATTATGTTGCGTTAGTTGATTTGAAAAGCTATTTTAACTTTATAGTAAATGATGAAGGCGATGTGAGAAAGAGTTTTTTCGATTCTAATGTGCGTGATTATCAAGGAAAAAATAATGTAAACAGTAGTATATCCGAAACATTACATAGAGCCGATGATAATGATTTTTGGTGGTTAAATAATGGAGTTACAGTACTGGCATCCGAAGCTACATTGGTAAATAATAGAGAGTTACAAATTGTTAATGGATTACAAACTTCAATGGAAATATATAATTATTTTTCCGAAAATAGAGAAGCATTAGAGTCAGAAAAACGTTCCATATTGCTAAGGATAATTGTTCCTGATAATGAAGAATCAAGAGATCAAATTATCTTTGCTACAAATAATCAGACAAATATTCCTAAAGCAACATTGCGTGTGACGGATCCTATACATCTTCAAATTGAAATGTATTTTAAGAGTAGAGGATTATTTTACGATAGGAGAAAAAATTATTATAAAAATCAGGGACATAAGCCTGCGGAGATTGTTGGGGTATCTTTTCTTGCACAATGTCTTATTACAATTTTCCTGAAAAAGCCAGACTATGCACGAGCAAGACCATCAACATTGCTGAATGACGAAAAAACATACAACGAATTATACGAAAAGAATAATGATCTAGAGGTATTTTATAGAGTAGCTTTACTAGGTAAAAAAATCCAGAAAAATGTAAGAAGTGGTTCTGATTATTCTTCAGCAGAAAAAAGTGATATTTTATATTATGTACTGTATGCAGTTATTGCAGATGTATTGGGTAAGAGAAATATTACTCCCGCTGATATTAAGAACTTGGATATGGATTCTGTAACGGATACCTTAATTGAAGATATTCGAAATAGAGTATACGAAATATATAAACAGCATGGAGGAAATGGACGTGTAGCCAAAAGTGCAGAATTTATACAGTATATAGATAATATGTTAGATGAATAAAGTGAAGACAACCCTCCCGGCCATCATGGTCAGTAGGGTTTCGTACGTTTATGAAATTATGCATTAACATCAATACTAACACCTGATTTCAGTTGGATGGTGATGTGGTCATCTCAGATGATTATCTGTTGGATCCAGCGTCGCACCAGTGATTCGTCAAATTCGGTGAGATGGGTAGTCTGCTGTGCGATGCAATCCTACAGGTCATTGATCCATCATTTGTACCTGCATCAAGTGTGGTGACGTTTATAGATGAAGCGCTGGTTCGAAAGTATATCGAGCAGATCAAGATATTTGAAGACCATTTCATGGTTTGCTTTAAGGCAAAGTTGGAAATAGATATTCGAAGATAGGTTTTTATAAGTGTTTGTAGCAAAGGCGAAGGCTCCTGCTTATTTTTTGCTAAAGTTTAGGGGGATAGATTGAAAAAACAAAAGAAAATTGTTATTAATCGAGATAATGTTGAAGAATTTGTACGTTCACGTAATACTTCAAAAGATTATTCTAATAAAACAAGAATGCAAAGACAAAAATTATATATTCAAACTTATATTAATCAATTGAAAACTAAACTTACAAATGATTATTCAATAACACTTCAAAAAATGTATGATTTTTATAGTAAATTAAAACAGCTTGTATTACAATTGTTTTATGAAGAAGATAAGTAGGAGGGGTGTTTTTATGTATAAGATAAATGATTTATATGATTTAACACATAGTCAAGCAAAGGATTATTTATCAAAATATGAGTATCCTTGGCAAGCTTTAAAAGGAATTAAAGATTTTATTATTGAATTAGGAGAAACTTTAGGGGATGAATATCAAGAAGTGAATGAACATGTTTGGATTCACAAAGATGCTAAAGTTTTTGATAGTGCTTATATTGGTTCACCTTGTATTATTGGTGCAGGAACAGAAGTGAGACATTGTGCTTTTATCAGAGGAAGTGCATTAGTAGGGGAAAATTGTGTTATTGGTAATTCTGTTGAGTTAAAGAATGTTATTATTTTTGATAATGTACAAGTTCCTCATTATAACTATGTAGGTGATTCTATTTTGGGATATAAGTCTCATATGGGTGCAGGATCAATTACAAGTAATGTTAAAAGTGATAAGACATTAGTAGTTGTAAAAGATAGATTTAACCATGAAGAAATTGAAACTGGACTTAAAAAAATGGGTGCAATGCTAGGAGATTATGTAGAAGTAGGATGTAATAGTGTTTTAAACCCTGGAACTGTTATTGGAAGAAATAGTAATATTTATCCATTATCTAGAGTAAGAGGTGTTGTACCAGAAAATTCAATTTTTAAGGAACTTAATGATATCGTAGAAAAGAAATAATTATTAGAGGCAATGTGATTTAAAAACATTGCTTTTTTATTGATATTATAATCATACATGTAATTAAAATTATAAAAATTTAAATTAGATGAGTATTTAAGTAATTAAAATAGCATATTGGTTATAAAGGGTTGATAAAAATTAAAAAAATGATATGGTTTAAGTAAATATTCTATATGAAGAAAGGATAGAAAAAATGAATAAAAAAGTAAGAAAAGCAATTATACCAGCGGCAGGATTAGGGACAAGATTTCTACCAGCAACAAAAGCAATCGCTAAAGAAATGTTGCCAATCGTAGATATTCCAACAATCCAATATATCATTCAAGAAGCAGTAGACAGTGGAATAGAAGAAATCCTGATTATTACAAACAGTAATAAACATGCAATGGAAAATCATTTTGATAAAAACTATGAACTAGAAGAAAGATTAAAAGAATCAGGAAAACTAGAACAAGTAAAAATGATTCAAGATATAGCAGATATGGCCAATATCTACTATATTAGACAAAAGGAACCAAAAGGATTAGGACATGCAGTACTTTGTGCTAAATCTTTTATAGGAGATGAACCATTTGCAGTCTTATTAGGAGATGATGTGGTTGTCAATAAAGAAGGAAAACCAGCTTTAAAACAACTCATAGAACAATATGAAAAGACATCAGCATCTGTAATAGGAGTACAAACAGTTGATAAAAAAGATGTCAGCAAATATGGAATCGTAGAACCATCAAAATCACATCCAGCAAAAGGAAGACTGGTAAAATTAACAGATATGGTAGAAAAACCAGCAGTAGAGAAAGCACCAAGTCAACTAGCAGTCTTAGGGAGATATGTATTGACACCTGAAATCTTTGAATTGTTAGAAACACAAGGAAAGGGAGCAGGAGGAGAAATCCAATTAACAGATGCTATTAAAAGATTATTAGATAGACAAGCAGTCTATGCGTATGATTTTGAAGGAAAGAGATATGATGTAGGAGATAAGTTCGGATTTATCAAAGCAACAATAGATTTTTCATTAGACAGAGAAGATTTACATGATCAAGTGAATGAATATATTCATACATTAGTTGAAAAAGAAAAAGCTAAATAAAATATTATAAAGAAGCCTTTATTTAAGGGTTTCTTTTTTATAAAAATGAGTATAAAAGTATAATAATTTTTCTTTTTACAATATCTAAAATACTCTATAAACACCAAATCATAAAAAAATATCAAAAAAGATCAATGGGAAAAACGTTGATATAAAGGCAGAAAAAGAGGTAAAAAGAGAAAAAATAAAAAAAGAACAAGAAAAAGCTTTACAAAAGGGAGAGGGGATGGTAATATAAATGGGCACTCGACGAGAGAGTCAAGTGAGAGGACATTGAAAACTGAACAGGAAAGAATAAAACACAACGTCAATTAAGTTTAAGAAATAAAAAAGAGCTAAACAGACCAAAGTTGTCTGAAGAGATAGAAGGACAATGGAGAGTTTGATCCTGGCTCAGGATGAACGCTGGCGGCGTGCCTAATACATGCAAGTCGAACGCATCACGTAAGTGATGAGTGGCGAACGGGTGAG
>PVML01016992.1_pt1 | contig 104115 bp, 122 predicted proteins | sample 1853371 | NCBI WGS metagenome assembly PVML01 (sample SAMN08533508, study PRJNA380276) | Human gut metagenome, whole genome shotgun sequencing project. | isolation source: participant 1, chromium library | host: Homo sapiens | collected 2017 | reverse complement strand
AGCCGTAGATTGCTTCCCGCAAATACTTCCCGTCTGTGATTTCTGCCCGGTGCTGCAATACCTCGTTCCAGTCCTTGAAAAGAGGGATAAGCCGATGGACGGTCAAGCCCTCCGGCACAAGCTCCGCAAGGCGGCTGCAAGCATCGTTTCCGGCGTTGTCGCTGTCAAGGCAGAGGTAAACGGTTTTGATGTTCAGACGGTCAGAAAGGAAACGCAAAAGGGCTTTCTCGCCCACGCCGCCCAGTGCAAGGTAGCTTTGTTTCTGCCATTCCTTTTTGAACAGGCAGAGGAAAGATAACAGGTCTATCGGGGCTTCAAAAACAAACAATCTTTCGCCCTCGCCCCGGTAGCAGAAGTTAAAGGCTTTGTCGCTGCCTTTCACATCAAGCCGGAAGTTTCCCGCCGTTCCCTTGCTGTGGGCGTAGCGCGGTATTCCGTCCTCGTCCCGCCCCACAAATACGGCGTTGTGGTGGGCTGCGTCCTCGTAAATATCGCCGCTGGCAAAGAAAAAGCCCGACACATCTTCATCAATGCGGCGGGCTGCTGTGAGGTAGTTCCTCGCTATGCGGTTGTCGGTGCTGCGGGGTGGCAGCCGGAAGTCGGATAGGGGCGCGGGGCAATGTCTGTCCGGCGGCGGGGCGGCTCCTTTTTCGCCTGTCAGCAGTTCAACGGCTTCGGTGAAGCTCTTGCCGAAAAACTCCATGACAAAATCAATGGGTGCGCCGCCTTTGCTCTGGCTGTGGCGATACCATTTATTTCCCCGGACGGTCAGGCTGTCGTGCCGCTTCCAGCGGTATTCATTTCCGGCGCGGGTAAGCTGCTCGCCCCGTCCTTGCAGAAACGAAACAAGGTCGGTTTGGTTGGCGCGGTCTATTTGTTCTTGGGTGTAATACATAAAAGTTCAACTCCTTTCAGCGGTCTATATCATGCCGTTTGGTGCGGCTCTGCGTCTGCTCCGGTTGGTCGGCGCGGAGTGCAATATCCACGCATTTGCGGATTTTTTGAAGCTCTGAAACATTGGTGCGGGTATCTTTCAGTTTGGTATAATCGCTGTCCCTCTGTGTTTTGAGGTCAGCATATTCCTGTTCCCATTCCGCAATAGGCAAGGTCTTTGTTCCTTTCGGCAGATTTGCATGGAGATAGCGACTTGCTGCGTTCCATAGGGTCAGCTCGGCGCGGTGGGCTTCCTCGTACTTGTCGCGCTTGTTTGTCCAGCCGTTTTGCAGCTTTTTCAGTTCATCGTGAATGGGCTTGTACTCTGTGTAGTTCTTCCCGTATTCAATTAGCTTTTGTAGCTTCTTCATGCGTTCCTCGGCGGTTTTCATTCCTGCCCGGATTGAATAGGCTCTATCACTGACAGAGGAAAGAGAAGCGTCCAGCTCGTCAAGATTAGAGATGCCATGCTCGGAGAGATAGTTGACCGCTGCCGCTATGGTTTTCAGTTCATCGGCTGTGTGCTGTTGTTGCCAACGCTGCGAATACTTCCGGCTCTTTTCTCTCTGAACGCTCAAATACTTCATCAACAGATTTGCAAGGTTGGGAGCTTGCGGCGACTGCTTCGGGGCGGTTTCCCACACTTTGAACAGGTCGGCAATCCATTCTTTGAGTTTCTCAATCTGCGCCCGGATTTCCCGGATAAGGCGGTTTGTCTTTTGAATACTGCGGTTCAGTGCGCCTTTCTCGGTGGCGATACCTTTCTTCTCCATCTGGCAAGCCGCCACGCCCATGTGGACGGTGGGTATTTCGTCTATGCCGCGCTCGGCGTTGCTGCGGTGGTCGATACGCTCCGGGCTTCCGTTTCTCTCCAAAAAGTCGTTGGTAAAGTCAGCCCACGCCTTGCGCCACAAGAGGGTGTTGTCCTTGTCGTTCCAGCCTGTAAGGTCAATTTTGTGCGTCTTGTATCTGCCGCTTGGCAAGCGGATACGCTCACCGTTTTCATCAAGGTCATATTCCTTTTTGGATTTCGCCGCCCATGCTCCGCGCTCGTCAAGTGGTCGCATAGTCAGCATGATATGACAATGGGGGTTGCCGCTGTTGGTGTCGTGAATGGCAAAATCCACACACATTCCTCTGGAAACAAATTGAGAGGAACAGTATTCCCGGACAAGCCGGATCTGTTCCTCTCTGGATAATTCTATGGGGAGCGCTGCGTCAATCTCACGCGCAAGCTGGGCGTTCCCGGCTTTCTCGTAAAGTTCCACGCTGTTCCACAAGGTTGAACGGTCAGAGAAAGAGGGCGGTGCGTGGGGCGGCAGCATGATTTCGGTATGGACAACGCCGCCTTTACGGGTGTAGTCATGGGTCATTCCGTCCCATTCGTTTGTCAGCTTTTCACCGCTTCGGTAGGCGGCTGCGGCAACGGCTGATTTGCCTTTTCCTCGGCTCACAATGCCGATGTTCCAATGGTAAATGGCTATGGGTATCACCTCCCGGATAGGATAATAAAACCCGCAAAAATGGTACAGACGCCAACGGCGGGTGTACTGTTTTTGTGGGTGTGCAGGGATAGCCGCGAAGCGGCGCAAGGGGTGCAGCCCCTTGTTGCGGCAAAGCCGCCATATCGGAGCGCGGGGAAAGCTCCCTGTGCGGAGATAAGCCCTCGGCAGAGCGCACACGCCCGCAAGGGTGTATAAGTGCGCCCTTAGTTCCTAAGGGATTTTCAGCTTGTCGCTCCCTCGGCTCGTTTTTTCAGATATTCCCGCGCTGGCTCACTCGTCAAGGCAAGCCGGAGAAGTGCTGTGGCTTCCTCGTCGGTCATGTTCTTTGCTTCCGGCACAACGCTTTCAAAGACCGCGCCCCGGACAATAAGGCGGTGGCTGCGCGTTCTGCGTTCCTCTTTGGATAGCTTCTGACGCAACATTTTTTCCCGGTTCTCAAACTGCTGGATTTTCTTCTTTCCGTCCTCAATCTCGGCTTGCAATTCCTCGCGGGTTTTCTCTCTCGGTTTCGTCATGGGTGGTCGCTCCTTTCTGTCCGTAGACATAGAAAAAGGACAGTCGATTTTCTCGGCTGCCCTTGTGGGTGGCTATTCAATTTTAGTCTGCTGTTTTCAAATATATAAAATAGCTTGCTGTTCCGCCATAGCCATTTTCAGTATTCCATTCAGCTGTTACTTCATAAATATATCCGCCCAGTTTAAGAGTGAGTACGTTTCCAACAATAGTTACATCTTCGCTGTTTGTAGCAGGCTCTCCCCAATGTTCGTCACTCCAGCACTGCACACTTAAAATTGTATCTGGGTCTTCTGTAAATCTTAATGTAGCTGTTGTTTCTGTTGTTTCAAATGGCGGGGACAACAGATCCTTGCACTCTAACGGGTGTGGGCTATCAGCTATTGTGCTTTCAGCAGTTCCGTCAATATTTGTTTTTTGCCACGAATAAGTTCCTAATACTGCACCGATAGCGGTTTCGTCACTCACAACGCTTAATGTGGGCGGTTCTTCCAAAATTATATTGGCAGTCCCAGAGTTTAGTAATTCATTTGCATAGCTGTTGAGTGCTTCACATGGCTCATATTTTGTCTTATAACCGATACCGTCAATGACAATAAATGGGTTATACGCCATAATATCTGTTTGTGTACCGTCTACCATAGTCAAGGTAAAAACAACGCCTTGTCCAGCATACTCTGTGTAAGAATTATCCTCATTATAGACAACAACATCATTCAAATATTCAACTAATTCTTGGATATTTTCAATCTCAATCGTTTTGTCTGGCGGTGTTAATAACACTTTAGCGGAAACAATCTGCGCTGCGTCCAAATCCTTATACGGTTTTTTCCCCTGTTGTGAAAAAAATACGATTACCGCGATACCTACTAAAATGATACAAGCTATTGCAATCATCAATCTCTTTTTTCTCATGGAACAAGCCTCCTGTTCTTCTCTGTTACTTGTATAGACGAAAAAATTGAAAGGAAGTTTCACTATCTATAAATATCATAGCACATGGTTATGAATAAATCCACCTCATTTCAGACTGTCAGTGGCCTTGTTTTCTCTGGCAGACCGCCGCGCAGCTTCCCGCCGTTCCTCGTTGTATGGGGCGGTCAGACGGAAAGAGAAACGCCCCTTTGCAATATCAAACTCCATGCAGTCCGTTTCGGGGTCTGCGTCGGTCTGGCGGCACTGGTCGGGGTGCTGTCCGGCGTAGGCGGCAAGCCGCTTCTTTAAGTCGGTGTTGTGGGTGCGGATATGGATAAGGGGGTCTTTCTCGTCAAACCAAATATCGGTGGTCTTTTCCTGCTTCGTAAGCCCTGTTCTCATAAACTCTCCTTTCTGCGCCCCTGTTACGCAATAGGGGCATTTTTCGGGTGTTTTTCCCGGCTCTTGACTTGGGGAAAATGAGGATTTTCAAATAGAAACCGCCCAGACGGGGAGTGTATCGTCGGGGCGGCTGTTATCGCAAGATTTCCGTTTTTTCCGGTTCTTGACCGTCAAACGCGGATAAACGCGAACTGTCGGCAAGCACCAGTTTGAGCAGCTTGTCGCGGAATGTTTCTGTGCTGCTGTGATTGAAAAATAACTCCGCAACAATGGTCTGCCCGTTCCTCTGGGTCGTGATGATACTGTCGGGGGTCTGTTTTGCCATAGGCGGCTCCTTTCTTTGGGCGCAAAAGAGGGATTTCCCGTAGTTCGGAAAATCCCTCTTGGTTGACGGTTATTCTGTTTTACTGTGCGGGCTGTGCGGCGGCTGCCTGTGCCTTTCTCCTTGCCCGGTATTCCCGCGCTTTCATGCGGTCATACTCCCGCTGCTTTTCAAGATTTCTCGCCCGGTATTCCCTTGAATAGTTGCGGTGGTAGGCGCGGCTCTTTTCCTTTTTGGCTTCTTCGATTTCCTCCCGCATTTGCCGGATTTCCTGCTCCGTAGGCTCTGCAAGCTGTGTCACTTCATTCTCAAACTTGCCGATATAATTGAAATATATGCTGATGTGCTGGATTGCGTATCTCGCCCTTTTCTGGTCGCGCTCATGCACTTCAATCCGGCTGATAAACTCGTTGAGAATGGTGGGTGTAAGGTCGGTAAAGGCAGCATGACGTTCCGTCAGCTTCAAAAACTTCTGCGCCCGTCCTCCCGCGTTCTCGTAAGCGGATAGCTGCTCTTGGAGCGTGGCAAGCTCCGCTTTCAGCGCGTAGTATTCTTCCGAATACTTCTGCGACATCTGCTCATAGCGGTCTTGCGGGATCGCGCCGAGGGCGTTGTCCTCATAGAGCTTATTCAGCACCTTGTCAATCTGTTCAAGGCGCGTCGTGATTTGCGGAATACGCTTCTGCTGCTTTTTGGTCTGGTCGGTCTGCTGCATGGCAAGGTTCTTTTTCACTAATGCTTCAAACTCCGCCCGATTGCTGATAGAATAGTCCTCGATTTTCTTCAGCACTTCCGCGATGGTCTGCATGAGCAAGTCCGCGTCCATGATGTGCGGAGAATGGCATTTGGGGTTCTTGGCTTTCCCCTTGTGGTACTCGCTGCAAAAAGCAACGTGCCGCTTGCCGCCGTTCCGGTAATCTATACGAATGTGCATTTTTGCGCCGCAGTCTTTACAGAAAAGCAAGCCGGACAGAGGGTGGATTTCTCCGTCCCCGTTGGGGCGTCTGACGGGTGCGTTTTCCAAAATCCGCTGTGCGGTTTCAAAATCGCTGCGGCTGATAATCGGCTCATGCACATTTTCTGTGATGTGCCACTGGCTCCGGTCTACATAGTGGTTATGTTTATCCCGGAAATGCTTTGTAGTCTTGAAGTTGACTACATCGCCGCAATACTCCTGCCGTGTGAGGATATTGGTCAAGGTGGCTTTGTTCCACTTGCAGCGGTTATCCTCGTTGAGCGTCTTATTTTTACAGGTTCCCCGCCCTCGGTCTTTCATATAGAAAGTGGGGGTTGGGATTTGCTCCTGTGTCAGATATACGGCGATTTGGTTGCGGTTTTTCCCGCCGATAAACAGACGGAAAATCAAACGGACAACCTCGGCGGCTTCTTCGTCGATTATCCAAAAATCCTTGTTGTCCGGGTCTTTGACATAGCCGTAAGGGGCTTCGGTGACAATCGGCTTTCCGCTCATGCCTTTGGTCTTAATGCCCGTTTTCACTTTCTTGCTGATGTCCTTTGCGTACCACTCCGACATGATATTGATAAAGGGCGCAAACTCCAATGTGTCGGGCTTCTCGCTGTCTATGCCGTTGTTGACCGCGATAAAGCGCACATTGTTCCGTCTGAATATCTCCATCGCGTTGCCGACTTGGAGATAGTCGCGCCCCCAGCGGGTAAGGTCTTTCATAATGCAGACACCGATTTTCCCGTTTTCCACATCGTCCATCATGCGGGAGTAGGCGGAACGGTCAAAAAACCTGCCGCTTTCGTCATCGTCGATGTAGTGCCGGATATTGGTTAGGTGCTGCCCTCTGGCATAGTTCTCCAAAAATATTTTTTGGTTCTGTATGCTGTTGCTCTCGCCGCCGTCCCTGTCCTCGTCGCCCACGGAAAGGCGGGAGTAAAGGGCTGTAATTTTGCTATAATCAGTCATGTGCATAACCTCCTGTGCGTCCATGTATGTGTCATTTACACTTAAAATTATGCACTCCATCGGGCAGAACCATACTCCATGCCGTGGCGGTATTTCTTTGCATTTTTGCTTTTCAGATACACCGCCAGCCGCAGACCAGCGCCACAGCACAGGCCCACCAGTAAATCCAGCGGGTGCAGGCTGGGCCACCAGCCTGCCAGCGCCACCGGCAGCGTGGAGAAGAAGGAGAGCATTTTTGCTGAAGCGTCCGCGCCCTGTGCCATGCGCCATGCCTCCCCGAAGTTGGTGGCAAACAAGCCCATCAGGAGATACGGCAGGTTCAAAATCAGGAGCTTTTTGATGTCAAGCTGCTTTTTCATCGTTCCAGCTCCTTTCGCCTGGTGCGGTCCACCACGGCATTTTTGACCAGCTCTTTGAACTGGTTCAGCTTTGCCAGCACAGACGGACGCTCTGTTTTCTCTGCTTTTTTGACCTTTTTGCCGGTGTACTCGGTAAAGGCTGCTGTCAGCGCATCCGCATCACGACCTTTGAAAAAGATCAGGTACTTGGGCGGGGAGCTGCTGCGGTCTTTCTTCACCGCATAATCCACACCGTATTTCCGGGCGATCTTCTCAAACTCCTTGATGGAGGGATCGGTGATCTCGATATTGGAAACGCCCTGGTTCTGACCAATGAGCTGCTTGACCGTCTGCTTACCCTGGGGCTTCACAGGCGCGTCCCGACTTCTCTGCTTATTCAGCTTCTTTTCCTTGCGATGGGCAAGGTATTTACAAATGGCGGCCTTAAACAGCCGCCCGGTGAACTTTGTGCCGTTGACCACCAGCGTCAAAGTCCTGTTTTCCACTTCTTCCTGCATGGGATAACGCCTCCTTTCCACGGATTTTGCAGGGATGGGTCTAAAAATCTAAGGCGGGACCACCAGCCGCCGCAGAAGATACCGGGTCATCATATCATCAGCAGGATACTGTCCCGCAGCTGGGCAAAATGCAGCTTGCCCTGGGGCGTTACCAGCGTATAGGAGCCGGTATGCCCGTGGTTGCAGTAGTCCTTGACGGTGAACAGGCCGTCGTTGGCAGGTTTTGCATAAGGCAGTACATTCCCGGATGGGGCGCGGTACACAAACCGCTGTTCCAGCAGGAAACGGACAAACCGACGCTCCGGCACAACCAGTTCCTTGGCGGTGGTACGGAGATTGGTGCTGTGCTTGAGGTCGATAAACAGGTCATAAAAGGCTGCCTTGCCCTCCAGCATGGCGTTTTCCTCCCGCAGCGCCGCATTTTTCTCGCGCTCGGCCAGCAGGTCGGAGCATAGCTTCATCATGGCTTCCGGGGAAGTGGCAACTTCCCACAGCTTTTCTCTGGTGATGTAAGCCCCATGCTTTCGGATAGAGGGCAGCACTTCATCGAACACCCAGCGTTCAAATCGTTCCGCAGAGGGCAGCTTACTGTGAACGATCAGGCGGTACACATCGCCTTCGGGAATAAATTTCATTCGCTGAATACCGCCGTTAGAAGGGGTCGGTAAAACGCAGACCCCTTTGCAGTGGGCTGTGATGGCATCAGCGGTACGTTGGTATCCAAGTGCTTTCGCAATATCCTTTCCGCAAAACAATACCTTGTCGTCCTGCTCAAAAGTGCGGATACTGCCAAACTCCGGGTTTTTGAAAATTTCCATTTGGTTCATAGCGTAACCTCCTGTAAAAGTCGTTGTTGTGGGATGAAAAAAGACGGCCTTACCAGCCGCCTGCGTTCATATCGTGATTGACCTGTGAAGTGTAGTGGTTGCTGATGGTGGTGGGAGCGTTAAACAGCACTGTCAGCAGGTACTGCTTCATGTTGCGGACCTCGGTGGTGTTTTTCTGCAAGCTGTCCATGACAAACCGGATATGTTCGCTGTCCAGCTTCAAAAACCGGGAGCGCACCACCTCATGGGGGAAGTCGCTGCCTGCGATCCGGGTGGTTTTGCGTCTGGCACAGACGGTTTCCACCATCAGTTCCACGATCTCATCCAAATCCTCCCGATAGGTGGCAAACTCCCTGCACAGGTAGTCATACTCGATGTTCTCTAAAATCAATTCCCGATAATTTTCTATCTCGGAGACAGACATCGCATCCCTTCCTTTCCGTTCCGGCGGGCTTGCCGCCGCTGTTTCCCGGAAGGGAATGGAATCGGTACTTGATCCATGAGTAATTGATTTTTGAGTATTTGATTTCTCTATATTTAATTCTGCGGGCTTTTCCGTATCCGGTTTCTCCATATCCGGGTTTCCCGTATCTGGTGAAGCCGTATCCGGCTGGGGCGTATCCGGGTTCTTCGGCTGTGGCTGTTCGTAGATGACATACTCGGTATCACTGATCCGCCCCTGCTTGTCCCGCAGTTGATGACGGACAATGTACCCGGCAGCTTCCAGCTCCCGCAGCGCACCGCCGATGGCATCCACGCCCTCTTTGCAGATGGCGGCAAGCCCTCTGGTGGTATAGTTCCAGTCCTCCGGTAAGGACAGCATCATGGAAAGCAGCCCCTTGGCTTTCAGGGACAGCTTCCCGTTGCGTAAATGGTGATTGCTCATCACGGTATAATCTCTGGTTCGTTCAATGCGAAATACGGCCATTGACCTCACTCCTTCCAAATTTCTCAGGGTATGAAAAAAACCACAATCCTGTAAAAAGAATTGTGGCAGTCAGCTGTTTTGTTCACTTTTTCTGCGCCGGTAGGGGCGCTTGGGAATGGGCGGTTTGTCCAACAGGTCATCTCCCTGAGAGAATGGCAGAGTTTGCAGAACACAGTCAATCTCGCCGGATTCCATATCATGCTGGGAATGGCAATCCTCCCGGATTGCTTCCCGGATTTCCTTTACAGTACACATTTCAATCCTTTCCTTTCGCAGTAATGATTTGTTTATGAGTGGCGGCGGCGCTTGTCCGGCTTAAAATCGAGGATATGTCCCTCAATCACACGGGCATACCGCTTGATTTTGATTTCCCGATGCTGCTGGCTCAGGAGGGCGGCCTGATAGCCGTCCTCGGTCAAAAACAGCCGCATTTCATCACCGGGACTGCCGTAGGCTGTGCTGGGACGCAGGACGGAAAACTCAATCATCCAGCGGGTGTTATCCCAAAACCTCTCTACGGCAAGAATGTTGTGTCCTTTCAGCTCACGGGCTGAAATATCTCTCATAGGCAGCTCCTTTCATCGTTCCTGGTCTCTCTGACGCTTTCTTTGCCACTGTTCCAGCAGCTTGATAATGGTTTCCTGCATCCGCTGGGGCGTGTAGCTCTTGGGAAAATACTTCCGCAGAGTGTCAGATGTGAAGGTCACCTTGTCCAGATTGCTTTTCTTTTCCTCGCCCATAATGGCCCGCATCACATCAATGGATAAATGCCCCTCCTGGCTGAACTTCTTGAGCCGCTGGGCTTGGGAGAGAGAAGGGGTGGCCTGTTCGCTGTCCATCGCGTCCAAAAGCTGGGTCTGTTCCTCTTTTTTCAGGAACGACAGCTCATAGGCTGGATTAAAGGCGATTTTCTTTTCATCCACCATATCCAGCAGTTCGGGAATCAGTTCGGTCAGGCGGATATAGCGGAAAATCTGATTTTTACTCTGGCCTACCTGTTCAGCTAACAATTCGCTGGACTTCTTTCCAAAATCGTTCCCAACTTGGGAACAATTTTCTTTTGTTGGCCTACCAGCCTGCCGCTTCATAGCCTCAAGCTTCATACGGTATGCAAAGGCTCTCTCGCTGGGGAGCAGGCTTTCACGCTGCAAGTTGCTGTCCACCATGATGATGGTGGCGGCATCATCATCCAAATCCCGGACAATGACCGGCATGGTTTCTTTCTCAGCCAGTTCACTGGCTCTGTGCCGCCTGTGTCCGGCTACCAGCTCATAGCCGCCATCCGGGTCCGGTCGAGCAATCGCCGGAACCAGAACGCCATACTGCTTGATACTGTCGGCGGTCTCCATCATGGCTTCGTCATCCTTGACTTTGAATGGATGCCCTTTGAACGGGTGCAGTTCCGACAACGGGATTTCTACTACTTTTTCTCTCTGAGCATCGGCACGGCTCTCCTCCGTAGAAAACAGGTCATCTACCGAGGCCAGCTCTATTTTTTTCGCGCTGCTTTTCAAGTTTCAACACCTCCTTCGTCAGATTTCGATACCCCTCTGCCACCTTGCCGCCAGGGTCATGGGCGAAAATACTTTTTCCCTCTGCACTGATTTCCTTTGCCCGGACAGAGTGCGGAATCTCTGTTCCAAAGATTTTGATTTTACTTCCATAGGTGTCCCGCAGCAAAGCAGCAATCTCTTTTGCAAAGTTGGTGCGGTTATCCACCATCGTCAGCAGGATACCGTCAATCTGGAGCTTTGGATTGATCTGCCGTTTCACCTTACTGACCGTAGATAGAAGCTGTTCCAGCCCTTTGGCGGGCAGATACTCCGCCTGAACGGGGATTATGACCCTGTTGGCGGCTGCCAAGGCATTGACCGTGAGCATACCCAGGGAGGGCTGGCAGTCAATCAGGATATGGGAATACTGTCCCTTTACGGTATCCAGATACTGCCGCAGGATGGTCTCTCGGCTCATGGCATTCACCAGAGAGACCTCCATACCGGAGAGCTGGATGTCAGCGGGCATCAGGTCAACACCCTCCGGGTGGCGCAGGATACCCTCGCTGGGTCGCAGTGGCTCGTCCATCAGGATGCGGCCCATCGCGTCGGACAGGGTAAAGGGCAGCTTGTCCGGCTGGGGATGGCCCAGGCTGATGGTCAGGCTGCCTTGCGGGTCTCCGTCGATCAGCAGCACTTTCTTTCCGGTCTGCGCCAGCCCGATCCCCAAGTTGGCACAGGTCGTTGTCTTGCCAACGCCGCCTTTCTGGTTGGCAATGGCGATAATTTGCGTGTTCATAACAATCACCTCGTTTCTGAAATGAAAAAAGGGAGAATGTGACATAAATCAACATTCTCCCTGAGAAACGATATGCGATTGTATTGCTGCTTGTCTTATTTGTGTTCAGCTTTCAGGGAGCCATCCCGCCGCAAACCCGCATGAATACTGGATTTCTGCTTGTTTGTTTTTCCCTTTCCCGAATAACCTCTGTTCAATGAGTGGTATATTCGTGACTCCAGCCGGAAAGTGACTACGGTGCTTCGTGCAAGGGGAATGGAGGGAAAACACACCGCCAATAATGCTATTTACGGTTACCGGAAAAGTGAGGAAGATAAAAACCAGTGGGTAATTGACGAAGAAGCTGCCGAGGTGGTACGCAGGATATACCGGATGTCTTTGGAGGGAAAAGGACCCTATGAGATTGCAAGAATACTGTCAGAGGAACAAATCGAGCGTCCATCCTATTATCTTGCCAAGCAGGGACTTGGAACCTGCCGTTCCAACAATAATTGTTGTGGTCAAGCTTTTTTGTAACACTTGTGGCTAAAAAAATAGTGCTTATCAATTTATGCTGCCGTCCTTGCTTCATATGGGGTTCGATAACCATTATAACTGTGTGGACGAACATGATTATAATCAACGTATGCAAATTCTTCTACCTTTTGATAGAGTGTTTCCTCTGTTGTAAACTCATACAAATTTGTGCATTCATTCTTCAAGGTATTGAAGTAACGCTCCATCGGTGCATTGTCGTACGGATATCCTGCTTTGCTCATGCTCTGTGTCACATTTACCGATTCGCAGAATTCGGTAAATGCTTTGGACGTATACTGTGAGCCCTGGTCAGAATGTAAGATAAGGCCATCTTTGATTGTTGACTGCGATTCCAGCGCTTTTCGGAGCGTCCGGATCGCAAGATCACTGGTAATGTTACGATCTGTTATGCTGGCAATCACACTCCGGTCATGCAAATCTATAATAGTGCAGTTATAGCGTACTTCATGATTTGCAAGGAACAGATAGGTGAAATCCGTGCACCATTTTCGATTGATTTCATCTGCTGTGAAATTTTGCTTCAGCTTATTATCGAATACTTTATGCGGGTTTCCATGCTCATATCCCGGCTTTTTTGGACGGACAACCGAACGGAGACCAAGCTCTGTGTTCATATATTTATGAACGGTGGTATTACTGTAAGAATAACCTTTACGCTCCAGATAAACTTTCATACTCCGATAGCCGTCAACTCCATTGTGCGAATGATATATTTCCTGAATCTGTGCTTGGACTTCGGCTTTAAGGGTATAATAATCCGCCTTCCGGTGTTTCCGGTAGTTGTAATAAGCATTTGGGCATATACCCAGCCGTCCAAGCAGCCAGCGAATGCCAAATTCATTATGATATTGTTCGATGAATCGATAAGCCTCTAATCGATTTCCTTTGCAAAGAATGCCGCCGCTTTTTTTAAGAAAAGATTCTCCTTACGAAGTTCTTCGTTTTCTCTTTTGAGTCTGAGCATCTCCTTCATGTTGTCATAATCTTCTTTGGCTTCCGGGCTTGACTGGCATTCTTTACTAAACTCGCTACACCACTTAGAAATGCTGGCTTTCGATACCCCATACTCAGCGGTGATGCTTTTGTAGGTACGACCTTCCTCTTCATGAAGACGTACTATTTTTTTCTTAAATTCAGGCGTGTAACTTTGTGGCATGATAATTACCTCTTTTCTCTATTGGATTTATTATATCTTATTAGCCACTACTGTTACAACGTTAGTATAGCACTTCATTTCTCAAATTCCTTTGCTTGATTGGCTTTCACAAAAAAACATCCACCAATAAACATTAGAACAAATAATACAGCCAAGGCTACTGGTTGTTTGATCCTCTTCCCGCACAATGCCTCCCACACCCTTTCGGTAATTCTCGTTTTTTCCTCATGCCTATCACATTTTACACATTGATGATTATGTTTTCCCAGATTTGTTGCTCAATTTGTATTCAAATTATACCATAAAACTTGTGAACAGTTCTACCGTCATTTTGGAATATATGAGAAAAGTCCGAACAGTTTTCTGCCCGGACTTTCTCGCTCAATCATAAATCAATTCCGCTTTCACAATCTCCTCTGCCTGTGCCTTGCAAGCGTTCATCTGCCGCACCCATTCCATTTGGTTTTTGGCTTTTAGTTGCTCGGTCACGCCGTTTTGCTCTGCCAGTGACCGCACGATCAGCTCTATGCGGTTTCGTGCCGCTTCGTCAATCTCGGCGCAATGCTCAAAGAGCTTGGTCTACTAAGCACGGTAATTGCTCTGCTTGGCGTGGCTGTGCTGATTACCTATTCCCCGCAGAATGGTGTGATTTTGCTGGTTATGGCATTTTTGATTAGCCCGATGGGGCTGCCGCTGGCTGCGATCTGGCTGCTGGGAAAGGTGCAGAGTTTGAAATTTGCGATCCAGGATTGGGTGTATGGGTAAATGATGTGAATATAATCTGGAATGAAAAAGAAGCAGGACAATGGGAGATGAGACCCAATGCCCTGCTTCTTGGTTATTTGGAATGAACGGTAGTGTATTTCTGGTTTTTGCTTTTGGGTTTGTCTGGAAACATCATTTCAAGTTTACCAGAAGATAATAAAGGCTTGAGGTAATATTTGCTGAAGTGAGAACGGCTGGAAACATCAATATATGCTTGCATTTCATCTCGACTTTTAGGGTCTGTACAAAATTCCAATAGCAAGTTTTGCTTGCTGATCACAGATGTATCATGTGCGGCATCATGTGCTGTATCATGTACGGAAGCACCGCACATGTTGTAGTTTACATTTTTCAAGATGACCCTGAAATCTGTCGCTGTTGAGGAAAATTCAGGCTTATATGCCGCTGTGTATCCAGGCAGCTTTTCGGTTTCACTGACGATTTTGCGCAGGCCACTTCCACGGCGTTCCATGTACTTCATGCGGTGGAACAGGTCAGCAATCACAGGGTTTCGTCGCATCGAACGAATACTGTAAATATCGTATTCCTGAATTGAGCCGCCGCCAAACATACCGCCCGGAGATGTGATTTCCACCCGATCATCAAACATATCAATATGGATTTCGCTGCCAAGCACAATATAGTCACGATGGATAAGCGCATTAACAAGAGCCTCTGTCACAGCTCGTTCAGCATAATCCGGCTTGTCTACCCGATACTGTGCCTTTTTGACAAAACGGACTTTGGAATTATTGCGAATAAATTCACTGCCGCTTTTCAGTAAATAAATCAAATTTCCCTCGTATTCTTTATCGTCCAGTGCATCATCAAAGATAGAGCCTTTTTCCAAGCCATTCCATCGGGTACAGAACATACGGGAGTTATAAACTGTGTGCTGATCGGTCATGAGCTTTCCGGCATTGGTCAAGACCCCATTTTTGTCAGCCAAACCGAAGGAGACATAATCGGATGGCTCAAAGCGGAGGCCGGTTCGTTCCAGATAGGTTGCCTCCAGGAGTGTGAAGCTGTAATCCTTTTTCACAGCTTCTGTTGTTAAGGTGTCAAAGGACTGATTGGTTCCCTTTAAGATCAGTTCATTTACAATGTAATCCGGGGCAATTACGCTTTCATTTCCAACACGGATATATGCCTCCATCACGCCGTCTGCCTTGTAATAATATGGGGTGCTACGGCCGGGAGAAACCTCCAGAGCTAATAGATTTTTACCATCTTCCTGTAATGGTTTTAAGATAAACTGAGGTAATGGTGTGATACGTTCTTTGATTAAGCGGCTGATCGCTTCAGCATCCTTTTGAACATCGGACAAGCCGATAGGCTCCCGGTCATCGGAGACTCCGAAAAACAGAGTGCCGCCGATTCCATTGGAAAAGGCACTGACACTTTTTAACCAGCTTTTTGGCTTTTTTGTTTCGAGAGCAACTTTGAAATCACATTCTGTTGCTTCAGCAATGAGCTGTTCTATCATAGAAATCCCTCCTTTGAGGTTGTAGAATGTTCTTTTTTATTATACCCAGCGGAGAAAGTTATTGCAATGTCCATTGTAGAGAATCCGAACCCTCACGGAAAGAGCTATAACAAATGGTTGGGCAATCAGGCAAAGCTCTCTCACCGAGAGCTGCTCCGTGTGGCGATTGACAACGCATTATCACAAAGCCCTGCTAATTTTGAGGAGCTGCTGAAGCTGCTGCAAGAGTCCGGCTGTGAGATATCAAAGCGCGGAAAACGTATCGTCTGAAGCTCACCGGTTGGGAGAAAGCAGCCCGTATGGACAGTCTGGGCGAAGGATATGGATTGGAAGATTTGCAGGCAGTTCTCTCTGGGAAGAAAGCGCATACCCCACGAAAGAAAACGGTCACACAGGCAGAGCCGCCGAAGGTCAATCTGCTGGTGGACATTCAGGCAAAATTGCAGGCCGGAAAGGGTACTGGCTATGCTCAATGGACCAAAGTTTTCAATCTGAAGCAAATGGCGCAGACCATGAATTACTTGTCAGAGCATAACCTGCTGGAGTATGCGGTTTTGGAAGAAAAGGCTGCGGCTGCCACGGCACATCACAATGAGCTTTCGGCGCTGTCCTCAACAAGCATGCGGAGAGGAAAATCACAAAGGGATTTTCTTCTCTGCGGGCCGGTGTGTATTAACACAGGCATTGCTTGCCGGGTCACTTATACGAAGAATGCAATCAAGACAGCAGGAATTGAGACCATTAGGGCAGCCAATATCAAGAAAAAAGAAACATAAAAAAGCAGAACATTGTTAATGTCGCAATGTTCTGCTTTTTTATGTTTATGTTAGGCTTTGTTGGCAGTAGTCTACCAGAATTTTTCATTACAGTGTTTTGCTAAACGAATCAGATGGAGCTATACCCTGGATTTTCCTGTATTCTCTGGGCGACATTTTGACTATAGCCTGAAAAGCGCTTGAAAACTTTCCCTGGGTTTGGTAGCCTACCTGGGAAGCAATATCCGCGATAGTGGCATTTGTTTCCCGTAATAATTTCATAGCCTGACGCATCCGAAATTCCTTCATATAGGTGGCGATAGGCTGGCCGTAGACTGCCTTGAATATCTCCTTTAGAGTAGAGGTATTTATCAAATACTGTTTGGAAAGTTCTGCAATCGTAAATCGTTGATCCAAGTGCTCTGTCAACTGTTGATGAATTTCTTTTATCAATTCGGTTTGCTGGGAGAAGTATTGAGTCAGTTCTTTATGCTCCGATTTCATGTTGCTCAAATAAATCAAAATTTCCAGAACCTTCAATTTCAAGAGGGAAATTCGAACGGACACAGGAGCAGAAAAGAGTGGGGCAAAAATATGCTCTAAATCGGAACAGGACGGGATTGCGGATGGCTTTCCGGAGCAAAATCGATCCCGTAACTGGTTTGCCTCTACACCGGCATTCTTTAAAACTTCCGGGCAAATGGAAGAGAGCTGTTTCAGATCCACGGAAATGGAAATCCCCTCTGAATATCCTAGAGGAAACATCATGGCGGAATCCGCACAGCAGGCCATACTGTGCGCAGTCACATCACCTGCACCTAAATAGACGGCAGTACCGCCTTGCATATTCCAACCCACGCGACCACTGCGGCAATAGTAAATTTCCAAAACAGAATCTGAAGCATCGTGCCGAAACTTGACCTCTGAAGCAAGAAAAACATTGAAGGATACCCCTATTCCAGGAAAAGTTTCATATGCCTCCATACACCCTTTTCCAGCGGTAACCGCTCGAAACTGTTCTCCAAAGAGTGCGCTACCCGTTCTACCAGCCCGGCAATGCTTCAAGGCGAGGGTGCCGTTTGGAATCTTTTGGAGTTTTTGAGCGATAACGTTGGATTCTTCTTTTTTCATGGCGTTCCTTTCTGTGTTTCTACTTGCGACGGACAGGCGATTTTTACAAGCCACTCAATCATGTGGTGGAAATTTTGGGCCGGTTCGGTATCGGCAGCTCTATAATAGACCTCTTTTCCGTCCCGGCGGCTAACGATCAGACCTGCTGATTTCAACTGCTTGAGATGGTGAGAAACTGCAGGACTGTCGTCGTAAGTCACCACCATACTGTTTTTTAACAGATTGACATTGCACTCTTGCACGCCGGTCAGGTTGGATACGCTTTTTTGTACCCTAGCTTGGCAGGCCGCAAAAGTCATGCCTGTGACATTGTACTTTTCCTGCATATTGAAACCTTCTTCTCTGGAAAGTAGAATACAAATACGGGGTATAGGTCTCTCCGGTTCTCAGTATAGTCCCGCAAGGAGGTTCTGTATTTCCCGTTCAGAAGAATTTTTGTCCCAAATGGAAGCGTTTCTGAAAGTCGATCCGTCATAAACGCTGCAAGGGCATCCCTTCCAACTTCATGTGATATTGTTCCAGCACATCTTTCAGCGTGATTTCTTGCATTCTTTGTTCCGCTGTTTTTTGAATGTCCAAGTAAAAATCCCGCAGCACCAGTTGGATATTTACACCCACGCCACAGGCTGGATTGGTATGGATGTCCTGGTGGAGCAGGGGCTTGTTGCCCTCCACTGCCCGATAGGCATCCAGCAGAGTGATTTTCTCCGGCTCACGAGCCAGGGCAGGCCGGGGATGTCCCTTCACGCTGACCAGCAGCCCTCCTTTCCGCAAGGCGGACATGAGCTGGCGCACATAGGCAGGATTCGTCTGAATGCTCTCTGCCAGCTTGTTACTGGTCAGGTCGCAGTCTGGGTACAGAGCAATAAAAGCCAGAATATGAACAGCATCGCTAAGGCGGGTGGGATATTTCATGGACTGATCTCCTTTTTTCTTTGATGTTATTTTTATTATAACAGCATATTGACAGCAGCGCAAGAGGATGCTAAAATGATTTGAAGTAAGAATAAAAATAACACCAACCTGAAAGGAATGGCGACAATGAACTTCTATGATGATTTGGTCATGCAGACCCAGATGAATTATTCCAAGTACCATCCTATCTATGCTTCCGGCAGTACGCCTTATCAGCTGACTGACAAAAATCCGCTGCCGTATAGCGAACAGATCAATCGGTTGGTACAGGAGGTAAAGGAAGCTGACTGTGTGGTAGTGGGCGGAGCCTCCGGCCTGTCCGCTGCCGGTGGCGGAGACTTTTACTACGAGGACAACGACTCCTACCGGAAATACTTCCGGCCTTTTGCGGAGAAGTACCACTTCAAAGGTGCTTTTGCAGGGATGATGCACCCCTGGGAGACCCGGGAAGAGTATTGGGGGTATCTTGCCGCCTTCCTTCACACCACCCAGACCGCACCTGTGCGTCATCCCTATCTGGATCTAGACGCTTTGCTGAAAGGCAAGGACTTCTTCATCCTCACCACCAACCAGGATACCCAGTTTGTCAAACTCTACCCGGAGGAGAAGGTGGCGGAAATCCAGGGAGATCACCGGTTCTTCCAGTGTGCTGCCTGCTGCACCGATGACACCTGGGATGCGGTAAAGCCAGTGGCTGATATGGTGGCCGCTATGGGGGATGGCACGAAGATTCCCACCGATCTCATTCCCCGGTGCCCTCACTGCGGCGGCGAGGCTTTCCCCTGGGTGCGAGGATATGGGAATTTCCTGCAAGGAAAGAAATATGAAGAACAGTACGAGAAGATTTCTCGCTATGTACTGGAACACAAAGACAGCAAAATTCTGTTCCTGGAGTTGGGCGTTGGCCGAATGACTCCCATGTTTATCCAGGAGCCTTTCTGGAACCTGACCCTCAGCTTTCCCCATGCTCGATATATTGCTATCAACGACAAATATGACTTACTGCCCAAGCAGTTGGAGGATAAGGGCATGACCATTGTGGCCGACATTGCTCAAGTGCTGCGGGATGCACGGAACACCATGGAAAGCGGAGATAACGATCAATGAGGGTTGGAAACCAAGCGGCGCTTCAGGAACTTGCCGAGCGTATTGCTCAAGCAGACGCCGTTGTGATCGGAGGCGGCTCCGGCCTGTCAAGCGCAGCTGGATACGACCACTACCATTGGTCCCCGGCACTTTCGGAAGCATTGGCTCCCTTTCGCGAACAGTATGGCTTTACCTCCCCGCTGGCTGGATTCTACCATTGCTTTTCCAGCTATGGGGAGCAGTGGGGATATTACAGCCAATATATGCGCTTCATGTGGGAAGCCCCTACTGGGCAGCCCTATCTGGATCTGCAAGCGTTTCTTGCAGATAAATCTGTCTTTGTGCTGACCACTAATGTCGATCAGCAGTTTTTTCGGGTATTTCCCCAGAAACAAATTTGTGCCTTTCAGGGAGACTTTAGCTACTGCCAATGCAGCCAGCCCTGCCGGGATGATATTTGGGAAAACCGCGAAATAGTGAAGGAACTGACTGGTTACTTGGTAGGTGTTCGCCTGCCGGAGGAAGCTGTTCCTCGTTGCCCGGATTGCGGGCGGATGCTGGTGCCCTGGGTACGAGATGATACCTTCCTGGAGGGAACCTTCTGGCAGGATAGTCTGCACCGCTACCATAGATTCCTGCGACGCTGGATAATGGATCAGTCCGACAAAAAAGTCCTGCTGTTGGAACTTGGCGTGGGTGAGATGACGCCCAGTATCATCAAACTACCCTTCTGGGAACTTACTGCCAAAAACGAAAACGTCTTTTATGCATGTCTTAATCGAGAGGTATCTCATAGGCCAGAGCATCTGCGGGGACGCAGCCTGTATCTGCAAGGAGATTTGGCGGAAACTCTAGCTGCCCTCCGGCAGATCCATCGCAGCAACCATAAAATAGAAAGGGGCGAACGAATATGATAGATTGGAACCCTATTGCGGAAAAATTCAGAGAAGCGGACGCTATCTTGATCGGGGCCAGTAACGGACTGTCCATCACCGAAGGACTGCATTTGTTTGCGGACAATGCGGCCTTTGAAAGACTGTTTGGGGATTTTAAACGGAAATACGGCCTTGGGTGTATTTTGCAGGGCATGATGGCTGGATGGCCCAGCGAGGAGGAAAAATGGGCCTTCTGGGCCCGGCTCGTCCATCATTACTGCGGGCAGTACCAGCCTACGCCGGTGATGAACGATTTGAAGGCCATTGTGGGAGAGAAAGATTACTTTGTCGTCACATCAAACGGAGAAGGTCACTTTGAACTGTGTGGCTTCGATCCGACGAAAATCTATGAGATTGAGGGCAACTGGTTTACTATGCAGTGTGCCCGCCCCTGCCACGACACCCTCTATCCTAGTCTGGAGGTGGCCGAAAAATTATCGGCTGCCGAACAGGGCGGCCATGTGCCTACAGAATTGGTGCCGCGCTGTCCCAAGTGCGGCGGTCCCATGGACATTCACATGAGTGCGGGTCAGAGAATGATTCCGGATACCGCTGCCCAGGCACGGTTCCAAAACTTTCTGAAAATCTACCACGGGAAGAAACTGGTGGTTTTGGAGCTGGGCATTGGCTGGCGCAATCAGCTGATCAAGGCCCCGATGATGCGCCTGGTGGCCAGCGAGCCAAACGCCACTTATGTGACCCTCAATCTTGGTGAGATCTACATTACGGACAATATCAAAGAAAAGTCCTTCGGTCTGGACGGGCGACTGGATGAGCTGCTGCCTGCTCTCCGGGAGGCGTGCGAGGCATGAAGTTTGTGGGGACCGTAATCATCTATGCCTATTTGCAGGCGGTGGGAGTTATCAACTCTCATGAATCAGGTTGCTTCCTGAATCCTTTGCAGCAGTAGAAAATGCAGAAAATAAAACGCCGGGAAGTTGACTCAAATTGTCAATGCCTCCCGGCTATTATCTTGCAGATTAATATAGTTAGAATCATGGTATATATTTCATTCCCCATTGGGAAATGGCGTAAAAGACCGGCAACAGATCCCGTCCTTTCTCGGTGAGGGAGTATTCCACCCGTAGGGGCATTTCATTATATTGGATGCGCTGGATCAATTCATCCGCTTCCAGCTCCTTCAGGGCGTTGGTCAGAGCTGTGTTGGTGATGGGCTTGAGAACTTTTTTCAGTTCCCCAAACCGCATGGGACACTTGATGCATAGTTCATAGAGAATTTGGAGTTTCCATTTGCCCTGCAGCATTTGAACCACCGGCGTGACCGGGCAGTTTCCATCATCGGTTAGAATGACACTGCCAACCTTTTCTTTGAATTCTTCATAAGTCATGATTGGATTTTTCCTCGTCTTTTGCAGTATATTTTTTGATACCAGGTACAAATAATTTGCGTACTTGAACAAAAATTGCTATCAGATATAATAAATATATCACTAGTTGGCCGAGCAGTCAACGACTGAAATTTCTTAGAAAGGTCTGAATGACATGAAAGAACTGAACATTATGGAGGCTACTGTTCTGACCTCCCCCAATCCGCTGACACTGATCTGCTCTAAAAAGGAGGACGGTTCTACGAACCTGGCTCCCATTTGCTTTGTATCTTACCTCTCCTTCAACCCGCCCATGGTGGGTTTCGCCACTAGCAAACAGTCCCACACCGGTAAGCAGGTACGGGAGACCGACAAGGTGATTGTCACCGTTCCTGGCGAGAGTCTTGCCCAGACGGTGATGGCCTGCGGAGCGTCTACCGGTGCCAAGACCGACAAGGTGGCCGCCAACAACATCGAGATGATGGCTGTGGAGGGCAGTGACATCCAGATTCCGGTGGATACCCGGCTGGCGATGGTGGCCACCCTGCAGCAGTCAGTGGAGGTGGGCGACCATATCCTGCACATCTGTCAGGTGGACAAGTTCCTGGGCGATGAGGACAAGAAGGGCCTGTATGCCTGGAACGGCTTCGGGAAAGTTGCACCTGCGGTCGAAGGTTAAATCTTAAAACGGTAAGGAGGCGTCAGCGGTGACTGTCTGTATTAAAGACTGTATTCAGAACATGAATCTGGTGATCGGCTGTACGATTGGTTGCAGCTACTGCTACGCCAGAAACAATGTCCGCCGGTTTCACATGATCGACGACTTTGAAAAGCCGGAGTTTTTTCCCAATAAGCTGCGGCTGATGGAGAAAAAGCGCCACAGAATTTTCTGCTCACCGGCATGAGCGATTTTTCCCACTGGAAGCCAGAGTGGCGGGAACAGATATTTGCCAAGATGACTGAAAATCCGCAGCACCAATATCTGTTTTTGACCAAGCGACCGGAGGATATTGTGTTTTCCACTACCCTAGAGAATGCTTGGTTTGGTGTAACTGTTACCTCCAGTAAAGAGAAAAACCGTATCCGGACTTTGCGGGAGCATATCCATGGCGGACACTATCATGTGACCTTTGAACCTATGTTTGATGGTGTTGGTGTGGTGGACCTTACCGGAATTGAGTGGATCGTCATTGGGACTGAGACCGGACATAGGAAGGGCAAATCCGTATCGAATCTGGAATGGGTGTGGAACCTGACACATCAGGCCCATGCGCTGGGCATCCCTGTATTCATGAAGGAAGATCTACTTCCTATCATGGGAGAAACACATATGGTACAAGAATTTCCCCCGGCTTTTTACCGGGTATTGGAGGAACAGAAGACATGGCGGAAGTGAAAGATAGCAGCATTCTGATTCAGGATGTAGAAACCAAAAATATTATGACAAAATCCACCCTGCCGGTGGGCGGCTATTCCGTCAATCCTTATGTGGGCTGTACCCATAGCTGCAAATACTGCTACGCCTCGTTTATGAAGCGATTTACCGGGCACACCGAACCGTGGGGTACATTCCTGGATGTGAAGCATTGGCCGGCAATCAAAAATCCGCAAAAGTACAAAGGGCAGCGCGTAGTCATCGGTTCTGTGACCGATGGCTATCTGCCCCAGGAGGCTCAGTTTCAGAACACCCGAAAGCTTCTTGAGCAGCTTCGGGGCAGCGAGGCGAAAATTCTCATCTGTACCAAGTCAGACTTGGTAATCCGTGATATCGACCTTCTGAAAGAACTGGGAAAGGTCACGGTTTCCTGGTCGATCAATACGCTGGACGAGGATTTCAAAAACGATATGGACAATGCCGTCAGCATCAAGCGGCGGCTGGATGCCATGAAGCAGGTTTATGACGCAGGTATCCGCACCGTGTGCTTTATCGCTCCAGTTTTTCCGGGTATCACGGATTTTGAGGCTATCTTCCATCAGGTCAGAAATCAATGCGACCTGATATGGTTAGAAAATCTAAACCTGCGAGGCGGCTTCAAAAAAGACATCCTTGACTATATACGTAAAAAATATCCTGACTTGGTTCCGCTGTACGACGTTATCTACAACAAGGGAGACAGAAGCTACTTCTGTGGTTTGGAGGATCAAGCGGAACGGCTGGCGAAAGAATACAGCTGTCCCTTCGTGGACAACGAGCTGCCCTACGGACGAGCAGAGCCTGGGCAACCCGTAATTGTGGATTACTTTTACCATGAGGAAGTGCGTGGCTCGGAAAACACCGGGCGACGCAACCCCAAAAAATAATTTGTGAAATAAAAGGGTTCTGACATGGAGCTGTGCTTCAATGTCAGAACCTTTTTTTCAGCACTGTTTACCCATTCAGAAGTTTTCTTCCCCCCCTTGGAAGGACTTGCACTACGTCCATTGCCGCAGCTCTTTTGATGTGGAAAGTCGTATTTCCGTTCATCGGATGGGTATTCGGCGGAATTTTCGGTGGTATGAGTTTTTCGTTCACGAGTATTGTGGATTTCTTCAAATCCCTGTTCTAATTAATAATTTTCAAACAGAAAACAATGGATGAATATAATGATGTCACAACAAAACGAGAGGAGAAAACCATGAAGAAAGTATTGCTGGCCATCGGAGGCGGCATTGGCGTCATTGTAGGTGCGATCTTGATTTGGAAGTTTGTACTTCCGTTTATTGGCTTCGTTTTTCAGCCCATTTGGAGGTTTCTGTCCGCTTTACTAAACCGACATGAGCATAAACGACAGCGTCCCGGTTCATAATGATTGGGACGCTGCTTATTATATCATTGTATTATGCGAACTCATTCCTCGAACAGATACAGAAGATATCCGTAACCCTCTGCATTCATCTTTGCGTAAGGCACAAAGCGCAGGGCCGCACTGTTGATGCAGTAGCGCACGCCATTGGGGGACTCCGGATCGCCTGTGAACACATGACCAAGGTGAGAATCTCCGGCACGGCTTCTGACCTCTGTACGGCGCATGCCGTGGCTCAGGTCCTCCAGTTCCACCACGGCAGGCTCTTCAATGGGCTTTGTGAAAGCCGGCCAGCCGCAGCCGCTCTCGTACTTATCCGTGGAGGAAAAGAGCGGCTCGCCGGTGACGACATCCACATAGATGCCCTTTTCAAACTTATCCCAGAACTCGCCTGTGAAAGCGCGCTCTGTGCCGCTCTCCTGCGTAACACGGTACTGCTCCGCCGTCAGCTTGTCCCGGATGGATTCCGCCGCGGGCTTCTGATAGTCGCCCGGATCGATGCGCAGCCGGGAAAACAGCTCCATCTCCGCGCGCGGGATGTGGCAGTAGCCGTTCGGGTTCTTTTCGAGGTAGTTCTGGTGGTACTCCTCGGCGGGGTAATAGTTCTTGAGTGGACCTATCTCCACGAAGAACTTTTCACTGCGTCCCCGCTCGATCTCCGCGATGCGCTCCACCGTTTCCTTCGCGCTTTCGTTGGTGTAATAGACACCGGTCTGATACTGGCTGCCCCGGTCGTTGCCCTGCCGGTTCTCCACCGTGGGGTCGATCACATAGAAGTAGGCCAGCAGCAGGGCGTCGAGACTCACCTGTCCGGGGTCATACTCCACCCGCACGGTCTCCCGGAAGCCGGTGTTCCCTTTGCAGACGGTCTTGTAATCGGCATCCGCCTCGCAGGTGCCGTTGGCATAGCCACTCTCGGCATCAATGACGCCGGGGATGGACTGCATCAGCTGTTCCATGCCCCAGAAGCAGCCGCCCGCCAGATATATGACATTTTCCGTGGTATCCATATACATGCTTCCTTCACCAGACATATCAGAGGGCTGTCCGGTCATTTCCTTCTCGTCCGTTTTCTGCGGCATATTTTTCTGCCCGGCGTCGCAGCCGCTCAGCAGCAGTACCGCGGTGAGCAGAAGCGGCAATACTCTCCGATACATGGTGTATCCTCCTTTCTGAGAAGATAAATTCGTTTGTCAGCCCATATCGGCGGCAAGAGCCTGGTCGATGAGCTTTTGCAGCGTCTCCGCCTGCTTCTTTTCCGTGATGGCGCCTACGATGGGTTCACCCACGATATTGCCGCTGCGGTCGACCACATAGGTGGTGGGATAGGCAAAGATGTTGGTGGTAAACTTTCCCGCCTCACCGTCGGAGTCAAAATACACATTCTGATAGGTGGCGCCCTTCTTGGCAAGCACATCCTTCGCCTCGGAAATTGCCGTTTCGTCGCCGTCCAGCGTGAAGGTGTTGACGCCGATGAGGGAGCCGCCCTTCTCCGCCAGTTCCTTGTTCAGCGCATCCAGCTCGGAAAGCTCGCCCACGCAGGGATTGCAGGTGGTGAACCAGAAATTCACCACGGTGACGGCGTTGGCGGAGAACAGCTCGTCGCTCTTCACCGTGTTGCCATCCAGGTCCTTGCCCTCAAAGACGGGGAACTTCTGCATGCTGCCGTCATCAGGCGGCGTGGTCATGTCGCTGCCCGCGGGCATACTCATAGCGCCATCCATGGATTTCTGCATGATCTCGGGATACTTATCTTCCAACTCGGTCAGCCTGTTTTCAATATTTCTGATCTCCGTGGCTGACTCCTTCAGCCACTCATACTCCTTGTCAGTGAACTGCTCTTTAGCAGCCTCGACGGTATCCAGCAGGAAGTCGCCGTAGTTTTTCCCGTCCTCGATCATGGCCATGCCCTTGTCAGCCTCCACAAAGACCTTTTCCCACAGCTCGGCATTTTCCGACAGGATCGCGTTCTCCTGCTCCAGCAGCTCCTTGTGCAGGGCGAGCGCCTCCTCGGCGTTTTTCGGCTCGCCAGTCATGGCGGAGCCGTTGCCGCTCGTGTCGCCCATCTTGTCATTGTTCTTCATGCCGCAGGCCGCCAGGGCCAGCACCATCAGCACGGCAAAAGCCAGTGCAAAAATTCTCTTCCTGTTCATTTTGATTCCTCCATCGTTGTTTTCTTTGTTGTTTCTTCCCCGTTGCCGAAGCCGTAGCGGAAGCACACGGCGTTCGTCGGACAGGCGCGGATGCACATTCCGCAGCGGATGCACTCGGTATGGTTGGGCGTTTTCGTCACATCCACATCCATCTTGCAGGCTCTGGCGCATTTCCCGCAGGAAACGCACTTATTCTTATCCACCTTCATCTGGAAGAGGGACACCCGGTTGAACAGCGCGTAGAACGCGCCCAGCGGGCAGAGCCACTTGCAGAACGGTCGGTAGAACAGTACGCTCAGCGCAATCACCGACAGCAGGATGCTGAATTTCCATGTAAACAGCTTGCCCAGCGCCGCCCGGATGCCGGAATTGGCAAGGGACAGCGGGATGGCTCCCTCCAGCACGCCTTGGGGGCAGAGGTATTTGCAGAAGAACGGGTCTCCCATGCCAACATCGTTCACAAGGAACGCCGACAGCAGGAAAACCATCACCAGCAGGACAGCGTATTTCAGGTATGTCAGCAGCTTCAGCCTCTTTGTGGAAAGCTTCTTAGTGGGGATTTTGTGCAGCAGCTCCTGAAACCAGCCGAAGGGACATAGAAATCCGCAGATAAAGCGCCCCAGCAGCACGCCCAGCAGAATGAGAAAGCCTGTGATATAGTAGGAGAAGCTGAACCTGGAAGACCCCACCACCGCCTGAAACGCCCCAATGGGGCAGGCCCCGGACGCCGCCGGACAGGAGTAGCAGTTCAGCCCCGGCACGCAGACGGTCTTCCCCGCCCCCTGATACAGTCCGCCCTTGAGAAAGTTCGGCAGGTGCAGGTTGGTCAGCAGCGTCGCCCCCGCCTGAATCCAGCCCCGGAAGCGGGACATGGTCTGTGAAACGCCTGAAAACTTTTTACCCAATTCCCACACACTCCAGACATAATTTGATTGCTTTGCTCAGCACTGTCGCCGCCTCGCCCCGCCAGACACCGAAGCACAGCATGGCGGCTCCGGCCATCAGCAGCACGATCTGCGCCGCTGCCTTTTTCCTACAGCTCATTTTTCATCACCCTTTCCGATTTTCTGCCCCCATCATAGCGCGGGAGAGTTAAAGTCTATGTTAAGAACGAAAACTTAACGCAAACCTTATCTGTTTTTGCTATAATGAAAGCAACACAAAAACGAAGAAATAAAAAGGAGGGCTCTTATGCACCTTTTAGTAATTGAAGATGAACGCGCCCTGTGCGAGACCATCGTTCGCAGCCTGCGGCGGCTGGCCTACAGCGTGGATTTCTGCTATGACGGGGAAACGGCACTGGAGCTTCTGAGCGTGGAACGATACGATCTGGTGCTTCTTGATCTGAATCTGCCGAAAAAGGACGGCATGACGGTGCTGCGCACCCTGCGGCAGACCGACCGGGAGACGCGGGTGCTGATCCTCTCCGCCCGCAGCGAAGTGGAGGACAAGGTGCAGGGGCTGGATGCCGGGGCGAACGACTATCTGGCGAAGCCCTTCCACTTGGCGGAGCTGGAGGCCCGCATCCGCAGCCTGACATTGCGGCAGTTCACCCAGCAGGATGTGCTGCTAAGCTGCGGAGGCCTGACCTTTGACACCCGCTCCCGTACCGCCACCGTCAACGGGCAGACGCTGACGCTGACCCGCAAGGAAACGGGGATACTCGAATACCTGATGGTGCATCAGGGGCGGCCCGTGAGTCAGGAGGAGCTGATGGATCACGTTTGGGACAACAGCGTGGACAGCTTCAGCAATTCCATTCGCGTCCATATCTCCGCCCTGCGCAAAAAGCTCCGCGCCGTGCTGGGCTATGACCCCATCCGCAACCGCATCGGCGAGGGCTATCTGATGGGAGGCGAGGAAGCATGAAGCGTCTTTCTTTGCAGTGGCGCATCACGCTGATGACCGTCCTGCTCATCGGCATCACCTGCGTGGCCATGAATTTGCTGCTGTGCTCCTCCGGTGTGTACTATATGGATACCATTGCGGACAGCTTACAAGGCGGCGGCACGGTGATCCTGAATGATGGCGGAGCGGCGAGCTTTGATCCGCAGCTCATAGCGCCCAACGAGGAGTTGACCATCGTCGTCGATGGGGTGCAGGGGCGCTTCCGCACCACCAACTGGTACATCACGGCGGCGGTAACGCTGCTCAGCGGCATCCTCGCCTATTTCGTCAGCGGACGCGCTCTCAAGCCCCTGCGCAGCTTTACCTCGCAGGTGGAGCAGGTGCAGCTGAACAATCTTGCCGATATGAGGATCGATGAAGACGCTATTTCGGAGTTCCGGCAGCTGAGCCGCTCGTTCAACCAGATGCTGGAACGGCTGAACAACGCCTTTTCCGCCCAGCGGCAGTTCACCGGAAACGCCGCCCATGAGCTGCGCACGCCACTGGCACTAATGCAGGCGCAGTTGGAGCTGTTTTCCGCGGAGCATCCTGATGTGCGACCGGAGACGGCGGAGTTCCTCACGCTTTTGCGTGAGCAGACGGAACGGCTGATACAGTTGACCAGGACACTGTTGGAGATGAGCAATCTGCGGCAGGTGGAGCGGAACGAGCGGATCCAGCTCGCTCCCATGATCGAGGAGATCTTCACAGATCTTGCGCCGCTCTCAGATAAGCTCGGCGTCACGCTGACGGCGGAGGGCGACGGCATTATGACCGGCAGCGATGCACTGATCTACCGGCTGATCTTCAACCTGACGGAGAATGCTGTCAAGTACAACCGGCCGGGCGGCTCGGTACGGGTTTCTGTCACTCAGGAGTTGGAAAAGCTCCTGCTCCGCGTCTCCGACACCGGCTGCGGCATCCCGGAGGTGTATCAGCGCAGTATCTTCCAGCCCTTCTTCCGGGTGGACAAGTCTCGCAGCCGGGAATACGGTGGCGCAGGACTGGGGCTCTCACTGGTATGGGAGATCGCCGACCTCCACGGCGGTTCCGTTTGGGTGGAGAAAAGTTCGGAGAAGGGCACTACCATTGTGGTGGGGTTGCCAACGCAACAATCAACGAAGCCCTAAAACCCTTTTATTCGTTTTTCGCCGCTTCGCTTGCCGCCCTGCGGCGTTCCTCTCCGTATGGGGCGGTCAGCCTGTTTTTGAGGTCGGTATTGTGATATAATGCGTTTTTTCCGGCTCTACACAGGAATCAGCGAGCTTCGTCCCTCGTGACCGCTTTTTCTCTGAGCGGATGGAAGAATCGCCACAGATTATTACGCTGAATTACATGAAGAGGCACTCCAGCTGCCGGAGGATGCTGGTGACGAGGACGAAGAAGTGGATGTCAACGAGGACTACGAAGCAGAATCGGACGATGAACCTGTCTGATTAAGGCAGTGTTGACCTGTGGGGCGGCTGAGAAGCCGTCCCTTTTACATAGCTAAATGGTTTGTGAATGAACTATTTTGAGCTATGAAGCTATGGAATCTGTAGGTGATATCTGGTAAAATAGGAGGTAAGAACAGCGATGCAAATCGGGATTGTGCGCCCAGACAAGGGCGAGTAGTCTAGCAGGTGGAATGCCTGTCTGGTAAGGTCTAACTAACCGCCAGTAGCGAGTCTTGGGTGACTGCCAGTAATGGTAGTTGCTAAGCGTAGACAGCGAGAAAATAGAGAGTGTGATTGAGCCTCGAAATTTTGATATCTGGAAGGCTGACGTTTTAATTTCGACGGAAAGCAATACAAATCAATTCGCATTGGTGAGAAATGGTTTGCTTCTGCGGGGTCAAAGAGCACTTTATGTTTTACATTGTGACTATTCAGTCAACTGGGGAGAGCCTGTTGTTTCTTGTCATTGCAAGTATGGCAAACAACTGCAAAACGGGAGAATGCCAAAAGAACAACAGGCAGTCGGATAGCTTCATAGTACTGAAGAAGTTGGGTAATGCCAACGGAGGAAAGGGAGCTACATAATAATGGTCTTTCTGAGGACACATCAACCGTACTCAGGGACGGAGGTATTGATGGAAACGAAATTAGAAAGAATAGCAGAAATATCGGCAAATTCGCCGAGACCAGAGTTCACATCGTTGTATCATCTAATCAATAAAGAAATGCTTTTGCAATGTCACAAAGAATTAGACGGAAACAAAGCAGTCGGTGTTGATGAGATTACTAAGAAAGAATACGGGAGAAATCTGGGGCAAAACATAGATGACTTGGTAGAAAGACTGAAAAGAAAATCATACAAACCACAGCCATCAATCAGGGTATATATCCCGAAAAGCAATGGAAAACTTCGACCATTAGGAATTGCGTGCTATGAGGACAAAATAGTCCAATTAGCATTAAAGAAGATACTGGAAGCTATCTATGAACCGAGATTTCTGAACTGCATGTACGGATTCAGACCAAATCGAGGATGCCATAACGCAATAAAAGAACTGTATAAGAGCTTAAACAATACGAAGATATGTTATATTATGGACGCTGACATCAAAGGCTTCTTCGACCACATGAAACATGAATGGATTATCAAGTTTCTCCATCTCTATATCAAAGACCCTAACATAATCGGTCTGGTTAAGAAGTACCTTAAAGTGGGAGTGTTAGATGATGGCGAACTGATGTTGAATGAAGAAGGTTCAGCACAGGGTAATATCATAAGTCCAATCCTTGCAAACATATATATGCATAATGTATTGACACTTTGGTATAAGTTTATTATTACCAAGGAATGCAAGGGTGATAACTTTTTGATTGTATATGCAGATGATTTTGTTGCAGGATTTCAATATAAATGGGAAGCAGAAAATTACTACAAGCTTCTTAAAGAACGAATGGAAAAGTTCGGTTTGCAATTAGAAGATAGTAAAAGTCGTCTCTTACAAAGCGGTGCTTATATTGCAAGGGCAAAGCAAAAGAGCGGTGAGTGTATCAGATTACAAACATTTGATTTTCTGGGATTCACGTTCTATTGTGGACGTTCACGCAAAGGCATGCCATATATAATGCCAAAGACAAGTTCTAAGAAATTCAGACAGAAAATTCGAGACATAAAAGTGTGGTTATACGCAAACAGAGACCAACCGCTAAAGAAACTAATGGGTATGCTAAATCTGAAACTAATAGGTCATTATAGGTACTATGGCATAAGTTTTAATGGCAGAATGATTTCAAACTACAAACAACAAGTGAGAGAACTTCTGTTTAAGGTGCTGAATAGACGAAGTGACAGAAAGAGTTATACAAGAGAAGGATTCATTGAAATGCTGAAATATTATCCATTGGCAATGCCAAAGATTTATGTCAGCTTGTTTTGAGACTGTAAATATTATTATGAAGAGCCGTATGCGGGAAAGCCGCACGTACGGTTCTGTGAGGGGCTTACATTGTGAGGTGTAAGTCTACTCGACTGAGGAGGTGTTCATATGAAGAGAGCATTGCTTTTTATTTTCATGACGGTTTGTGTATTAGGAATGTCCGCCTGTAGCAGCAAAGACGCCATGCCAGAAACATCAGATTCTGCCAGCAATCCGGTTCAGAATACAGATATCAGTAATCTGAATGGAGGAAAAATCTGGTCTGAACAAGATATTGTGTCTATGTTCTCTCTTGCGCAAGAAACAGATTGGGAATACATAGACTGTGTTTTAATTCCAGATCATGCCAGTGACCGTGTTGGTGCAGTACTCTTCCGGAACGATAAGGAGCAAACAAGCAATGTTGCGTTCTTTGATGCAGACGGATACTTTCAACAGTATGGCACATATGCAAGAATGTCTGACGAACCTGATTTTCAGTATCTCGGAGGTGGTGCGGTAACATTTAAGCTGGAAACAGAAGATGGTATAATCTATAACTACACGATCACAATCTCGATCGATGGCAGTAATGTGAATTTTAAAGCGGAAGATGATTTGCCAAAATAAATTCCAGTTGATATTTCACATATTTTAGGAAATTTAATAACTGTTATATTTAATTATCAAATTCTTCGCAAACCCTTGAAAATACTAAGTTTGTAGCAAGTGAGCTTTCCCTTACTCTTTCCCTTGTGTTATATTCTCACATTGGTTTTCATGAACCTTAATATGGGAAAAAATAAGGGAAAGAAAATTTCATAACACAGTATAACAATAACGACATGGTGAACTGATTGAAATGTTTTCGATATTTAACTCTATAACTGATTATTAAAAGAAAATGGAGATAAGATACGATGAGAACAATTTATGCAGAATACAACATAAATCACGATAGTATTGATGTTTACACAAGTGCCGGATATATGCTTCGCATTGATTGCTGGAAAGCTGAAAAAAATCTAAAAACCACATACGGATCAGAATGTGCGCTTACTTCATTGGCTGTGGATGAGCCTTTGGAATATGCAAGATTATATCTTGAGGGTAATTTACAGATGTGGGTAGATGCAGAAGACTCACTAGAGTTATAATTCTTATCCATATAAATAATATGCAAATATATATCCCATCAATATAGCGAATATACTGAAGTAAAAGTATCTTTATAATCAATTTTAACCAAAAGAATATGTTCTTAGAGGAGGTGTCTCCCGAAAGAACATATTCTTCTATTATGGGTATTATAAATATAGAACATGCTTTTCTTGTGCTACAATTTCTTCACTATGAGTTACAACAATAACTGTTTTTCCCTGTTCACTTAACTCATGCAATATATTCATAACAATCTCACTATTTTTTTTGTCTAAGGAACCAGTTGGTTCGTCTGCTAATACAATCGAACATTTCTTTAGCATTAAACGAGCTAACGCAACTCTCTGCTGTTCGCCACCAGATAATTGATAGACTTTTTTGTTAATTACTTTCTGTAAACCAACTTTTTCAAGAGCTTCATTTATTAAAATATCCGTTCTACCTGATTTTTTTATTATTTCTAGATTTTCTTTTACTGTTTTGTTTTCCAAAAGGGCAAAATTTTGAAATAAAAATCCAACAACTTCTTTGAAATATTTCTGCTTTTTTCCTTTTTTTGTCACATCAAAACCATTCACAATAATAGAACCTTTGTCAGGAGTTTCAATACCTCCAATCATATTAAGTAAAGTACTTTTTCCGCATCCACTTTCGCCACTAATTACCAAAAAACTGCTATCTGGAATTTCCAAATGAAAATTTTTGAACAAAATTTTATCATTATATGCTTTGCATAGATTTTCAATTATTATCATAAGCAACCTCCTTTTAATGATTTCGGTATGTTTGTTTTTTCAACAATTGTGATATTAAAGAAAATAATTGTAAATTCTATTAGTGCCATAAATGAACTAACAAGAATGCTAATTCCTACTTCAGTCTGTACCGATAATAAAGAATAGATAAGCATACCTACTAATATCACAAAATTTTCCACTACAATCATTTTAAGAAGTGTTTTGTGCCGTTCAAATAAACTATATCCAAAGATTTTCATCAAGGAAATTTTCATTGCATTTTCTCGGAACTCTAGTCTACTTACGGTAACAATAATCATAATATTTAAAAGCAATACAATCGTACAAAGAGAACTTAAAAATCCCACGAGTTTTATTAAAAATGTGTGATTATATAAATACTGTTCATGTACGTTTGTAATTACTAGCTGATAATTTCCAAGCATATCTTCATACTTTTTGCTGATATTTCTTAGCTGTTTTTCATCACATTGAAATAAAACTGCTCCTGCTTTATAGCTTTCAAGATACCCACCATTGACTGCTAAATCTTTGTTTGCCTGATAAATAATTATCGGATTTTTGCTTTTTTCGATACCATTTATTCTACTTGTATCTAAATAGGAAAAGTATTCTGTTTCGCTATACTCTATGTACTGAATATTTAATTGTTGTAAATTATCATGATTTAAAACATGGCTCAAGGAGTCATAGGCTAATTGCTTGTTTTTAGCAAAATATCTATTCTTTGGAATGAAAATAATCAAATCAGAAGATTCATTCTCTACTGCATTTATCTGCTTCGTAAAACCTTGTAACATATCTTTTGCATGATTATTTACATATATCACATCATTTTTATCATTTAAAATATTCAAGCATATTACAGGCTTTAATGTGTTATATTCATTCTTGTATAGTTTATTCCAAAAAGCTTCTTCTTTTTCAGCATTAAAATCAGTAGTCTTTACGGTAAAATAATTTGCATCATAATATTCTTCTAACAAATGTTCATTTGTAAATAGGTTATTATGAATACTACTAATATTAGTGATAATTGTAAAAACAGCGGCTACCCCTGCTATAAATTTTAACGAATAAATTAAAAAATCCACTCCTCTTTTGTGTGTTGCATTTGCGAATGCCTTTCTAATATCAAAAAAGCAAAAAGAACAATATGGAATAGTGGAAAGAATAATTCCAATGGAATATAAAATTGTGACGAGTCTATTCTCATATGCTCCCGATATATAATTTGACAGCAATATTTTTGCAACAATAAATAATGCAATGTCAAAAGTTACATCGAATAAAGCAGCCTTAAATGCTATGAAACCAGCACTTTCTCCTAAGGAAACTCGTACAACAACCTCTTTTTTTCGCCTAACCACTTCAATTACATTTAGAACAATCATCAATGCAATAATCATACCCCATATAATAAAAATCATGTCCTTTTCCGTAGAATTCCAATATTCTGGATAAGTTAAGCTATATTTTTCTGATAATTTCTGATATGCAGAGATAATATTGTCCTCATTTCCTATGTATGAGATAAAGTTTTCATAACCCACAGAGGTACTTTGCAATTCTGAGAGATTATGAAATTTTACTTTCGTAATTCCGGAAACTAAAGCGGTATATTCTGATTCTTCTATGTTTGCAGTATTTTTTAATGTTTGTCTGATTACTTTATCATCGCCATAAATATGAAGTGTTGAAAGGTATTTATTATTGATTTCATTGTACTGAGAAAAAATATGTACATCATTCTCCGTTGCAGTTTCTGATACATCTTTCAGAAACTGCGACATATCTTCACTAGCAACTTCATAGCGTGATGACGTAAAATATGCTGTAGAAAAGTTCCAAAGCTGATCTTGAAATATTTCAGATTGCATAAGTATTCCAAAAATCAGGAAACAAAACAAACATAAGTTTTTAATTGCTTTCATTTATTTCAACCCCAGATTCCATACTTTATTTGCTTTTTCAAATATCGTAGTCAATATTGTGCTATTTTCATCAACAATCCATTGATCTTCTTGATCTTCAGCTTTTTTGCTACTTGACAACATAATTTGAGTATTCAAATCCTTATAGTCATTAAATAGCACGCCTTGACTTATTCCTTGGTGAAATGGTTTTATCCAAATAATTAGTGCATATCGAACATCTGACTCAGCTATCGCAAGATTTCCATTCCAAAGCAAATAATCAGGGACAGACACACTATACTGGAATCCATCTTTATCTGTGTAAATTTTTACTCCAGATTCTTCTATTTCAGGGAAGTCTTTCTGAAATTCGTTATATGGTTTATAACTCCCGAAGTACCAAAATAAATTATAGCAACAGAACAAAATAACCAAAACAATTCCTATATATTTTATTTTTTTCTTCATTTATATACACTCCACAAAAAAGAGTGGTTGGAATTCCAACCACTCAGCCATTATCCCGAACCTTTGTTTAGTAGCTATTACCGTAGGTAATACTATTTCCTTTATGAGCAACCTCAATTTTAGACCAATTACCTTTACCAACATTTGAACCCGAAAAAGAACCATTTCCATTTTTGACATATGCGTAATGATCTTTAGTTGAATGATATGCGTGTGCATAATCTTCATTAATAGCAAGAGTATTATAACCATAAGTCAAAACACCTTTTCCGCCATCAGATGTAGTGCTCAATTCCCACTTTTTATCAAATGTCTTATTCCCGTTTGTAACAGAAAATGCCATTACTGGAATTGATGAAGAAATTAACATTGCACTAATAGCTACCCCTACAATCACTTTCTTTGCTCTCATAAGTTTTACCACCTTTGATCTGCTGTATTTCTATTTATATTTTATCAAATATTTTGTATCCAGTCAATCAGTATCTTGACTTATATAGCGTCGAATTGTAAGATATATTCCTTGTAAAATTAACCAAAAGAACAACAGATTTATTGATAATGCTTTTTTAATTACTTCTCCAAAATAAATGATGACAGCCGCACTTGTCAGTATCATCAGTAGGGTAATAACATCCCAACAGTTTTTCTTATATAATTCTATAACCTTTATTTCTATCAGTATCGCCAGTATTCCTGTCCCTGCCACACATATTCCCACAACCAATATCAGCAATAACCAATATATGATTCCGGCTATAATCTCATTTGGAATTTTTGTACTAATCTGTGCCGCAGAATGCCCGGCATCAATCGTCCATCCGACAAAGGTTTGTATGAATGATGCTAAATCATTGAAGAATGATTTACAATCGACAAGGAACATATCTGACTGTACTGCCTGAAAAAGAGTGGTTGTCAACGAATACCATGCAAGAAGGAACAAGGTTGTTTGGAACATTACCGTTTTTGCTTTATACTGTCCTGCAAGTCGCTCTTTTTGTGTTTCGTATTTTGCTTTTGCATTCTGATAGGCTGTCCGGTTACAGGCTTCACATTTTTCATAGAGTACCGGCTTTTCTACCGGTATTTCTACGATTTTCTGATGTGTCCGGGCATAATCCCGTTCCTGTGTTAAATAGCATATTTTATCTTGACATTCCTCTATCATGACGTTTGCGCTTCGCAACTTCTCTTTCTCGATCCGCAATGCTCTGTCTGCCAGCTTCAAGTCGTTCTTTAATGCTTGAATATTCCCGGCTCTGTTCTCTTTGTTTAATTTCTCGTTCAAGGTCAGAGATTCGCTGAGCTGCGTCTTCAGTTCCACGATAAGCTGTTCTTTCTGTTCTAGTTCTTCTTGTATCTCCTCGGTCAAGAGCAGAAGTTCTTCCAACTGTTCGGCGTTCTTTGATTCTCTGGATTCGTTCATCTATATCACGCCCTTTCTCTATCTGCTGTTCCAGTTCAGCAATTCGGTGTTCTGTTTCAGTAATAAACTGTTTTCGCTGTTCAGCTTCTGTGCCAATTTCTGCCATTGCTGATTTTCGTTTTCCAAAAGCTCTATCTTCGTTTTCTGTTCTTCCATCTTGGAAAGCAGTTCCTCGGTATTTGGCAAAATGTTGAGCAGCTCGGATAACTCGCTGTTTAATTTTTGCAATTTCTGATTCTGTTCCTGCATAAGAGAGAGTTGGGTGTCCCGGTTCTGCATTTCCAGAAGCATTTCTGCCATTAAGGTCTGCTGTTCTTCGATTTGCCCAATCATAGATTCCATTAAGGGTATAATTTCCCGGCTTTCTTCTAATGTCATTTAATCGCTCCTTCCATAATGATAATGCACAAGATACTTTCCCAAAGGTGTCCAGTATCTTTTGCAATAACGTGTTTTGTTGTTTTATGATTTGATTTTCCGCTACTTTCCACGAACCTTTTATTTCCTGCCCGGCAAGAAACTTCTGTTCAATCTTTCTTGCGTCAGCACCTTCATGGATGGTAGGAATCTGGAGTTTTCCCTGCTTTTCATAAGAACGGTGATCGACCTGATTATGCAAAGGCAGATGTTCATTACACACCTTTGCCCACTCGCTCCGCCACAGTTCACAGTTTTTTGGATTGTTCCATCCCGTAGCATCGGTCAGTACCCGTTTCCATTGCAGGCGGTTTCTTGCACCAATCTTCTGGATTCCGTTTTCATCTAATACAGGGATACGGATTCCATGACGGTCAGGGTTTTTCTTATCCTGCCACCAGTTCGGATGGGATTCATCAATCACGATATTTCCGCTTTTATCTCTGACAAAACCCCAATCCTTGACTTCTTTCTTTCCCCAAGAATGATCCGGGTTAAAAGGGCGCATTGTCAGAAGCAGATGGACATGAGGATTGCCATCCCCTTTGTCGTGGATACTCCAATCAGCACACATTCCCTTATCCACAAATGTTTTTTTGATATAGTCGGCTGTATATTGAATCTGTTCCTGTCTGCTCCATTCTTTTGGGAGGGCAAATTCAAATGACCTGCCAAGTTGGGCATCTGCACTTTTTTCAATCTTCAATACCTCATTCCATAACCGTTGTTTCTGAAATGTGATTTTAAATTTTTCTAAAGCAGCTTCTTTATCTTCTGACCTTTTGTATCGGACAGATTTTTGAAAGCGTTTTATATTTTCTTCTGGTACTATCTGCCATTCAGGAGGTGCGTTTTCGCACATCATCAGACTGGTGTAGACCACTTCTTTTTTAGAAGTGTAATAACTGATTCTCCCGGTTTCCTCGTTTTTCATCACATCCCCATTGAGATATGCGGAAGCGGAGATAACAGATTTCCCTTTACTTCGTCCGACTATTTTGACTGTGTAATGAAAAATCGCCATGTCTGGATTCCTCCTTTCTGCACATCCGGCATAGATTTCCGGCAACATTGCTTTCAGTTTTAGAAAAAGCAGTATTGCCGGAACGCCCTCTGCGTAAGAGTGCCCTGCGCATAGCAGCCTGCATGGAATGCGCCTCTCTGGCGAAGAGTGCCTCCTGCGGCATGAGCAGGTCTGGCTGAAAGCCCCGCCGACGGAACGAGCCCGGCAAGCGTGAGCGAAGACCGGTTGCCACTTGTGGCAAACTTATTGGGACGACCTCTGGTTGTCCATAAGTGCGCCCTTCATGAAAAAGCAATGAAGGGAATGAAAAACTCATCCCCCGCCATTACACTTCCTCCATATCGGTATTTGTTTCTTTCTGCATTGCCTTTGAAAAAAATTTCCCATTGGCTTCCTGCTTTTTCAGAAAACCAATCAGCTTTGGGATGTCCTCTTCCTCAATAGGCGCACCGAGAACGGATTCCACCGCACCGCCAACCTGACAGAGCCTATGGGTTCGTTTTTTACTTTCTTCGGCTTTCTTTCGTTTCAGAAGTTCTTTCTTCTGTACTGCATATCGTTTTGCTTTTTCAAGGCTTTCCTGTTCCTTCTTTTCCATTTCAAGCATTCGTTCTTCATAACTTTTTGTTGATTTTGCCATGATTACATTCCCCTTTCTTTTACAAACATAAGTTCTCGGTTGCGTATCAGAAGAAGCACATGGTATAATCTTCTTGCGTGTAGGTATATCATGGCTTCGGTCTGATAGAACCTTTGGCGGTTTCTTGGGAAGCCGCCTTTTTAATTTGCCGCAGTTCTTGTTACGGCTTTTACATTTCCTCTATCCCTCAAATCACGACCTTCATTAGCTTCCATAAACATTTCCAGAATATCGGTTTTAATCAGGACTTTGCGACCAACCTTTAATACTGGAAGTTTCTTCCATTCTACAAGCTGTCTTAAGGTATTTCTGCCGATTCCCGTATAGTCAGCAGCTTCTTCGATGGATAATGCAATTTTTCTTTGCGTCATATAATCACCTCCTTATAAATTGCATTATGCAATTCTTGTGATGTAAGTATATCCTTTTCACATCTTTTTGTCAAGCGTTACGAAATATTAAAAACAAATATTATATTGCATATTGCAATTATAGAAAAACAATGCTATAATTCATACATACCGAAAAAGGAGGCAGTCAGCATGAAAGATAAAGAACTACGCAAGCTGATAGGCAGCAGAGTAAAACAGCGCCGTCTGGAATTGAATCTGACACAGCCTTATGTCGCAGAAAAGATGGGTGTTACCGCTTCTACAATCCTGCGTTATGAGAATGGTTCGATTGACAATACGAAAAAAATGGTGCTGGAAGGTCTTTCGGAAGCACTCCATGTATCTGTGGAATGGCTCAAAGGGGAAACAGATGAATATGAAACCGACATTACGGATAAGAGAGAGTTACAGATTCGTGATGCGATGGGAGATATTCTGGAACAGTTACCGCTTGCCCTTACCAAAGAAGAAGATGCTTTTTCAAAAGATTTATTACTGCTGATGTTAAAACAATATGGTCTGTTTTTGGATTCCTTCCAGTTCGCCTGCAAAAACTTCAAGGGGAATGCTGGTCAGACGGATATTGCCAAAACAATAGGGTTTGAATCGAATGAGGAATATAATGAGATTATGTTCTTAAGGGAAATCACTCACACCATCAATGCTTTTAATGAGATGGCAGACGTTGTAAGGCTCTATTCCAAGAAACCAAAAGCAGCAGAACAAAGGCTTGCAAATCTTTTATCAGAAGTCTTATACGAAGATTCCGAATCGGTATAGTAAGACAACCGGAGTTATGATATACTTACACGCACGAAGCATTTCATCAGTTCCGATTGTCTAATATCGAAAGGAGACATACGATTATGGCAAAAGGATCTGTAAGAAAAAAAGGAAAGAAATGGTACTACCGCTTCTATGTAGAGGACGCAAGCGGCAATCTTGTTCAGAAAGAATGCGTTGGAACAGAAAGCAAAAGTGAAACTGAAAAGCTGCTCCGTCAGGCAATGGATGATTATGAGAAAAAGAAATTTGTTGCCAAAGCGGAAAATCTCACAGTCGGACAGCTTTTGGATGTGTGGGCAGAGGAGGAATTAAAAACAGGTACGCTCAGCAATGGTACGGTGGAGAATTACCTCGGAACAATCCGAAATATCAAGAAACACCCATTGGCAGAACGGAAATTAAAAAATGTAACCTCTGAGCATTTGCAATCCTTCTTTGATTTGCTTTCCTTTGGGGGAGTTCATCCCGATGGAAAAGAGAAAAAGGGTTACAGCAAAGATTACATCCATTCTTTTTCCGCAGTCATGCAGCAGTCCTTCCGCTTTGCAGTATTTCCAAAACAGTATATTACGTTCAATCCCATGCAGTATATTAAACTGCGGTATCAGACGGACGAAGTTGATTTGTTTTCGGATGAGGACATGGACGGAAATATCCAACCAATTTCACGAGAAGATTATGAAAGACTGCTTACGTATCTTCAAAAAAAGAACCCAGCCGCAATACTTCCAATCCAGATAGCCTATTATGCCGGGCTTCGTATTGGAGAAGCCTGTGGTTTGGCATGGCAGGACGTAAATCTGGAAGAACAATGCCTTACCATAAGACGCAGCATCCGATATGATGGCTCAAAACGCAAATATATCATCGGACCAACCAAGCGGAAAAAAGTGAGGATTGTTGATTTTGGAGATACGCTGGTAGAGATTTTCCGTAATGCCCGGAAAGAGCAGTTAAAAAATCGAATGCAGTATGGAGAACTTTATCACACGAACTACTACAAAGAGGTCAAAGAGAAAAACAGAGTGTACTACGAGTATTATTGCTTAGACAGAACAGAGGAAGTCCCGGCAGATTATAAAGAAATTTCTTTCGTCTGCTTAAGACCTGATGGCTGTCTGGAACTTCCGACTACTTTGGGAACGGTATGCAGAAAGGTAGCAAAAACATTAGAGGGATTTGAAGGCTTTCATTTCCACCAGTTACGTCACACCTATGCAAGCAACCTTTTAGCAAATGGAGCTGCCCCAAAAGATGTGCAGGAATTGTTAGGACACTCAGATGTCAGTACCACAATGAACGTCTATGCTCACTCCACAAGAGATGCGAAACGAAAATCGGTTCGGCTTCTTGATAAAGTGGTAGGCAATGACTAAAAAATTTCCCTTATTTCCCTTGTGATTATCTCATAAGGGCAAAAATAAGGGAAACTACATATCATTTCACTAATGGACAGGCGGGAAAGCCTATAAAATGGGGAAAGTTAGAGGAATAATTATATAAATTCAAGTTTTATTGACCAAGAAAAAAATGTTCATCGAAGTTGAACGTGAAATGGCGAGGTATGATATCATTGCAGGAAAGATTGCGGATGATGTAACAAACGCTACCCTTACTGCTTACCTTGCCGGGGCTTTCGGGACAGCAGGCGATAAGGAAGCAGACGATTTCTGCATCAGACAGTTGCTGCCCAATAAATTAAAAGATCAATATTGCTTTAAAACGGAAGCAGCTATTAAGTGTCTGAAATTTGTGAAAGGTGAGAAGATATGGCTGAAGTAACAATTCCAAAAAAAAATAAATTATACAATAGATCTTCTTATCACTATGGTGACAGATGAGATTGCAGAAGAAACGGGCAGGGACAGAAAAGAGATATTGACGGATTTTCTATGTTCAAAGACAGGAAAAGCACTGTATGATGAGAAAACAAAACTGTGGTGTAATGGTCCGGCATATATAACCGAATTGTATAAGGAAGAATTAGAGAAATCTTGATATGGAATGTGAGTTTAAATTTATACAACAATCCAGGAATGTGCAAAAGCAGTCACCGGAGCTTGGAACCATCGAAAGAGGTTCCGGCTCCCATAAATAAGAAAATCTATCAAAATATAATCTTTTTATACTTTTCAAGGCTCATTTCGAGCAAATATTTTCTCATAAAAGACATAAAACAGCTCATGGCCGGCGCTGGTGTAGCCGTAGTCGGCATGGTCCTTGTACCTCTGCTCTCCGGGCTGTTCTCTGTCTAAGCGTTCCTGCATGAAATCCTTGCCGCTCTCGCAGCTCTGCGGGGGCGGCGGAAAGGAGGTTGACACCGTATGGATTTCTTACTTGAAGCCCTGACGAATTGGCTGAAAGAAATGCTGGTGACATCATCATGGCAATCTGGAGCTGAGTGGGCTACACCGTACTGCTATGTTTTACGCTGTTCAAAACCGGCAGTCTCGCCAAATCAGTCTTTCAGGCGCACTAAAACGGAAGGAGGTTTCCACATTGGCTTATGTACCCGTACCCAAGGACTTAACAAAAGTCAAAACAAAGGTCATGTTCAATCTGACCAAGCGGCAGCTTATCTGCTTCACGGGCGGAGCGCTTATTGGCGTACCGCTTTTCTTTTTGCTCAGAAAACCTACCGGAAACAGTGTAGCGGCTATGTGTATGATGCTGGTTATGCTGCACTTCTTTATGTTGGATATGTACGAAAAGCATGGACAGCCCCTGGAAAAGATCGTGGGCAACATTCTCAAAGTAGCTGTGATCCGTCCAAAGCAACGACCTTACCAGACCAACAACTTTTATGCCGTATTAAAGCGGCAGGAAATGCTCGATAAGGAGGTGTATGATATTGTTCACCGCAATAAAAAAATGGCTGCATCGGAGGAGACCTTTGCTAACTCCATTTCAATCCCGCACAAAGGTTATTCCAGCGTCTTTCCATTCCTTAAGATGGGCGCGGACTGCTGCCTCGCAGAAACCATCTTTATGAAGTGCCACTGCTGCTTTATAATTGATTCCGTCCATGATTACATGGGCATGACATTCTCCGAACATTGCTTTCGCCTTCTTTTTCTATCTGTTTTTCCAGTTATGCATTTTTTTCAAAAGAAATAAAGACAAGGGAACTGATGAACAACATATACGGGTAAAACAACCTTGGCAGAATATCAAATGCACTGACTGTCTCACCCAGGCCGGAAGCCGCTGAGATGGCAACCAGCATCTGTGCTCCATAAGGAAGAATTCCCTGAAAGATACAGGAAAATGTATCCAGAATAGATGCTGCTTTCTTATTGCTGATTCCGTAGTTTCCTGACATTTCTTGTGCAATTGGATTTGCCATAACAATTGCGACTGTATTATTCGCCGTTGCAATATCCATCAGACCTACCAACAGACCCATGCCAAGGAGTCCGCCTTTTCTCCCTTTAAACACTTTTTTTATCCAATATAGCAGAGCAGCAAATCCACCATATTCTTTGATCAGTGCACAGATAGACGCTACCAGAATGGCAACCATGCTGGTTTGTAAATATTTCCAGTTTCAGTGTCCACGATGCGCTCGTAACCCAGGGTAGCGTCACTCTGTTTCTGGCTCATAATATCCTGGCTCCGGTTCCGGTTTTCCCAGGAAGACATGATGCTGTCGGACATCTCACTGGCTGACTGGCTGAGAGACTGGGAGGTAGAGGCCGCCTGATTGCTCTGGGACATGGCAAAGCTCTGGAACTCCGGCGTATAATTAAGACTGCTGAGAACTTTATTCAAAGTAGGCTGCCAGTCCTGAAAGGTTCCCTTTTCTGCACTGAGGACTGTCAGATTATAGACAGAATAATATCCCATTCCCGTGCCCATGGCAAAGGGAACCACATCCGCCGTGAACATTCCTTCTCCCGTTGTGCCATTCTGTGTAAAATCCGCCCGAAGAATGGAGGGGGAAATAGCAACGCTGCTCATTCCCTGAGTACTTTCAAAGCTCTCTGTCACAGAAAAATCTGCAATGTACGGTGTCTGAATATCCGCATAGTCAGCAGTTGCATTCATTGCGTCTGCAAACTGTGGGAATATTTCAAAGACTCCCTGTGTCGATACATTCGTAAGAATGGGACATTTTCCAAACAAATCACTGGAAAGCGCCATCATCGCCCGGGAATTTTCATCTGAAAATAATGGTTCCATTTTTAGCATAAAGAAAATCTGATTTACCGGATTCTCCGGATCAAAAACATGAATTGCATGAAACATACCGGTGTACATGGCAGAAGATTTCACGCTCCAGCCTTCCGGAATATTCATACTGAATTCTGTACAGCTATAAGGCACCAGCTCCTGAGCAGACGCCAGCGGAACGACTGTCCAGCTGTCCTCTACCGATGCTGCTGTGCTGGAGGCTGTTTGCTCACCATCTTTTTCATCCGGTGCAGTCACAGCTGCTACGCTTCCTGGCCGTTCAAATACCATCTCTGTATCGGCATTTGCCAGCATCAGCACACCATCCTCCAGCGTATAGAAATCTGCCCCATCCTCCATGGTAATACTGCTGTCATCCCAGGTCAGATCATAGACCGTCCCGTCATAATCCATGGTTCCGGTACCGTCCTCCAGGAGATCCAGAGTCATGGCAGTTCCCATCTCTTCCAGATCCTCCTTGCCGACAGTCATACCGTTATAGGTCATGCTCACAAGCTCCCAGGTTCCTGCCGCAGTGTCTGCGGCAGCAGTCGTTACAGTATCCACTGCGGCATCCGTTCCCACATTTGATGCTGTATCTGCTGCTCCGCCACAGCCGGTCAGTAAAAGCACCGCAAGCAGTAATGTCCCTGCCTTCTTTCCATCTCGTAATCTCATCGCAGACCCTCCTCCGTAAGATCATCCCGTATCACATTCTGAACATTCTTCCAGCCCTCTGTCTCATAACAAGTGTTATTTCTCAACAGGTTTCCGGCTTCAAAATCCAGTGTCCAGACATTTCCGTCCTCCATTTGGAAAGCAAGAGTCTCTCCGGCGTCCATGGTGCGAAGCTCTGTCTCCTCCCCGACGACAAGCTGCTTCAGAGCCTTCATACAGGCATCGATGGTAGCTGCATCGGTAATCTGCCATTCATTATGAGCTTCCCCCTCCTCACTGTAGGTAAGTGCTATGGAAATACCTTTGTAGCCAGTGCGGACGGCAGCCTGCAGCTTGGTCCGGACTGGGAAGAATTAAAGAAATAAAAGCCAGACATAGAGATTGGAGAATTCATATGAAAAAAGTTTACACGAAATATGATTACATCAATATATACTCGAAATTAGGGGTAATGACCGGTACTTTTGCCGCCGTCAGCATATCACTTGCACTTTTCCTTGGATTTGTGATTACATTAGCCAGCCATGCTCATCCCGATCTGTCAAGTCGAATCTGTCTTCTTCTGTTTGTTCTGAACCTGCCTGTCGTGCTTCGCAGTGTAAAGCACTATAGGGCAATTCAGAACAAACTTCAGAGAAAACAGCCAGATGATGCAGAAGGAAATGTTACCTCTCATATCATTCTTCCAACCAGAAAACAGTTATGGGGAGGGATTATCCTGCTCGCTGTCCTTGCTTTTGCAATACTGTTTTTGAGTGTTCTGATGCGCTGGCTTATGATTTCATACTATGAAAACATTTTCCTGATTTTGTTTATCTTTTCAGGTTCCTTATCTCTCCCGGTATTGGCCGTAATGGTTACATACATCGGGTTACTGCTGTGATCTTTATGCTTTCGGCTTCAACATGACAACTGTAACAGACAATCTGAACACCTGCCTTCGCAGCTTGCACAAGTGCCTCCTTAAACTCTGGCTGTTTCGCCTCATTTGGAAACACCCGATGAATTCCATTCATCTGAATCACAAAGGCAATTGTGCAATGGTAGCCTTCCTTTGCCGCGGTACACATTTATGGCATTTTTCAACAGCGCAGTGAAAAAGGCGTTCGATGCTTATAAGAAAGAGAACGGCTCTGACAAAAAGCATCCACGCATCAGCGAGCTGAACGCAGAGTATGCGATGCTCCTGGAACGAAAGAAAAGCTCCTATGCAGAGTACCGCAAGACCAAATCGGAAATGTGCAAAATAATGTACATTGCATCTGTAACTCTATGTGTGGACGATATATAATAATATTAAAGCGAATGATGAGAAAGTTCTAAATGCAAAAAGAAAGAGGAAGACAAGATGGCAGTATGGAGATTACAGGTGAATACAGGAGGCACAAATGTTGCCGACTATTGCTTGAAAAATCATGTCGCAGCAATGGGATGGAGTCTGCGTGAATTAACCCAGGCAGAACGTTCTGGGATACATACATTTTTGGATTACTGTAATCTGGCAAGAACGCAGTACAAATCATTCGACAGTGTATGCCGCATGGTAGAGGATGTGAAAGAAGGAGATCTCCTATGGATGCGCTCAAGAAATGAAGGGAAATACTATATTGCGAGAGTTAAGGCGAACAGTACATGGGTGTTTCGCGAGGATGCAGTACAGATGGATGCAGCGAATCAGTTGACCAATATAGATTGGTATCCAGCTACAGATAAGGCAGATGAAGAATCCGTTCCTGGTGCTGTGGCAACATCATTTATTATGGGTTCAACCATCCAGAGAATTAAGAAAAATGGAGTGGAAGAATACAGTCAGATGTTGTATAACCGTGTCCACGATTCAGCGCTGGATCTATTCAATTATCCCGATCCAGCCCTCTCGTTATGTGAGAAGCATTTTTACAGCCTGCTTCAGCCGGAAGATGTTGAGGATTTACTTGCGCTGTGGCTGTATGATACGAAAGGCTACGTTTGCATTCCATCGACAAATAAAATTGCTACGCCAAAGTATGAGTGCGTTTTGGTTGATCCAAATGACCTGAACCGAAAGCATATTTACATTCAGGTAAAGAAGGGTGATATTGATCTCAATACAGATGACTATTCCAGCCTGAATGGTGAAGTGTATTTGCTTACAACAGAAGGAAAGGTTCAGAATGAACAGAAATATGCAAATGTGAAAGTAGCAAAGCCAACAGTTATCTATGAATTTGCGATCAATCCGGATAAGTCTCATATCATTCCGGAGAATGTTTTATACTGGGTGAAGTTTCTGACAGAAATAGAAAATAATCGTTTGAAGTTTTCTGCGTGTAAGGGAATCATGTTTGATACGAATATCTCGTATTCAGATACAAATGAATCCGAGATGATCCTCGGAAACAAAATAGCGGCATATGGAGATGCTAAACGGTATATCGACAGCTTTCGCAAAGATGACTATGCTCTTTTTTATTCCAAAGGAAGAGGAATTATTGCAGTCGGACAGATTGTTACAGACACACCAACGGAAGTGGGTGATGAAAAATATCATAGTGTCAGAATGATTGTGCCGGAAAATTTCAATGGAGATGTTAAAGCATTGCCTGCTCTTTCTCCGAATGAGATTAAAACAATTTTGAAGCGGAATTTTTATTGGGCATCGACAATCAAAACACCGTTCCTTACAGGAACACAGGTTGAAATGTTGATTCGTGAATTGAAAAAGAAGCATGTTTAACGAGACAGCAGAAAGGGGAGAGATAAGCAATGCCCTTACAGATTATCAGAAACGATATCACAAAAATGAGCGTTGACGCAATCGTCAATGCTGCCAACACTTCTCTTTTGGGCGGTGGTGGTGTGGACGGCTGCATTCATCGTGCCGCCGGACCGGAGCTGCTTGCAGAGTGCAGTACGCTGCATGGCTGCGAGACCGGCAGCGCAAAAATCACAAAGGGATACCGCCTGCCCTGCAAATATGTGATCCATGCAGTCGGCCCGCGCTGGCGGGATGGCAAGCACCGGGAACAGGAGTTTCTGGAATCCTGCTATCGGACATCTTTGAACCTGGCAAAAGAAAATGGCTGTCAGTCGGTGGCCTTTCCGCTGATTTCCTCCGGCATTTACGGCTATCCAAAAGACCAGGCACTGAAGGTTGCAGTCGATACCATCAGTACGTTTCTGCTGGAGAATGAGATGATGGTCTACATCGTTATCTTTGACCGAAAGGCATATCAGATCAGCGGAAAACTGTTTGCTGGTATCGCGGCATACATAGATGATCGGTATGTGGAAGAACACACCGACAGCCGGGCAGAGCAGAGACGGCGGCTCAAGGCGTTGTCAGAGGAATCCTGCTTTGAAGCTGAACCTGCTCCGCTGCTGCCCGAAGCAATCTGTAAATCTTGCAGCAGTCAATCTCTGGAAGAGGCACTGGGGCAGATTGATGAGAGCTTTTCGGAAATGCTGCTTCGGAAGATTGACGAAAGCGGCATGACGGATGCCCAGTGCTACAAGAAGGCAAACATTGACCGGAAGCTCTTCTCGAAGATCCGTTCGGATAAATTCTACAAGCCATCCAAACCTACGGTGCTGGCATTTGCCCTGGCTTTGGAATTGCCGCTTGCCCAGATGCAGGAGATGCTCGGCAAGGCAGGCTTTACCCTTTCCCATTCGAGCAAATTCGACATCATTGTAGAATATTTTGTCGAACGGGGAAACTATAATGTGTATGAAATCAACGAGGCGCTGTTTGCTTTTGACCAGAGCCTGATCGGAGCATAAGGACAAAGAAATGTCGCTTTCCATGCGACCACTCCACAAAAGAAAATCGCTATACTATGGCTGTAAGGTACGAAACCGAGCAGCCATATGCGCGTGTAATGAGCCAAAGTTCGAGCTTGCTCGAAACCTTGGCGAATACCGCGACAGCGAGCCCGCAAGGGCGAGATTTTGGGAGGACAAGCATATGAGAAAGAATTTAACAGAGCTCGTTTTTATCTTAGACCGCAGCGGTTCCATGAGCGGATTAGAACGGGATGCCATCGGCGGTGCGATTCATCACATTGGAAATGTTCATAAGTACGCAAGACCGGAGGATGTGCCGGAACACACCATGTTTGTAATCACTACGGACGGAATGGAAAATGCCAGCCGTCGGTACAACAGCGAAAAAGTAAAGCAGATGATCGAGCGGCAGAAAGCGAAATACGGTTGGGAGTTTTTGTCCCTCGGTGCCAATATTGACGCAGTAGAGACCGCAAGCCAGTTCGGAATCGGTGCAGATCGTGCAGTCAACTATCAGTGCGACAGCGAAGGAACTGCGTTGAATTATGAGGTGGTCAGCGAAGCAATCAGCTCTGTCCGGTGCAGTGCCCCGCTGAGTGCAGACTGGAAAAAGCGTATAGACGAGGACTACAAAAAGCGTGGAGGCCGCAAGCACAAGTAAATGTTTTTTGAAGCCGGGGTGATGATTCACTCCGGCGTTTTCTTTGGCAGGAACTGCCATTGTGAACATGCCCCTTTTCTGGTAAAATTAAAAGAAAAGGGGCGTTGGTATATGCAGGAATTATTAGATTGGCTGGAATACATAGAAGATGATCGCCAGCAAAGAAAAATTCGTCACACATTAAAAGATATTCTTGTTATTGTGTTGTTCGCAACGTTAGCGAATGCGGATGACTGGGTAGAAATGGCATTGTTTGCGGAAAATTATCAGGACTATCTTCGTAAGTATATCGAGTTAAAGAACGGGATTCCATCCCATGATACGATCAGACGTGTTATGGGGATGATATCACCAGAAATCTTACAACAACTCTATGGAAAATGGCAGGACCGATTAAATCAGGATGATGGAGAGCTGCTGAAAAAAATCATCTGTATTGATGGAAAAACCATGCGTTCCAATAAAAGGGGAGCTGGAAAGGCAGCTCACATTGTATCCGCGTGGAGTAAAGAGGATGGTTTTTGTCTTGGACAAAAAGCTGTTGAAGAAAAAAGCAATGAAATCGTAGTGATTCCAGAATTGTTGGATAAGATCCAGATAAAAGGCCAGACCGTAACGATTGATGCAATGGGAACACAGACTGCAATAGCGGAAAAAATAAAGAAAAAACGGGCAGATTATGTTCTTGCATTGAAGAGAAATCAAAACAGCCTGTATGAGGATGTGCAGGAATACTTTTCGGATGAAGAGTTTCAAAAAAGAATCCGTGCGAGCGGTAATTACAAAAAGACACAGGAAAAGGCACATGGTCAGGTTGAAATAAGGGAGTATTATCAAACAGAAGATATTAAATGGTTAAGTCAGAAAAAGAACTGGAAAGGGCTGTCCAGTATCGTGATGGAAAAGAAAACGATAGAGAAGGATGGAAAGAGAAGGATAGAGTATCGTTATTTTATCAGTAGTTTAAAGGCAGATATAGAGCAGATCAGTCGTGCAGTCAGAGGACATTGGAGTATAGAAAGTATGCACTGGCATTTGGATGTAACATTCCGGGAAGATGCAAACACAACGTTAGATAAAATGGCAGCACAAAATTTGAATATCATAAGAAAATGGAGCCTAAGTATTTTGAAGCCGGCACAAATGACAAGGCATAAGTTGTCGATGAGAAAGAAAAGGTTCGTAGTTAGCATGCGTCCAATTCAGTATCTGGAAGAACTTTTAGAAGCTTAAAAATAGCTGAAAACAGAATTGGTGGTAGACAATCATTCATGCGTTTGTCGTGACGAGGAAGGGCCTTTGACTTGATTTACCGCTAGGTTTGGAGTACAATTATTGTGATTACTTGTAGAAATTGCTCGAATTAGATCGGAGAATTATATGGGCTATTTATCAATCAGACAGACAGCAGAAAAATGGAACCTTTCGGCAAGATGGATCAGTGATCTTTGCAACGCCGGACGAATTCCCGGAGCAATGAAAGTAGGATCGTATTGGGCAATTCCGGAAAATGCGGAGAAGCCTAAAGATGGAAGAATCAGAAGCGGAAGGTATATTAAATGTAAATGAAAAATCTCTCTGCGGGCGAATAAGCTGCAACTACTATAAAGGAGTATTTTGAAATGGTTGAAGTTGGAAAGTTTACATTAGAATCGTTGACAACTGGCATGTATTCGGATCCCCGCATTGTGTACAGAGAGTATATCCAGAATTCTGTTGACTCAATTGAAAATGCTGTTGCTGAAGGGTTAATGTCAAATGAAGATGCTTACATAAAAGTATTCATTGATGCAGAAAATGGCTGTATCTCTATTATTGATAATGGAAAAGGAATATCCGTTGCTCGAGCGACTAATGTGTTGTTGAGTATTGGAAAATCCACAAAACGCCAAGATGCTAATCGTGGTTTTCGAGGAATTGGGCGTCTTGGTGGTTTATCTTACTGCGAGCATTTATCGTTTACCACCTCTGTTCAAGGAGAGGATGTTGCGACTAGAATTGTTTTTGACTGCAAACTTCTCAAAAGCCTTTTAAGTCCTGATCACGAAGAGGAACTCGATCTTCAAAGTGTAATAGAACGCATTACTGAGGTTGAAGAGATTGATGTGGATAAAGATGACCATTTCTTTAGAGTTGATATGGATGAAGTAGATAGCTCTTCAGAATTGCTGGATCTTGATGAAATCAAGCAGTACTTGTCAGAGGTTGCCCCGGTTCCCTACGATGAGAGACATTTTGTGGTTGCACCTGAAATTAAAAGATTTTTGACTGAACACGACTACACGCTAACTGAATTCAAGATTTTTATTGGATATGATGAAGACCATTTAAAACAGGTACGTAAACCCAACAGATATCGCTTTCGGTCTGATAGAAATCAACGAACGGAGGATGTGATCACCGAGGTTGTTACATTTTCCATTGACCTTGATTCGACTTCATCTTTGCTCGGCTGGTATGGAAGATGTAACTGGAATGGCACATTATCAGATAACGCATTACTCGGTATGCGAATGCGACTAGGCAATATCCTTATCGGCGATAGACGTACCATGGACGTGATGTTTAAAGAACCTCGTTTTAACGGTTGGGTCCAAGGTGAGATTTTTGTAAATACCACTGGACTTATTCCTAATGCTCGTAGAGATGACTTCGAACAGAATGAAGTTTATTATCAAATGATAGAGAAACTGAAGGCTCGGGTCGGCGATGTTATAACTCGCGAGATTAGAGAAGCATCGAAAACAAGAAACAATCCCGATGCGCGTCTATTAAGAGAGGTAACTCGAGTAACAGAAAAAGTAGACAAAATGGTTGATGAAGGCTTGTACTCTCAGAAGGATAAAGAGCAACTGGCTGAGGAATTGCGCGATGCAGAGAAAAAACTCACCAGAATTTCCCAAAGGTCTCCACAATTGGCTGAGGAAAAGAGAGCCGCATCAACCAGATTGGCTTCTGTTCAGGAAAAAGTTGACACAACAACAAATTACAAAATCAACAGCGAAATCTCATCTGAGATAGACAAAAAGCAAAAGAAAATACTTCGGTTGGTTTTTGAAACATTATCAGAGTATTTGTCGCGTGAAATGGTTGAAATAATCTACAATGGAATCATGGGCAAAATTCAGGAAAAAAGAAGGTAACCAATATGAGAATTCTTCCGCAGAAATATGATGAACTCTCTATCGATAAATATGATAAGCAACTTATTGCCTTATTTAAGTCCATATATAAGGAAAATGCCATGTGTTTGCTCTGTTGCAATCCGACAAAGAACAACGGAGGAATTGGTCATGTTCTTATTACCGATAAGGGTGTTGCTCTATTTCATATGGTAGCTGAGTGTAAAGAATTACCTTTGTTAATCAAAGCAATTCTTGAAAGTATTCCTGCGCAAAACGAAGAAAGTGAAATTTTAAAGGAAAGATTTCTTCATCAGAGAAATCTTTTGAAAAACGGGAAAGTTATATTCCCTCAAAAAATAGTTTATCTTTTTCCGGACATTGAAAAACCTGATTTGGCTATGTTTTCCACAATAGATGGTTTTACGGATTTTGTTGACAACGCTTGCCTTTTTAAAGACTTTTGGAAAAACGCGCAAAAGGACAAAACTTATTTAGATTTTTTTCTGTGGAGGCATGAGGGACATTCTTGCATTTCGGAGGATTTGATCCCAGATATTATCAATAGAGTTGCCCCAGAATACACTATTCCTCAAGTCAAAGCGGCGATAGAAACTCCAACGCAATCAAGAAAACATCGTGCATTTTTGGATGCGGATACAACTTCTGTTGATCGTGCGGCTGTTGCATATATGCTAGACGATGGGCAAATTAATTACATCAATAAAATTAAGAAGGGAGACCAACTAATTATTGCTTGTGCAGGAAGTGGCAAAAGCGTAATTCTGATTTCGAAATGCTTTAAGGTTGCAGGACTTAATCCTGACAAACGTTTTTTGATTACTGGATATAATCGAAATTTGGTCAGTTATTTTAAATGGTTGATTGAGTCGGCGGGGTTTTCAACAAACAATGTCGATTGTTTGACGTTTGATAGATTATGCGTAAAGCTGCTACAAGACAATGGTATCCGCATTCCGCTTGCTTCTGGAGGGGATTATTCTCGGATCAGAGAGTGTTTAATCCAGAACATGAAAGCAGGGCACATTAAGAATCGATACTATGGAGTTTTTATCGATGAAGTGCAGATGTTTGAACCGGAATGGTATAAGGCTTGTTACGATTTGATTGAAAACAAAAGCTCTGATGATCATTTTTTTGTTATCTGCGGTGATAAGTCTCAAAGTGTGAAGACATCTATAAAAAGTGGCAAGGCTCCGTGGCAAGGTCACGGAGATGACTATCCCAATTTTAGAGGTAAGAGTTTTCCTATTGAAATCAACTATAGAAATTCGATTCAGATTAACGATTTCATTCGACGGTTTACAGATCGTGCACTACTGTATGCAGATCGTTTAGGAATACCTGTGAATCAAGATGCGGATATTTTTTTGCGAGGAAAAAGTATTCGCGAAGGCTTGGACCTACAGTATCTTGAAGTCTGCCAGAATTATTTGGATTCGGATGCTGAAGCAATCATGGTTTTGAAGCAAATAATTGATATTCATGATAACTATCACATTCCTTATGATTCCATAGCTGTTATCTGTTACAATAGACAGTATAGATATGTCAAAGGCAGAGCAGAAAAACACTACACTCCTATTGATCATTTAAAAAATTATTTGAACCAGGCCAATATTCCATACTCGCTTTTAAACAGCACTGCATCTGAATATGGGGTATCTTATTCAAATATTAACGGTGTGCCAATTGTAACCATGGAATCATCACTCGGTTTGGACTTTAAAGCTGTCGTGATTTGCGGACTACTTCCATTGGGGCTTCATGACAATACAAAGGAACTGGCTCAATTAAAAAATAACAGCACAAGCGAAGATGTAATAGATGCGTTTAACAAGAACATTAATATTTTATATATGTCTTTGGCTAGAGCAAAAGATATTCTGCGCATTGTATCTGCAGAGTCAGAGGAAACATCATTTTATGTCAGACTATTAAAGGAAGCCTTTTACCAGGAGGAATAACAACATGCGCTATAACGAAGTTAATAGTGAACATTTGGGTGAATTGAATATAATATCAAATATTCAAGATGATGATTCAATCTTTGAGGTTAGCCTTATTGTAGCAACAGACATTCAGGGAAACATTAGAGCAAATTATGATTTAACCGTGCAGGGAAATATTGATGCAGATTCTCTCTTGGTTATGGGAAATTTTATTTGCTTCGGTAATTGTAAGGCCAATACCTTAAGCGTGCAAGGGACATGCAAGGTGTTTGGTCAATTAGAAGTTACAGATGGTATGGTTGCGGACAACTTAACAGCGACAGACATAGACGCAAATACTTTGACTGTAAATGGCAGTATCATATGTAATTCATTGAACTTTGAGACCACATTATCATGTAGTGGGAAAATTCTTGCACTCGATGGAATAATGGGGCGTGGAAAAGTAGATTGTTCTATAGTGATATGTGGAGAGTATGCGTCAATTGATGAAGAAGCCAATGTCATTACTGCATCAGAATTGGAAGAGTCTATGAATCAAATTCGCAAAGCAAACTCTTTGTCTAAGCCAGAAGAAGCATCAACTTTGGAATTAAAGAATATTGAAGATTTAGATTGGGATGAGTGTAAACAGTATTTACAGGATTTATCAAAGCTACATCCAGAACTTACTGAGGATTATTTGTCGTATGTAAAGCTGTTTGCATGGTCTGAGTTTTCAAAGATATGCGATCTTAAACAATTTATTGCTTTGATGAAAGACATCCTTTGCGCTGGTGAATTAACCAAAGCCTCTGATTTATATAACGTTATTAAAGTCGATCTGTTTGAAAAATCCAAAGAATACGTTTTTGAATTAGCAATGCCATCTCTAAATCAGGAGGAGTTTGCATCCTTATTGAATATATTGGTGTCAAATAAAGAACATATTAGCTTGGATATTTACAGCTTCTTGATTGAGACGATGTTCAATAAAATCGGATTAAAATATAGTACTGTCTGCTTGATGTTGGAGGAATAACTTATGATGAATGAGCAATTATGGCACAAGTTATTTGCCGAGAAAATCACGAAAGAATACATAGGAAAACTCACAGGAGAAGAAATACCTAGAATTGAAGGCAAAGTTCCGGAAGACCTATTCATTGTTGGACAACTAGCACCAGCATCTACGAATATGGCTAGTTATATTACTTCACGTGTGATTATCAACGGAATAGGCGTCAATTTCAATATTCCGGTGGAGGACATTCCTAATGCGGTATTGACAGTACAGCCATGCGGCAATTGGTTTTATCGCGTCTATCCTTCATACACGGAGCAATGTCAGGCAACGATACGACAGTATAATAAGCTTTTTGACCGAGCATACACAACTATTGGTCAATTTTGGAGTGACACCGAAGTAAAAGAAAAGATTGCAAGTGTGGAAGGAAAGAAGTCAAATAGTTACGACATTCCTCTTCTTCAAATCTATAAACGTGTTTCTATTGAACAGGAGTGCTCTGCGCTTGTCTTCAAAGTTGCTGATCTGGTTGACCCTGAGAATCAGATGGGTATCGTCGATGATTTGGATCCAATCAATCAGGAATTGTTTAGGCAGATTCAGGATATCATTGCACAAAAAGTCCTTACTGACCCACATTACTATAAGTACGATGTCAAATCTAGAATTACCCTAGGGGATTTGGTGACTGAAGAAAAATGGAATGCATTTCTTCAACGAGAAAAGAAAGAAGTAGTTAACACTGTCAACTGGAATATGGCCGTTACCGGCGAGTTTAAGGTAAAAAACAGAATTCTATCTATTGGACTTAAACTGATTAACAAAGCTGAGCAAGTTGAGGGAGAACTTCTAAAAAAACGGCATAAGGACCATGTGAAAATCTCAACAATATTCAATGCAAGATTGAAGGTTCAGCTCGAAGGAACGAAGTATATTCCTATTGAGTTAAGCCATTTTCAGGATGATTACAAATATAGCAAAGAACAGGCTGCATTAGGATTTAACTGTAATATAGACTTTCTTGAATTAAGAGAAACGATGGATTACATTGTTACGACTAATGTGCCGGCCTTCAAACAATATCGCCTTAAAACAAATAATGATATTCCGGCTCATTTTATAGATCTTATTAATTCTCCAGTGGAAACCTTAGATACAATTCATCAAGGAATGCTTAAAGTCCTTACGGATTGGCGTAGAACACAGAAAGAAAAGAGCGTTGTATTGTCAGAAAAAGCAAAACGCCAGATGCGCTCAGAAATAGATGATTTCGAAATTGAAATTGAACGTTTTAAGCTTGGAATAGATTTGATTCGCGATTACTCTATTATCCGCGATGCTTTTGTTTGCATGAATCAAGCATTTGCCAATTCTCCTAAAAGCTATGGAGGATGGCGTCTGTTTCAGATTGTTTATATTGTTTCAGTTATTCTTGATATTGCATCTTGCGAAAAGAAGTTGCCCTTGCCGGAAAATATAAAAGCCAAATCAACATTTGATGCAGCCGATGTTATTTACTTCCCTACAGGTGGTGGTAAGACAGAGGCATTTTTGGGTACAGTTGTTTTCAATTTGTTCTTTGATAGAATTCGTGGGAAAAAGTGCGGTGTTACAGCAATTCTAAGATATCCTCTGAGGTTACTTGCTGCACAGCAAGCTTCTCGAGTGGCTAATATTCTAGCCCAGGCAGAGTTAATAAGGCGTCAACATCCACAAATGAGGAGTTCCGATTCCTTTGGATTAGGATACTTATGTGGAGAAGGAAATACGCCGAACAAGCTTAGCAAATATAAGTTGGATGAGATTAACTCTCTCTCCCAGGAAGAACGCGATAAAAAGTATCTGGTTGTGGAAAAATGTCCTTTCTGTGGTGCAGATCTCCACATGGTCGCTGATGTTGATCACATGAAGCTCGTTCATGTTTGCGGAAATAAACATTGTCGTGAATCTGTTCTTCCCATTTACATTGTTGATAACGAGATATATAGATACTTACCATCTGTAATTATAAGCACAGTGGATAAGATGTCTGCAATTGGATTCAACAGAAATTTTGCCCAGATTTTTAGAGGCTCAGATCAAAAATGTATAATGCATGGATATTGTGGACCAGATGGATGTATCGAATTCAAGGAATGTGAAGAAGAACATTTTTCCACTGTTTCGATGTATGATCCGGTACCAACGTTGATGATTCAGGACGAACTTCATCTTATTCGAGAGTCTTTGGGTACATATGACTCTCATTATGAGCTTATGATTGATTATTTCTGCCGTAATCATACGTCTTCACGGCGTGGAATGAAAGTCATTGGAGCAACAGCGACTATATCAAATTACGAAGATCAAATTAACCAGCTGTTTCTGAAAACACCGCGAAGATTCCCGTGTGAATCTATTGATTTGAAGAAAAATTTCTACTCATATATTGACGAAAATGATCTAAACAGAATTATTATCGGATATGCCCCATTCGGCAGGGCGATAATTAGCGGGGTAGCATATTCCCTAAAAGCGTTACGCGAAGTAATTTGGGAATATGTTTTAGTTCCGGATCACATTCGAAAAATCAAGGGCTTAGAGGAACTGACTGACGAGCAGTGCAAAAAGCTGGTGCAAGATTATTGGCTAAGCATTGAATACAACAATGTCAAAACAGATAGCACTAACGTTGTTGGTGCATTAAACAACCCAATAAATATCGAGTTAAATGATGAAGGAATACGAACATATGCGGCTGCGAAAATGACTGGTGATGATTCTTTCCAAGACGTTCGTAAGATTTTAGCAGAAATTGAAACAGCCAAAGATATTGTCAATGATGTCGACTTTAATATGATTTCTGCAACAAGTATGATTTCTCATGGAGTTGACGCAGATCGTTTTAATGAGATCATGTTCTTTGGAATTCCGGGGAGTACTGCTGAATACATTCAGGCTTATTCTCGAGCCGGGAGAAAATATCCTGGAATCGTAATTGATGTTATTCGGCCTTCTAGGCCAACAGACCAAAGCTATCTTAGATATTTTCAAAAATTTCATGAATATAAAGATATCTTGGTTGATCCGGTTCCTATTAATCGCTGGGCAAATAAGGCAATTGATGTAACATTGCCAGGTATTCTTTGTGGATTAATTCTAAGTGTCTATTATCCTATTATAGGACATAGGATTTATATGATGCCTGAATTAAAAAAAGCTGTGGTTGATGGCGAGCTTGATCCAACGATCATTAAGAAGCAATTGTATGAAATTTATGGATGTATTGGTGCAGATGGATCTATTCGTCCTATTTCAAAGATCTATCAGAGAAAGATCGATGAATTTGTAGATGTCTTGTTTAAACGAATTATTGATAAAAGCGTAGGAGAAGAATACATTACGGGCGGTTTCAACAATTTAGGTTTTCATGTAATGCAAAGTCTCCGTGATACGGAGAAACAGTTGATTGTTGAAGTAAACTAAGAGGTGTTATGATGGCAAAACTCAAAGAGAACCAAGTGACTCGCAGCACGTCACAAGCGTTATACAAATATGTACCCAATAGGTGGATAGATTTCTACTTCTCTTCAAATAGGAGAGGATATACAGCTTTTGTTAAGGGATGGAGTAGTATTCCCCTTGAGGACATTAATAAAAAAAGATTACTTAGGAAAGTAAGCAATGCCGTACACAGTTATCAAAAACAGTGCGGATCTATCATCGAGGGTGGAGAATCAAGATCTACAAAAGGATTTGCCAGTGAGATTTCCCCCGACACTTATACTGTGTTAACGCCAAGAGTAAGTGAAACTGATAGAGCCATTAATGGATATATTAGCCCCAGTATTTTCTTTTGTGAGAAATGCCATCAGATCCACCGTTTTAAAAGAGAATCTCAGTATTCATATATCATGGATAAAAAGTGTGCCAGACCGAATTGTGGCGGTAACTTAGTTCAACTTCGTGATATTTATTACTGCAGATGCGGATGGGCAGGAGAGGTATCTATTGGAGATTGTGATTATCATCCTGGGAAACCTCTTCTCATGCGAATTAGGGATCATAAATATGAATGTTCAGTTTGTCATCGAACCACAATCATATTCAGAAAATGCCCAGAATGTGGAGAAAGGCTAACTCCGAATAACGTGCTGGATTCTGCACAGAGCTTTGTTAAGTCACTTAGTGTAATTGACTTGTTAGACGAGAAAATGGATTCCTTCTTATCCGATGAACAGGATGGAGCGGAAATAATTACTGCGAACTATCTTTCTCTGCTATCCAACGAAGAGTTTATAAAAACAGTAAAATACGGACGAGAGAACCAAAAAGAATTCCAGCAAATTACATATGAAAAAATGCTCCAGGAGTTTATTTCACAAGGAATACCAGAAGAATATGCAAAGACAGCCGCTGAATCCATGGTGAAAACGAAAGATAATGACCCTGTTGAAAAAGCAATCAAGAAAACTACAGGGTATATAACTGATACCAGTAAGTTGGATCAATTTGCAGAAGCTGTATTAGAGTACAACACTATAAAAAATAGCGAGGATGTTCTTCTTTTGTCTGATGCTGTAGCGCGATCCAGAGAACTGAATACGCATCCAAATCCAGATATATACTTTGAAATTGCACGCAAATACGGTTTTTCATTGGTGCAAGCAAGTGATAAAATTCCATTTATTCAATGTGCTTATGGATATACACGCGAATTTGTTGACACGGCTACTGCGCCAAAAGGCGGTCCTGTGGTATTGGTGGGTTTTCCTGACGAAACACCGGAGAAGAAAACAGTATATGCTACGAAACTATGTACTGAAGGCGTTTTATTTGAATTTGATCATGTTAAGATTCTAAAATGGTTGAAAAAAAACGGGGTAATTAGAGATGGTGATCTTCCGGTTGACCTCGATGACAAAGTTGAGTTAAGGGCATGGTTTATCAATAATGTTGATACTTCTCAAATCGAACCATTTTCCATTCTTAGTGAAGATATGCCGGTTACCTATTATGTATATCGGTTGATTCACACTATTTCGCACACGTTGATCATTGCCGCAGCTGAAATCTGCGGCTTAGATAAAAACTCTCTTTCTGAATATATCTTTCCAGCAATTCCGGCAGTATTTATATATTGCCAGAATACTCAAGGTTTTAACATGGGTGCATTGTTTAGCGTATTTGAGATGTATTTTGAAAAATGGATGGATGGTGCCCTAAAAACTGCATCTGAATGTATTTTTGATCCAATCTGTGTTGAACATGAGGCGGCATGCGCAGGCTGTGTATATACGAATGAGATTTCATGCCAACACTTCAACCATGATTTGGATAGATGTAAGTTATCGAATAACCTGCAATAATGGGAACCAACGAACCCTTATAAACCCTTAAAGTCCCTTACACGGTGAGAAATCCCGTGAATAGGGGCTTTTTTAGGCTTATAGATCCTTTTTACCCCTTAAAATTTTAATGGGAACCAGAATTCACATTGAAAAACGAAAAATCATAGAAATGCCTGAAAATGGAGGGAAAAAAGCTCAATAAAAAGCGGGGGTTTAAAGCCTTTTAAAATTTTTAAAATTAAAATGCGGAAACGGGAGAAAGTATTGATAATTCAAGGGTTTTCGGCATTTGAAAGGTTTTAAAAGACCGTTTAAAACAATAAAATTTAAAAGCAATTATAAAAGTGAAAAATGAGAACTTAATGGGAACCAGTTAATGGGAACCAAAAAAGAGCCGGTCAGTTAATTGACGCGGCCCTTTTTTTATTGCTGGTAGGCAGTCCAGCAAGGTGGTAAATGCACTAAGAATATATCATAATATGAAAAAATGGTCAATGATACTCAAATGAGGACTATCAATCCTCGGACAAAGATTTCAGATAAAATTCAGCAGCTTTTCCCAGAACAATATTTTTTTCCACTTCAGAAAGTGAAGAAAAGTATTTCAGGAGTTGCTGAGTAGATGTGTCATTAAGTTCAAGATCTGCCTGATTGCATTCATCTTTCCCGGTAAGCAAAAAGTCAGATGTGATCCCAAAGTATGCTGCGATAGTAGGAATCAGCGATGCTGGCGGATCAGTTTTTCTATTTTTCCAACCGCTGACGGTTTGCTTCGGAATGCCCGTTGCTTCGCAAAAATCTTTCTGGGAAACCTTTTTCTCATCTAATAATTTAAAAAAGCGCTCATTTATAGTCATAGCCCCTCCAATAATCCTCACATGAATATATAAAATCCTCAATTTTAATTGACAAATCCTCAAATGAGGATTATTATAATAATGTATCAATCATACAAGACCGATTATAGCACAGAATCCGATAACGGAATAGGTTATTTTGTATCGCTGATACAGAATTTTATAACGGAATACGTTAGGAGGGCAGGCAGAATGAAGAACAGAAAAGTGCGAAATTTCGCTGAGTTTGCCTTATGGACAAAAACCAGGATGCTGGAAAGAGGCATCAGCCAGAGAGAACTGGCCGCAGGAATGGGAACACACCAGGCCAGGATCAGCGAGGCTATCACAGGGAAGCCATCAGGAAAGAAGTTTATCATTCCGCTGATCCAGGAACTGGGCGGAAACATGGATGATTTTAAAGACTTTTTAAACACCGTTTAAAAGAGTCGAAACCGGCAGAGGCCGGTCATGCAGGGATAGCCTCCTGCATCTGATGAGGACAGGCTGAAAAGGTGGTGGAAATGTATGGCGCAGATGCTGACAGCGAAACAGGTTGCAGAGGTAAAAGGCTGTAGTCCACGTTATATTAAGAAAATTATACAAGATGGGAAATTAAAGGCGGTAGAGACTGTTAATAGCAAAAACCGGAAAACTTACCTGGTACCGCTGGATGCGTTGGATGAGGAACTGCAGCACAAGTATTATCAACTGATTGCAGAAAACCCTCCGGAAGAGGTAGAACGGCCAGAGCCAGAAGTAGAGAAAGTTGCGATTGATGAGTTTACCGAGGATGAACGAAAGGAAATTGATTTCTGGATCGACCTCACCAAGCGCTGGCAGTCATATAGAAAGATGCCAGGAGTTACTTCCCTGGCTGAAGTAGATAAAAAGTTCGTAACGCTCTGCAGCCTGGAATATCCAGAGCGGAGCATATCAGTAGATACGCTTTACAGAAAATGGAATGCCGTGAAGGCTGATGATATGAAGGCGCTGGTTGATAAGCGGAACAAATGGAAGAAAGGGACAAGCTCCATAGATGAAACGATATGGCAGGCTTTCCTGTATTACTATCTGGACGAAGCCCAGCATCCGGTAACCAAGTGCCTGGAGTACACAAAGATGTGGGCGCAGGAAAAGCGTCCGGATCTGTATACGCAGATCCCGGCCTATCCTTCTTTTTACCGGAGACTGAAAAGTGTTCCGGAGGGAGTAAAGGTTCTGGGCCGTGAAGGTCACAAGGCATTCAATGACCGCTGCGCTCCATACATCAAACGTATTTATGATGAGATGCAGAGCAATGAGTGGTGGATCGCTGATAACCATACCTTCGATGTAATGGTGAGGGATAAGTCAGGCAAGCTGCACAGGCCATATCTGACAGCCTTCCTGGATGCAAGAAGCGGAATCTTTACAGGGTACTACATTACATATAACCCAGGTTCAGAGGCAACGCTGATCGCGCTCCGGAAGGGAATCCTGGAATATGGCATCCCGGATAACATCTACGTGGATAACGGTCGAGAGTTCCTGACCTTCGATATTGGCGGCCTTGGCCACCGGAAGAAGAAGCCAAAGAATGGCGAGGAAACCTTTGAACCGCCGGGCGTATTCAAACGCCTGGGAATCAATATGACAAATGCTATCGTCCGAAATGCGAAGGCGAAGATCATTGAGCGCCGGTTCAATGATGTGAAGAACGGCCTTTCCAGACTGTTCAATACTTACACGGGCGGCAGCGTGGTGGAAAAGCCAGAGCGTTTGAAATATGTCCTGAAGAAAGATGCCATTTACACAGACGATGAGTTCCAGGAGTATGTGGATGCAATTCTGAAGTATTACTTCAACATGATGGAATACGATGGCCCGGTGGCAGAAGACAAAGGAAAGCTCAAAATGGATGTGTTTAATGAGCATCTGATTAAGCGCCGGGTGGCAGCCGCAGAAGAATTGAACCTGATGCTCATGAGAAGCAGCCGTCCACAGGCCGTGGGCCGCCGGGGAGTGCATCTGGATATCAATGGAGGCCGCCTGGAATATTGGAACGATGAACTGTTGATGAGACATTTCGGTGAGAAGGTATACTTCCGGTACAATCCGAATGACCTGAAGGAAGTCCGGATCTACAACCTGGAAGACAAATATCTGATGACGGTTCCGGTAGATAATACGGCGGTTCTTACATATGGCGCAACCAAGGATGATGTGAAGGCCGGAATGGCAGTGACCAGGAAGCTGGAGAAGATCGCGAATGAATATAAAAAGAACGTGGTCATCGCAGAAGCCGACCGGGTTACCGCGCTGGATCTGGTACTTCGCCAGGCACAACGCAACAAAGAAAGCTACACAGGCAAAGCAGACCCGAAGGTACTGGAGGTTCAGCGGGCAGATGAAACACCGGTATATCAGAAAGTGGTCGGCGGAGTCGATCTTGACACAATGATTGAAAATGCAGCCAAAAGGCAGGGAGGTAAATGATGGGAAAACAGTATAATACAGAACTTCAGGCGAAAGTTGAAACGTACATGAAGGAAACGGGAATCAGCCAGGCAAAGCTGGCCCCGATGATGAACCTGAGCGGAGCAGTATTAAGCCAGTACCGCCGCAGCGTTTATGACAAGGGTGATGTAGGTGATGTAGAGCGTAAGATCCGTGAGTTCTTCCAGATCAAGGAGGAGCAGGCTGAAAACGCCAAGAAGACCGAGTCTTTCAATGCGGTACGGGGATATGTGGCAACCTCTATTTCAGAGAGCATTTACAAGATGATCCGTTACTGCCAGCTTGAAAAGGGGATCGTAGTTATTGACGGAGATGCCGGAATCGGGAAGACCAAAGCGGCTACCAAGTTCCTGCGGGACAATCCGGCAACGGCGATCTATATCAGCACCACACCGAGTACCAGCTCTGTAAGAAGCCTTTTAAGGATGATTGCAAGGGCGTTGAAGATTTCGGAAAACCAGAGAACAGAAGACCTTTCCATTTCAATCCGTGAACGGCTGAGAAGTTCTGATAATGTCCTGATTATTGATGAAGCCCAGAACCTGAAGTTCATGGCCCTGGAAGAAATCAGAGGCTGGGTGGATGAAGACCCGATCACCGGGAAGCCTGGCATCGGAATCGCACTGATCGGAAACGATGAGGTCTACAACAAGATGCTTGGAAGACAGGAAGCGATCTTCTCACAGCAGTTTAACCGGACGAAGCTCCACGGGCGGTACCGGGCTACGAATGTAACCAAAGAAGATGTTGAGAAGTTATTCCCTTCCCTGGTGGAGAAAGGAATGACACCGGAGCTGACATACCTCTACAATGTCGGCCACAGCAAGTGGGGAGTGCGCGGCATGGTAAACGTATTCACAGCAGCCGCCAATAACCAGGATGTTTCCCTGGAAGGTCTGCAGAAGGTAACAGGCCCGCTGGGAATCTATTTATAAAATCAATCAAACGGAGGTAAATGCAATGAAGTACATGACAGGAAAAGCAAAAATGATGGTGACAGGGATCGCGCTTGGAACGGTGGCCGCCGGGGGAATGGCGGCGCTGATCGCAGCGGGCAAGGTCGGAGTGGCCGGAAGCCTGGTTGTGGTATTCCTGATGGCTCTGGCGGGAGTTAGCGGCTGGATGATCGGCATTCAGATGCGGGTGAAGATCGAACATGACCGGGCATGGATGAAAGGATATCGTGATGGAAGGGAGAGTTCACTCCCGCCGATCACTGTAACCACCGAGCGTATGCTCATCCGGTACAGGGAAAATCCGGGGCTGTAAAGCCCCACCTTAATGCAGCCATCCGGAAGGATGCCGGTCACAAGCCCGGATAAAGGCAGAGTGAGGTAAAACTGAATAAGGAGGTAAGTGCAGCGTGAAGAACGGAAAGAAGCCGACACTGGCCCAAAAGAAGTTCCTGCAGGGAAAAGGGCTGGTACCGGAGAACTGGCTGATCGTGAAGGATACGCCGGTGGAGCTGGTGGTAGTCAGCCGGGCCGCGCTCCTTAAAAGAACAGGGAAGACAAGAACTTTCAGGAAGGAGCGACTATGAAAGCCATGGAGAAAAAAGCCACTCCAATGCCGGAAGAACTGGAAAGAGAGTGGAACGAAGTGCGAGTTTGCTTCCGGTTGCTTCAGTGCAGGAGAGCCAGAATTGTGACGAAACGGATGCTGGACGGTTCTGTGAAGCGATATACCGAGGTCAGAAAGGCGGGTGGATGAGATGGTACAAAGAGAAGAAATGTACTTTGAACCGCGCTGCGTAGGTTCTGACCTGCGTATTCGCTGGTATGGTGAACAGTATTCAGCGCCGGAGCTGGAACGCCATTATGAGGAGACGGTTTACATCCGGGACAGCGGAAAAGAGCTGATGGTTTACAGCATGGAGGCAGACTGCTGGGATGAGAAGGCGAAGATAAAGGCAACATTTTCCCTGATCTGCCGGATTCAAAAACACAGCACCGGATTCCGGTACGGTAGAAAAATCCAGTAGGAGGAGAGAAGATGCCAGCCAAGTCAAAACGCCTGACCAATAAAGAGAAAGCACTCAAATCGAAAGTCAAAAAGGAACTTCAGGAACAAGGGCTCCTGCCGCCAGACAAACCGAGATTGAACCGGAGAAAGTTTGCTAAGGAAGCAGCCGAACAATTTGATAAAGAAATCAATCTCATGAATCCGATGGATGTGTTTTGGTTTCATAATGCCCTCACATTAGTTACAGCCGGAACTGATGTGCTTCCAATCACTTCAGAACAGGTGGGAGTCTTTAAGCTTATGAAAATAACTGCGGAGATAAAAAAGCTTCATGAAGAAACCAAGAAGTCTGGGAAGGAAGTAACTGTCCGGGATGTGTGCAAAATATCGGATTCTATTATGAAGCTATAAACGCAAGATATTCCAGGGGCGCTTGCCCCTCTTAATGCAGCCGCCGGTAAGGCGATGGTCGCAAGCCCATGAAATGCAGAGCGAGAGAGGAGGTCTATCATGACTGTAAGCAAGAGAGTAGCCAAGAGTGGCGCGGTTACACTTCCACGTCAGCTCCGTCAGGAGACTGGCATTCTTCCGGGTGTTCCGGTAGATATCGAAGCAGATGAGGACGGGGTACATATCCGTAAGCATGTTCCTACCTGTCACTTCTGCGGAACGGTGGACGATGTTAAAACGGTCTGCGGCATTGAGATCTGCCGCGGATGTGCAGAAAAGATCATGGAGGAGTTTAAAGGATAATGGATGCGGCGGAAGTAAAAAAGAAGGTTGACCGTCTGGCAGAGTTAGACCGCCAGATGGTTGCCGTTAAAGGTGAAATGGAAACAATCAAAGCCTGGTTCGAGAAGCAGGCCACGGATGATCTCCGGGATACGAAGAGCAAAACCGTAGAATATTGGGGAAGCGAAAATTCCAAAGTGGTGGTCGGAAACAGCGAGACCGTGAAACCAATCTCCATGACAATGGTAAAGAAGCTCCTGGGGGATGTCTTCAAGGACTTTGTAAAAGAAGATGTTTCTTATAGTATGTCAGCCCCGGCAAAGCGGCTTTTTTCCATGATGTATATGGGAAATTTCACCGAGGGAAGCCTGGACGCTACGATCAGCGCCATCACAAAGGATGAGAAGATCCAGAGAACACTGAAGAAGAAATTGAAAGGCAAATATGAAAAGGACACAGAAACCCTGATGAAACTGGTGGGCCTTTCAGAACAGGAAGCCAGTGACTGGGCTTACCTGGCATCCGAAGTGATCAACTGGGAATGGATGCTGCAGATATTAAAAGCGGCAGAGTGGGGAGGCACACCGCAGGAAGCGGTGGAAGTGATCCGGGCAGCCATATTCGTGGATGAAGGAATCAAGGTAACTGTAGAGGCGGAAAAATAGCAGGAAGGAGCAACGGTAAATGCGAAAGATAGAATCATTCCAGATGAAGAAAATCTATGCTATAGGTCATGCTTTGGGAATAACCGGAAATGGAAGCGAAGATGAGCTTCATATACTGGTGTCGGGCGTTACAGGTAAGGATTCCATAAAGGAACTTTCCTACCAGGAGGCCATGGCGGTGATTAAAAGGCTGGAGGATCTGCAGGGCGGTACCGCTGCTCCGAAACCATCCAGCAGAAAGCCGAAGGAACATTCACAGAGACCAGGAGGCGTGACCAGCGGCCAGCAGAAGAAAATCTGGGCTTTGATGTACGAACTGAAGAAACGCGATAAGAGTCCGAATGAGGTTCCACTGGGAGACAGACTGTGCGCGGTCATTAAGAAAGAATTGCATGTAGACGCTATTGCGAAGAATCCCTTTGCATGGCTCACCTTCAGCCAGGGAAATACCCTGATTGAAGTTTTAAAAGGGTATTTAAAAAGCCTGGAACGGAAGGAGGAGGCCAGCGATGGGATTGTTAGACCATGTGAAGATAGAAAACCTGGATGAAGATCAGAGAAAGATGGTAGAACTGGTGGGCCTGGACGGGTTTAAAAGTCTTGTCCGGGCTTTTGGCGGCACTACAATCTATATTCCGAAGGCAGAGAGCCTGGAACGGGCGGCACGGGATCAGAAGATCCGGGAAGAATTTGACGGAGGAAATTATAGAGAACTTGCCGCGAAATATGGACTTACCGAGCGCTGGGTGAGATTTATCCTGTTCGGAAAACTGGATAATCTGGATGATGACATGGAGGGTCAGATGAGCATCTATGATTATCCGGAAGCATTTTAAAAAGTGAAGTAAATTAGTGAAGTGCTTCAAAAGACAGTTCACGGGCCTAAGAGGTACACTTGTGTCAGAAACATGAGTGTATCTTTTTTTATTGGAGGAATTACTGGATGGATGAAGGATGGATCATAACAACCGCCATTACGTTGGGTATTGGCGTAATCTCGTATTTTTTAAAAAGAACCATGAACCAGTTGGACTGCACAGTCCAGCAGCTTCAAAAAATAGAACGGGATTCTGTAACAAAAGCAGATCTGAAGGAAACCACAGACGAATTAAAAAAAGACATCAATAAGATCCGTGAGGATTATACACCCAAGGAGACTCACAGTAAGGATTTTGATGGGTGCCAGAAGGAGATTAAGGAGATCCGGCAGAATTACCTGACAAAGGATGATTTCATTCGTGAGATCAATAAGGTGGATCGGAAAGTGGAACAGATGTTAAATATGATGATCGAAATGACAAGAAATGGAGGTTCACAATGAACAGAGAACAGGAAAAGAGAAGACTCCGGGCAGGAGCTTTTATGGTGAATAACGGCAGGGTACTCATGACAATCAACCTGCTCCGGGAAAAGTACAATGCTTTAAGAAGTGTTGAAAAAGGTTTAAAAGCGGAGGGGATTGAGCGTCAGGAGTTCATCGACTCCGTGAATTTTCTCCATGAGGAGGGATATATCTATCTGCGTGATATGGAAAGCAGGGAACCGGCTAATCTGGCCGATGTGGAATATCAGACGCTGGAAGCAAAAGTAACCGGCAAGGGCATCCGGCTCCTTGGCGGCGGCATCACGGATGAAATGGTTGATCTGGACGGCTGATGGAACAGGAGCGTAGAAGACGCAGCACAGGAAAGGTGGACAGACTGCCGCCGGAGCTTAAAGACACCGTGGAGCAGATGCTCCTTACTGGCTGCACTTACAAAGAGATCGTGGCTTTCCTGAAGGCGAATGGTGAGGAGATGAGCCAGATGGCTATCTGTACCTACGCAAGGAAGTATCTGGCCACGGTAGAGATGATTAACGTGGCACAGAGCAATTTCTCCATGCTGATGGATGAAATGAACCGTTATCCGGATCTGGATACTTCGGAAGCCCTGATCCGGCTGGCAAGTCACCACGTTTTAAATGCCCTGACCAATGTAGATGAGGAACAGATGAAAGAAGTTCCTATCGAGAAGCTCATTAAGGAAACCAACGGTTTGATCCGCGCTGCTGCATATAAGAAGCGGATCGAAGTACAGAACAAAGAAAACTATGAGGCGGGACTGGAAGCTGTTCAGAGCATGGTATTTGAGACCATGGCAAAGGATAATCCGGAACTGTACCGTCAGGTCAGCGCTTACCTCAATAAGAAAAAAAGCGAAGGAATGGAGGGATAGGCTGTGTGGTATGTGATTCAGGTTAAAACTGGAGAAGAAAGCGGAATTGCAAGGAGGCTGAAAAACCAGGCAATCCGAGCCGAGGTTCCCATTGAGAACCGTCCCATCCGGTCTGGTGGGGCATGGACAAAAAAGGAATATATTCTGTTCCCAGGATATGTGTTCCTGGACATGGATTTCACGGCCAGAAACTATTACCGGGTAAAAGAGGTTCCGGGAGTGATCCGGTTCCTGGGGGACAGTAAGGCACCATCGACACTGTCCTATCTGGAAGCTGAATGGATCAGAATTCTTTCCGGCAATGGAGAGCCGCTGGAACCGACTCTGGTAAGGGAAGACGGAAGCGGTGGTATCACTGTCATCAGTGGAGTTTTAAAACAGTTAGAAAACAGAGTTTTAAAGTGGGATAAAAGAAGCCGGAAGGCAACTTTTGAAATTACGATCTGCGGCGAAGCCAGACAGGTGCAGCTTGGGATCGAAGTGGAAGGTGGCGGAGAACTGCAGGAAGCTGGAAGCGATGCTTCACAGGATGCGGCACAGCCATTATTACAAGACGCGACTTAAAACATGACCGGTTGATTCGTCCCGGCTGTGTTCGGGACGCAGGCATAAAGAAAAGGAACTGAGCAGAAAAGGACGCTGGTCGGGTGGCGAAGCCCGGCCTTTTGGCTTCCTCTGTCCGGTTCCTTTTCTCTTTGCCTGTTATTCCCCTTTTAAAAGCGTTAGGAAGCCGTTTAAAACCGTTTAAAGGTCTGTGGTCGGGGAAATTACCACATAAAGGCAAAATGAGCCGTATGGGGCGAATTTGAACAGGGAAAGATGCGGGACGGAGGTGAAAGGTCATGCGGAGAGGAAAAGACGCAAGTCTGAAGGCGCTGATCAGCGCGATGGCGGAAGCGGAAAGCAAAAGTTACTACGAAGAACAGGAGAATGCTTTAAACGATCTTTCTGGTCTTTTAAAAACATTTTTAAACAGGGATGATTCACCAGAGCGTGTCCGGATCAGGAAAGATTATGAAGCGGGCGCAGCTCTGACTGGAAAAGGCGGAATCCGGCAGCGCCTTGGTGCTGTTGATATGGAATTCTTCGGAAGGGCCTACTTTCCGCATTATTTTTCCAGACCGTCTCCGGAATTTCACCGGGAACTGGATGCCATCTGGCAGGATGGAGTCTTAAAGGGGCTTACACCAAGCACATCGGGGCTGGTCAAGCAGATCAGCCGGATGAATGGCTGCAAGCGTGTAGTGGCAGCTCCTCGTGGACATGCCAAGTCTACCAGCCTGACGTTTAAAGGAACGATCCACGCCGTTGTATATGGGTATAAGCATTATCCGATCATTATCTCAGATAGTTCGGATCAGGCGGAGGGCTTCCTGGATAACATCCGTGTGGAGTTTGAAGAAAACGAAGCGATCCGGGAAGATTTTGGAGATCTGACCGGAAAAGTCTGGAGGAGCAATGTTCTGGTGACCAGCACCAATATCAAGGTGGAGGCGATTGGCTCCGGCAAGAAGATCCGAGGCAGGAAGCACCGGAACTGGAGACCGGATCTGCTGATCCTGGATGATATTGAGAATGATGAAAATGTCCGGACACCGGAGCAAAGAGCAAAGTTGGATAGCTGGTTTAAAAAAGCGGTTTCTAAGGCCGGTGATGATTATACAGATATTGTCTACATCGGAACCCTGCTCCATTATGACAGCTTATTAGCAAATACTCTTAAAAACCCTGGATACAAGGCGATTAAGTACCGGGCAGTTATATCATTTTCGCCGGAGGCAGACCTATGGCAGGAGTGGGAAAATATCTTCACTGACCTGTCTGATGAAGACCATGAGGAAAATGCGCGAAAGTTCTTTGAGGCACACCGGGAAAAGATGCTGGCCGGGACAGAAGTTCTCTGGGAGGAAAAGCTTTCTTACTATGACCTGATGGTCATGAAGGTGACAGAGGGTGAGGCCTCCTTTAACTCTGAGGAACAGAATGAACCGATCAACCCGGAAGACTGTGTTTTCAACGAGGAATGGTTCGACTACTACAACGAAGCAGAAATGGACTTCAAGGACAAGGATTTTCAGTTCTTTGGCTTTGTCGATCCTTCCCTTGGAAAAACCAAGAAAAGCGACTTTTCTGCGATCATCACACTGGCGAAAAGCAAGGTTACTGGTTACATGTATGTACTGGATGCGGATATTGAACGGAGGCACCCGGATCGTATCATCACGGATATCCTGGAGAAAGAACGCTGGCTGAAGCGCGATTTTGGACGGGGCTATAAAAAGTTCGGTGCCGAGACTGTACAGTTCCAGTGGTTTTTAAAAGAGGAACTGGCCAAGGCATCCGCCAGGGCCGGTCTGTATCTCCCGATTGAGGAAGTACCGCAGACCAGCGATAAGACCATGAGAATTCAGACCATGCAGCCAGATGTAAAGAACCACTATATCAAATTCAACAAAAAGCATAAACGGCTCCTGGAACAGATGTTCCACTTTCCGATGGGCGCTCACGATGATGGCCCGGATGCCCTGGAAGGCTGCCGGACAATCGCCAAGAAAAGCAAGCGGTTCCGGATCATGGACAGGAGAGCGGCTGGATTGTAAAGGAGGCGGTATATTATGCCGGTTATTTATATGGACAGGGCTTCTGCAGAAAGCCTGACAGAAAAAGATATTCGGGAGATCATAGATGAAAACCTGATGGATCTGAAATATGGGATGTTGACTGATTACTACGTGGGGCAGCACCGAATTCTTTCAGAGACCAAGAAAGACAGTACAGCACCGAACAACCGTCTGGTTAATAACATGGCGAAGTACATCACGGATACGGCAACCAGTTATTTTGTTGGGCAGCCGGTTGTCTATAACTCCCAGGATGATGCTTATCTGCAGACGGTGCAGGATATTTTTGATTATAACGATGAGCAGGATCATAACATGGAGCTGGCTAAACAGTGCAGCATCTGTGGGAGCTGCTTTGAAATGCTATATCTTGATGAGGACGCGCAGATCCGTTTTGCAAAGGTGGCACCGTCTGATCTGATTATGATTTATGAGAGTGACAGCGGCCATGCCCAGCCTATGGCGGCGATCAGGAGCGTCCGGTCTGTCGATAAAGATAAGAATGTGATCTTGAAGGTGGAGTTCTGGAATGCGTACCAGGTTCTCCGGTTCCGGTCATTCAATAACGGGTACTTGAACCTGGAGGCGATTGAAGATCATTACTGGCAGGATGTCCCCTTTGTGGAGTACATCAATAATGAGGAGCGCCGGGGAGATTTTGAGGGCGTTATCACGGAGATTGATGCCTACAATAAGGCCCAGAGCAATACGGCGAATTACTTCCAGTACAACGATGATGCTATTTTAAAGATCCTGAAGCTGGGAGATGTGAGCAGTGATGATGTTCGGGACATGAAGGAAAAGGGTGCGATCATTCTGGATGATGGAGGAGATGTCCAGTGGCTGCTGAAGCAGGTGGATGATACCGCAATGGAGAATTTTAAGAACCGGCTGCGGGAGGATATCCATACCATGTCCCATGTTCCACATTTGTGTGATGAGTCGTTTGGCGGGAACCTTTCTGGAGTAGCAATCGCTTATAAGCTCTGGGGCTTGGAACAGTTATGTGCCATGAAAGAGCGGAAGTTCAAAAAGGGGCTGCAGCGCCGGATCGAGCTGATTACCAATATCCTGAATATTAAGGGTGGCCATTATGATTATAAGGACATCACTCCGAAATTCCGCAGGAACAAACCGGAAAACAATCTGGAACTGACACAGATCGCAACGCAGCTCTCCGGACTGCTTTCCACGGAGTCAAGGCTGCAGATGCTGCCATGGGTGGAAAACGTCCATGATGAGATGGAAAAGCTGGAGGAAGAAAAAACCAAGGATGTTGACGAATTCGGCACCTATGAGAATTTTGCCAAAGCATTTGAGAGCCAGCAGAACGGCATGACTGCCGAAGCAGCTGCGGAGGGCGTAGATGAGTCAGAGAGAACGGAATGAATGGATTGAACGGGCCAAGGAAAGGGTTCTGAGAAATGCCAAGGAAACCGACACCTATGCAAGGGATCTCATGGATCTTTATGATGAGACGGCCAACCAACAGGAAAATGAGATAAATGACATGATCCAGAAGTATGCCCAGGATAACAAACTGGATAACGCGGAAGCGGAAAAGCTCCTGTCCGGCGAGGAATACAGCCGCTGGAGAAAGAGCATGGATAAGTATGTGGCTGAGGCCCAGACGGATTCCAGGACGCTGCTGGAGTTAAATACGCTGTCTGCCAAGTCCAGGATCAGCAGAAAAGAGCAGCTTCTTTCGCAGATTTATCTGCAGATGATAAACCTGGCCGGGGATACAGAAACAAAGCTGACAGATCTTCTTGGCGATATGTTTAAAACCAATTATTACCGTAGCTGCTATGATATTCAGAGCATCATGGGAGTAGGCTTTACGGTGGCGAAGGTTGATGAGAAGATGCTGAAGCGTATTCTGGAGTTTCCGTGGTCAGGCAAAAATTATTCCCAGGCGCTGTGGGAGGATACGGATAAGCTGGCGGCTCTTGCCAGAAGGGAACTGACCATGGGCTTCATGTCCGGGGCCAGCGTCCAGAAAATGGCAAAATCCATAGATGATGTGATGCACCGGGGGCGTAAAAATGCGGAGCGCCTGGTGAGAACAGAAAGCAGTTACTTTTCTAATCAAGGCCAGATACAGTCCTATCAGGAGCTTGGAATTGAGGAATACATTTTCTTGGGAGGTGGCTGTGAGATATGCCAGGCTTTAAATGGTCAGGCATTTAAGTTATCTGAGGCCGAGGCGGGAGTCAATCTGCCACCGATTCACCCGAACTGTAAATGTACTACCAGAGCAAAGCCACGGATTGATATGTTTGCACTGAAGGACGGCGCTAACCAATTGAAAGACAATCCAAAGTTTGAAGAATGGAAAAAACGCTATGTAAAAGAAAAGGCAAAAGAGCCTGCGGAACCGTTGACAGACGCGGAGCAACATGCTATGAATAGTTACATAAGCAGTTCTTCTTACGTTTGGAATGACAAGCTCCGCAGGGGAGAAAAACTGACGAAGCAGGAAGAACAGTACATAAAGGCAATGGATTCCGCACTTCAGAAGATGCCGAAGTATGAGGGAACGGTAAAACGGTCGCTTTCAGATTTCGGAATTCTGGATGTGGATGAGTTTGTTGAATCTTATGTTCCGGGAGAACTGAAGATCTTTAATGAGTATTTATCATCTTCAACCGAGGTATATGATGATAGTTTCCAAATACAGTATGTAATTCAGTCAAAGAATGGTCGAGATATACGAAAGTACAATTCGACAGAGAAGGAAATTCTTTTTGAGCGTGGCTCATCATTTATTGTTACCAGAGTTGATGGACATACAATCTACATGGAGGAGTTGTAATGGAAAAGAAACCATATTCTGATAGACGGTGGTGGGAAGCACCAAAGGCATTTGACAGCGCCTGTAACTCATGCACCAGATATCATGGCTATGCAAAATGTGATACATATCCGGATGGGATACCGGGAGCGGTTATAAGGCAATCGGCTCTGGGAACAAACAACTACAAAGAGGATTTTTGCAGAGATATGCAGAAAAAGAAAGCATGATGGGCACCCGAAGGGGTGCCTATTAAATTACAAAAAATTACATTTAAATGGAGCTTAAACACCTTTTAACCAGCGTTAGAGGGTGTTTTTGTTATACAAAAATTCAAGGAGGACATGAAAATGGATGGAGAAATGACCACCAGCACTCAGACAACTGAAACCGCAGCAACTACATCGGCAGGAACATCTACGGGAGCGGCGGGACAGGCCGCAGGTGCGGAAACCGGAAACCAGGAGAAAGCATCTGCCTTTAAGGAATTTCTTGACGGTCTTTTCGGTGCCAAGCAGGAGAAAAAGGAACCTGGAGCAGAAGAAAAGGCTGCTGAAAAAGGAACAGAGCCGCCTGCAGGTAAAACGGAGGAGAAATCCTTCAGCCAGGCAGATATGGATGCAGCCATTGAAAAAGCAAAGCAGGACTGGGAAGCTCAGGCAGAAGAAGCAAAGAGACAGGCCAAGTTAAGCCCGGAGGAAAAGGCTGCCGAGGAACAGAAAAAGAAAGACGAGCAGATCGCAGAACTGCAGGCGAAGCTCTTAAAGAGTGATCTGCAGAAAAAGGCAACGGCATCCCTGGAAAAAGATGGTTATCCGGTCGGCCTGGCTGAACTGCTGGATTATACCAGTGAGGAGGCCATGGAAAAGAGTCTGTCAAAATTAACAGATACCTTCAAGGGAAGCCTTCAGGCAGCGGTGGAATCCAGACTTCGCGGAAAGACTCCGGCGGGCCTTGGCAATGCGGCAAGCGCAGAAAATATGTTAAGAGATCAGATTGCAAGAAACATCAGAGGATTATAAGGAGGATATGAGACATGAGCGTAAATACAATTCAGACAGCAGCGGTCATTCAGAGTGAACTGGATAAGGCCGCAGTAGAGCAGGCTACTTCCGGATGGATGGAAGTCAATTCCAGCCTGGTGAAATATAACGGAGGATCAGAGGTCAAGATCCCGGAGCTTTCCATGGACGGCCTGGCTGATTATGATCGACAGAACGGTTTTGTAGCCGGTGGAGTAAACTTCAAGTACCAGACCAAAACAATGACCCAGGACAGAGGACGTTCCTTCAGCTTTGATGAGAATGCCGTAGATGAGACCAACTTTGCACTGACTGCGGCTACTGTAATGGGAGAATTCCAGAGAACCAAAGTGATCCCGGAGATTGATGCTTACCGTTACAGCACGATCGCGGCGGCCTGCATCAAGGCAAAGACAGCATCTGGCGGATATGTACCGGCGGAGGATACCATTCTGCAGAAACTTTACTACGACATTGCAACGGTTCAGGAAATCGTTGGAGATAATACTCCGCTGGTAATTACCATCAGCCGCATGGTGGCAGCGATCCTCTCCATGAGTGATAAGCTGTCCAAAAAACTGGATGTAACAGATTTTAAGCAGGGAGATGTAAGCTTTAAGGTTAGGAGCCTGGATGGACAGCATCCACTGATTTCGGTTGGTTCAGAGAGAATGAAGACTGAATATCTGTTCAAAGATGGAAAAACCAGCGGACAGGAAGATGGTGGATTTGCAGCAACGGCATCCAGCAAGAACATTAACTGGATCATCACACCGAGAAAAGCCCCTGTTGCGGTGTCTAAGACAGATAAGATGAGAATCTTTGATCCGGAGACAAACCAGAAGGCAAGAGCTTACGCGATGGATTACCGCAAGTACCATGATATCTGGATTCCGGATCAGCAGATCAAGACCTGCTTTACCAACGTAAAGGAAGAACTGTCATAGGAGGAGATACGGGATGATTACTTTAAGACGTGACAATGTAGTAAAACAGACAGAGTCTGAAGTTGTAGCGCTGGCATTGGAAAGCCAGGGATTTGTCAGAGAAGGGGCCGCAAAGAAAGCGACTCTGGAAAACGAAGCACCTGCAGCGGAAAAGGAACTGAAGGAGGAACTGGCGGCGGCCAGAAGCCAGAACGCTGCGCTGAAACAGGAACTGGACGGTGCGAAAGACCAGCTTGAGGTGGCCCTGAAAGAAAATGCCACTCTGAAACAGGAACTGGACGGCACGAAAGATCAGCTTGAAGTGGCCCTGAAACAGAACCAGGAAACTGCTGAGAAAAGCCAGACAGCAAGGAAAAAGTAGGAGGGACTGCATGGCAAGTGAACAGGAAAACAGGATTGTAGCCGAAGTCATGGATAACATGAAAATGGCAGAAACGGAAGAAAGCTCCGCAAGGAGATATGTGCGCCGGGCGGTAGATAAGATCCTGATTTACTGCTGCAGAGAAGATCTTCCGGAACGCCTGGAAGGAACTGCAGCCCAGATTGCCGAGGATATGTTAAAGGCAGATCTGCTGGTCTCCACAGGAAAAGAAACATCATCCGTCACCCGTGGAGACACAACGATTTCTTACCGCGATCCAAGCGCTTCCAGGAGCGCCACGGTGGACTTCATGAAGAATTATGAGACATCCTTAAACCACTATAAGAAAATGCGCTTGCCAAAGGATAACCATGCAGGAAGCTGATATTCTGGCAGAGACCTACTGGGATACAGTGACCGTTTACCGGCCTTTTAAAGATACTTTACCATCTGGTGAAAGCGTTTTTAAAAGCGGCGCGGAAGGGAAGATGGTGTATCAGGATGTTCCATGTGCGCTATCTTCTCACAGCGGCGGAGCATTGGCCCAGAGCAGCTCCACGGCATCTGCAGATACTTCCTACAGCCTTTTTGTAAGGCCGGAGATCGACATCCTGGAAAATGATTTTCTGGTGATTTCACGACTTGGAAAGGCTATAGAAGCTCTGGCTGGAGCTGCTGAACGGCAGCCATCCCACAATAATGTTCCAGTTCGTCTGGATGATCCGGTGGTCTGATGAGTACCGAATATACCTTTGACGGATTGAACGAGTGGGAAAAGAACCTGGCCCAGATCATAGACCGGCAATACCCGGAAGAATTTAAGCAAATGGTCATTGACATTGCGGAGCAGGCGCTTGGAAAAGCAAAAGAACTGACTCCGGTTCAGACCGGACGTTTACGGGATGCTTGGAACTTGGGAGCTATCGAAAAGCGGGGAGACACCTACTATATTGAGGTTTACAACAATGTGGAATATGCGGAGCCTGTGGAGTATGGGCATCGCATGAAGGGTGGCGGCTTTAAAAAAGGCGCTCATATGTTGGAGGTGTCTCTGCAGGAAATGGATCGGAAGCTTCCAGATTACTTGCGGGCCTGGTTGGCTGATTTTTTAAATACGCATGATTTGGTTTAAGGAGAAATGATGGAAAATCCAGTATTGCAGATAAAAGACGCGCTGATCCGTGTCTTAAAGAAGATAGATCCGGATACAGATGTCTTTTTTGAAGAGATCAAAAGTACAGACCCGGCCCATGGAGTGGAACAGCCTAAAACCTGGTATTTTGTGGATTTGAAGCCAGGGAGTCCTGTAACTGTGGATGGGATTTACACGGACATGAGCGTCATGGTGGATGTTACCTACCATGAGAAGGGTGAAAGCAATAATACTTATCTCATTAAAGCTGCTGAAATTGACGCAGCCATTCGTCCGGTGCTTTCGTTTGGCGATAGGAAGATCACCATCGGGAATGCGGACATCAATGTAGTGGATCACGTTCTCCACTACATTTTTACTATCAATTTCCGGCACTCCGAAGAACAGAAGGTTACAAATGACCGGATGGAGGAGCTGGGAGTATCACTGAAAAAGGAGAGTGAGTAAACATGAGTCTGGGATTACCAAATTTTAACTTTATCTTCCAGTCAAAAGGCGTTAGTGCTATTGAGCGCAGTGCCAGAGGAATTGTGGCGGTTATCTTGAAAGATGACACGGAAGGTGAAGAACAGAATGTTTACAACAAAGTGGATGATGTGGATTTCACTCAGTGGACGGAGGATAACTACAATTATCTGAAGCTGATCTATGAAGGAGCGCCTTCAAAAGTGATCGCCATGAGAGTGGCCACCAATGTAGAAAGCTACAATGCGGTTCTGAAGAAGTTAAAGGACTTAAAATGGAATTATCTGTGCATCCCTGGAATTAAGGCGGCAGATACTACGATGATCGGAGCCTGGATCAAGCAGTACCGCAATGATGAAAAGAAGACCTTCAAGGTAGTTCTTCCCCATTATGCGGGAGATCATGAGGGAATTATCAACTTTACCACAGAGAACATTACCTCATCTGTTACCGGGAAAAAGCATACTGCAGCGGAATACTGTGCGCGGATCGCAGGAATCCTTGCTGGACTGTCTCTTTCCAGAAGCAGTACCTTTTATGTTTTGAACGATGTTTCTTCGGCAGAAGTGCCGGATGATCCGAATGAGCGGATCGATGCAGGCGAACTGATCCTTACCTTTGATGGCAGCCAGTATAAGATTGGGCGCGGTGTGAACAGCCTGACTTCCTTTACTGCCACTAAAACGGAAGATTTTCGGAAGATCAAGATCGTGGAGGGCATGGATCTCTACATGGATGATATCCGGGATACATTTGAAAAGTATTATGTGGGCAAAGTCATCAATGACTATGACAACAAGCAGATGTTTGTGGCAGCCATCAGCTCTTACCATAAGGAGCTTCTTGGGGATGTCCTGGATCGCAGTTATGACAATACCGTATCTGTAGATGTAGATGCCCAGAGGAATTACCTGGAAGGACGGGGCACTGACACATCAGAAATGGATGATACGGCGGTGGCCGAAGCAAATACGGGAAGCAAGGTCTTTGTGACCAGCAACGTGAAATTTGTGGATGCCATGGAAGATCTGAAAATGACAGTAAACATGTAAGGAGGGAATGACAATGGCAGAGAGTATCAGAGGCAACAAAACTCTTTCCGGTACCTGGGGAGAGCTTTGGATCGATGGCGAGAAAATCTTTGAATTTTCTAAGATCGAGTTAAAGGTAACGGCCAACCGTGAAGATGTCCAGATCGGCATTGATGTGGACTCTAAGATTACCGGATTAAAGGGAGAAGGCTCCTATACCGTAAAAAAGGTTTATACCAGGGCAAAAGCGATCCTGGAAAGCTGGAAGAAGGGCAAGGATGTGCGCTGCCAGATTATTGCAAAACTGAAAGATCCGGATGCCGTGAATGGACAGACAGAGCGCTGGTCAGCTAACAATGTATGGCACACTGAACTTCCGGTGGTCAACTGGGAAAAAGGCGGAATTGTCGAGGAAGAAACCAGCATCGGCTTCACACCGTCTGATCTGCAGAACCTGGATCAGATTGCAGCATAAGAGGAGGAAACAGTCATGGATAAAGATAAGAGCGAGGTATTTAAGAGTTTTACTAACAAGGCGATCAAGCGCTTTCAGGAGAAAAAGGTCAGAAAATACCGCACATTACATATTCCGAGCTTGGATGAAAATATTAAAATCCGCAACCTGGATTATCCTGAAATCGTAGAGTGTACGGAAATCGAAGATGAGAACGATCCGAATGCGGCAGATAAATATACGATTTATCTGGCCGTTGTGGAACCGAACTTAAAAGAAGTCGCACAGGAGATGATGAATCAGGGACTGATCCAGACATATCCGGAAGTGGTGAATATCTTTGAAATGAGCGAGATAACAGAAATCGCTACAGAGATCATGAAGCTTTCCGGTGTACTCGGAAATAAGAAGGTCACTGTGGTTGAAGAATTAAAAAACTCATAAGCCGAGACGGAGAAACCTATTTCCTGCACTTTTATCTGCAGAAGGGAATCACACCTGAATATATCCTGAATCTGAGCCTGGAGGAAAGGCTCTTTTATTTTGCTTCCATGGAGACGGCCATAGAGGAAAGAAGAAAGCTGTTTGCTTTTGAAGGGAACGGGGGTGCAAGTGACAAATGAGTGTGATAGGAAGTATTAGCATTAAGGATAATGTCACGGCAACTCTCCGGATCATAAAGAAAGAACAAACTTCTTTCCGGGAGGATGTTAAGAAAACCCGTGAGGAGATGGAGAAAACCTGGAAGGAAAAGTACCAGGCAAAACTGGATGCAACTCCGGCAACCAAGGCACTGAATAGCTTGAAGTCCAAAATGGAACCGCTCCGGAAAAAAGTAGTGACGGCCATGGCTGTAAAGGACATGGCCACAACGAAAGTTAAAGCGGTAGAAAGCCGTGTAAAAGATCTTGGGAAAAAGGTTGCCGAGCCGGTAGTGAAGATCAAGGATGCTACCGGCAAAGGAATTTCTGCTATCAGCGGAAAAATGAAAGAACTGGGAACCAAGGTTGTTATACCGGTTGCAATCGCAGCGGCCACGGCCACTACTGCAGTGGTGGGAGCATCGGTAAGCGAAGGTGCGAAGCTGGAGCAGAGCCGTGGCGGTGTCGAGACCTTATTCAAGGATGATGCGGATACAGTCAAAGCGAATGCGGACAAAGCCTTTGAAACAGCGGGATTATCAGCAAATGATTATATGGAGCAGGTCACCAGCTTTTCAGCTTCGCTGCTGAACAGTTTAAAGGGTGATACGGCAAAAGCGGCCACAGTGGCGGATCAGGCCATGGTAGATATGGCAGATAACGCGAATAAATTCGGTACCGACATAGGTTCTATCCAGAACGCTTATCAGGGCTTTGCCAAGCAGAACTACACCATGCTGGATAACCTGAAACTTGGTTACGGTGGTACGAAGTCGGAAATGGAGCGTCTGTTAAAGGATGCTGGGAAAATTTCTGGAGTTAAGTATAACCTGGATAATCTGGCGGATGTGTATAACGCGATCCATGTGATCCAGGAAAAACTGGATGTTACAGGAACCACAGCGAGAGAAGCATCGACCACATTCAGCGGATCTTTCGGAGCCATGAAGTCCGCAGTTAAAAATCTGCTTGGCTTTATGGCGAGTGGCGGTGATGTAGAAGGCGCTATGGGCTCTGTAGTGGAGACGGCCAGCACGTTCCTGTTCAAGAATGCGGTTCCGATGGTTGGACGAGTCGTAAAAGCGCTTCCTGGAGCTGTGAAAACAGGTATAAAGGCGGCTGCTCCGAAGATTAAAGAATCTGGTGGAGAAATCGTCAAGGGCCTGAAAGACGGAATTGTGAGCGCACTGCCATCTTCTATGAGCGGCGCAGTCAACCAGGCGTTTGATGGTATCGGAAACCTGGGTTCCAAGTTTTCAGCGGCTATACCGGAACTTGTATCTTTCGGAAAGAGCATAACAAATTCCCTTGGTCAGGCTGCAGTAGCCAGTGCCCCAGCAATTGGAAGCATTGTGAACACTGTTTCAACTATGCTTCCAGTAATACTCCCGGTGATTTCAAGTGTGGTTTCTGGTATCAGTGGCCTGATCTCTCAGGCATCGCCGGTTATCGCAGGGCTGGTGTCGGCTATCGGTGTGGCTGTTGTGGCGCTTGCCCCTGTTTTCAGTACAATATTCGATGGCATTGGTGAGAAAGTAAGTTCTGTGATCGGCTTCATCGGAGAGCGGATGGGCTTCATCCAGGAAGTTATCGCAGTAGCTGGCCCGGCAATCGGTTCTGTATTGACCACAGCCTGGAGCGTGATCTCACCTATTATGGATTTGTGCATTAGTGTATTCGAGCTTGTCTTCAGCGTGGTACAGCGCGTATTCCCAGGAATTCAGAGTATCTTGGAGAGCGTCTGGAGCGTGGTTCAGCCTATCGTGGAAGGAATCGGCTCAGCTATCGGTAAGGTGGCGGACTGGATCAGCAGCACAGGAGCCAAGATTGCAGGCTCTGGAGGCAGCAGATCAGGAAACGTTGGAAAGAATGCGGCTGGAGACAACAACTGGCGTGGTGGACTTACTTGGGTAGGTGAGGAAGGACCAGAACTTGTAAATCTGCCGAGAGGTTCCAGGATACTTCCAAACAAGGAAAGTGTGTCTCTGACCAGCAATGCATTCGGTGGCGTAGTGCAGGGAAGCATGGCAGCATCCTCCGGAAACGGCGGAGGAATGTCCTCTGTTATCGGCATTTTAACAAATATTGACCAGCATCTTTCGGCTCTGATCGACCGGATCAGGGAAAGCAGGGGCGGCATGGAGGTACCGGGCAGCACTTCGTCCGGTGGCGCAAGAGGATTCCTCGGAAGCATCACAGTCCAGATTGCCAAACTTGCAGATACCATCAATGTCCGGTCAGAGGATGATATTGATGAGATGGCTGATAAAGTAGCAAAGAAATTTGTAGAAGTAATTGTAAATATGGGATAGGAGGGAGCTTATGAAAGAGAGGATCATTGAACTAAGCGTGGATAATCGGAGCGAAGTCATCGAGCTCCCGATTAACCCTAAAACGGTGGAATTTACGTCAAAACAGTTAAATCAGACGATAACTTTGTTGGAAATGGGAGAAGTCAATCTGGCAGGAGACCGTGGGCTGAAGCGCACAAAGTTTTCCAGCTTTTTCCCGTCAGAGAATTCTCCGTTCAGTGACTTAGCCGAAGATACACCGAAAGGTTACATCACCATGCTGGATGAGTGGAAAACATCGAAAAAGGTAGTTCGCGTTATTGTAACGGACATGGATATCAATCTGGCAATGCTGATAGATGAACTGAATTATTCTGTAAATGAAGGGGACGAGGATATTTATTATACCATGTCTTTTTCAGAGTACGTTACTTTGAACGTCCCAACGGTAAATATAATGCCAAAAGTCAGAGACAATGGCCTTACAGATCGGCCCAATACCAGCGCAGGTGGAAGCCATACGGTGGTTAGCGGAGATACTTTGTGGGGAATTGCAAAGAAATATTATGGGAATGGGGCACAGTATACGAAGATATATGGTGCAAATAGCGGAACGATTGAAGCGGCAGCCAAGAGCCATGGAAAAAGTAGTTCCGGGAACGGGCACTGGATTTATCCGGGCACTGTGCTTTCAATTCCGGCATAAAGGCGGTGGAAGGAATGAAATTACTGACAGGAGGAAAGGATATCAGCCAGCTAATTGAAAAAATCACTTGGTCTGGAGATACTTCCCAGGTGTCAAGAAAAATCAATTTCACTATTGCCCAGAACAAAAAAGATACACTGTTCCCGGATGTATCCATTGACATCGGGGATGAAATAATCATGCAGGATGATGCAGAAAACAATGTTTTCGGCGGGATCATATTTGATGCGGATAAGAAAGGCAGCTCTAAAACGGTAAGTTATCTGGCATATGATCTTTTGTTTTACGTGAACCAGTCTGATGTGAATATGGTCTTTTCTGGGACACCAGAAAGTATTGTCACGCAGATTTGCCAGAAGCTGGATATTCCCTGCGGAGAACTGGCTCCGACCAATGGAGTTGTAGTGAAATCACCGTGTTTTGGGAAAAAGGCATATAAGGCAATCATGATGGCCTATACAGTAGCGGCCAGGAAGAATGGTACAAAATACATTCCTCTGATTAAAAATATCAATCGGCTTTGCGTGATTGAAAAGGGGACGTTGTGTGGAGCTGTGATGACCGGAGACTACAACCTAATTGATACAGAGTATAAAAGCACTCTGCAGAATCTGGTAAACCGTGTCATTATCACGAACAGCAAAGGAAACCAGATCAAGGTGATAGAGGATGCGGAGTCCATTCAAAAATATGGCCTGGTTCAGAAAGTTATGAAACAGAGCGATAAAGAAGATATTTCTGCAGAAGCACAAAAAGCGCTGGTTTCCGTAGAAAATTCTGGATCTGTATCTGGAGTACCGAATGATTTCAGGGCGGTCTCTGGCTATTCCATTATTGTCCAGGATGAAGTTTCTGGACTGTATGGACAGTTTTACATAGAAAGCGATACTCATACCTTTACCAATGGAAAAGCGCAAATGGATCTTACCCTGGCTTTTGAAAATCTGATGGATGAGGAGGAAATCGAGAAGGACACGAACAACAAGAAAAGTAAGTAGGAGGGACTGACATGACAGATCATAACATCGTGCGAATGGTTCACGCAATTGAAGAACGTATATCCGGTGGCGGAGCTGCGGATATAAACTCCGGTGGCGGGGTTCAGGCAAGCGTAGATGGAACATTCCTGGCTGATGTGATCAGCGTGAAGCCTTTGTCTATTCAACTGCAGGGGCAGACAGTATCTGCTGGCATTTACATCAACCCAGCATTGACGGTAGCGGCATCGGATGGTGGTGATGAGATTTTAAAGCCCTTTGAAACACCGTTTGAACCGGCTGCAGCATATGAATTTTTGAAAGAATTCCATGAAAAATATGTAATCAAGAAAGGTGATACGGTGGTGGTTGTCATGACAGGTAGCGGCTTTTATATAGCTGGAAGGGCGGTGGCAGGATGAGCATTTTTCCATTTATTGATGCGTCTGGGGTAACAGATACGAAAAAAGTAACTGATTTACCATTACTGAAAGAATATGCGTATGATTATGCGAAAAATGAACTGCTTCTGGATGAAAATGGCTGCACTTATCTGGTGGAAGGAAATGCTGCACTCCGGATCTGGATATTTAAGGCACTTACAACAGCCCGGTTCCGACACGTAGCCTATTCTCCGGCCTTCGGAGAAGAATATGAGGATCAGCTCATTGGACATTCCATGAACGGAGAAATAGTAAAGTCAGAAATGAAGCGCTATATTACCGAAGCGTTGATGGTAAATCCGTATATCAAGAAACTGGAAAATTTTAATTTTGAGACCAGTAGCTGGGGAATGAAAGTAACATTTGACTGTACCAGCATTTACGGGAAAGAAACGGTACCGATCCGAATGGAAGGGGTGAATGTATAAATGGATTTTACGGCAGATGGAATTCTGGCCAGGATGAAAGGAAGCCTGAAAAATGAAGATTCCAGGATAGAGGGAAGCTTTACAATGGATAACCTGCAGGCGGTATCTGAAGAACTGGCCCGGTTTAATGCGATGCTCATTGCTCCCCTGCAGGATGAACTGGCTGCCCAAGGAAGTGACATGGGAACCAGTGGAAATGAAAAACATTATGTGAAATGGGCCAAGGAAGCAACCGATGCCCAGGGCAAAAGAGTGGCAGGAAATGCAAAAGTTTCTAGTCCAAGGGATGGAACTGGAAACGTATATATCGCCATTGTTTCCACAACGGCCCAGGCACCTACGGAAGAAGAAATCCAGATTGTGCAGGAGTATATCAATACGAAACGGCCTGTGGGGGCTAACCCGGTGGTATCTGCAGCAGAGAGTATTGATGTAACCATTGTATGCGAGATTCACAAAACAGCCGGATACACGGAGGAAACGGTTAAAAGCCAGATTCAGGCAGATGTTCAGGCACATTTCCTGGAAATTGCTTTCCAGAGCGGAGTGATCTCTTTGAACTTCTTTAAGGTCAGCAATATCATCAGCGCGGTGAATGGTGTCTCCGAGGTGGTGGACTTAACAATAAATGGAAAAAAGGATTCTATCACGGCAGATTACAACAAGTTCTTTTCTCTGAAGGGAGTGATTATCAGTGTCACTGAATAGTGAACAGATGCTTCCGGCCAGAGTGCGAAAGATGAGACAAATGGAAGATCTTCTGAATGTGGAAGATATAATCCTGATCGAGATAGAAAGAATTATTGATGAAATGTATGGGGCGGCGGCGCTGCTCCATGAGGAGCTGGTCAATGAGGCTTGGCTGAAGGAAAAACTGGATGCCCGAACAGGAGCTGATACCACAGTAGAGACAGACGCGGACAAGCTCCTGGCAATGATAACGCTTGATGTAAGCAAAATTGTGGGTGTTGATATGAAAGACATCCGGGCATTTTTGGACAAATGGCTGCCAGCACATTTAAGATATCGTGTGATTTTACTGATAGAGAGTGGCTATATTAGCCCGGAAAAATATACCGTGACAGGAATGGCGCTGGGTTATGAAGCACAGTTTTGGCCGGTTCGGACATTGAATGGAGCTTGGCTGCTGGACGGTACATACAATCTTGATGCAGTCCGTAAGGCAGATGAATACGGCTTAACCTATGAAATTGGAGAAATAGAACTTCATGAGGATTTCACGGAGGCAGCCAGATTTATGACAGCAATCTGCCAAGAGGAGAATACTGTCGGCATGGTATCCATGGGCTTTGAATCCCAGTTCTGGCAAGTTCCAACGTTAAACGGTGCATGGAAATTAGATGGTTCTGTTCTTCTGGAAATTCTGAGACACCCACATGAGTACGGACAACACTTTGACTTTGGAAAGATAGAAAATAAAGAGGAAAATGACTATCATGTTCGGCTGGATAAGGATTTATGGTTCCTGGATGGCAGCCAAAATTTGAACGGAAAGAGAATATTGGACGCTGAGAGGCGTGAGGAGGAATTGACATGACACAGAATCAGATCATCACAGTGACAGCAAGAAAAAATATGGTTAGAGCCAGGGCCGGAGAAATCCAGCTCCCGAAAATCGTAGGTTTTGTTTTCGGTGATGGTGGTGTGGATGAAAGCGGGAACATTATTCCTCTTTCGGAAACAGACAGCACCCTCGGAAATGAACTTCTCAGAAAGAAGTATGACAGCTATACAATGGTCAGCGATACGGAATGCAAGTATGAATGTACGCTGACCGAAGAGGAGCTGGCGGGCAAAGAGATCAGTGAGATCGGCTTGTATGATGCCAATGGTGATATCGTTAATATTAAGCGGTTTTCGGCTAAAGGCAAGGATGCGGATCTTGCGATGACCTTCTGGATTAAGGATACATTTTAAGGGAGGAACACAATGGCTAACTTACCGATTAAGGACAATCCAACATTAAACCTCCAGATGGAGGCTCTTACGACATCCACACCTGGACATGCAGACAGGTTCAATGAACGCTATCAGCAGCTGCTTGAAAATGACAAGGCACTGCAGGTGGATGCCAAGATTTATGAGGATGACAAAAACGGAGCGAAGATCCGCCTGGGAATGGAAAATGGTCATCTTTACTATGTCCAGCTTCCTTCGGAAGAAGCTGATGATACTGGAGAATAACGGATTGCGTTATATGATAACGGGATACGTTATAAAATAACAAAATAAGCAAAAATATGACGCATCGTGTTATATTATGCTGGAAATGAGGGAAAAAATGACGGAAAATAAGGTTTTTATTGCGGAGCAGGAAACCCTTTTGGAAGTGAAGGAGCAGACAGAGAAGCTGATCCGGAACCTGATCCCTACTGACGCACCAATCTATGGAATGGTTATTCACGAAGCATCAGATCTGAACCCAGCTACCCGTGTAGAATACTTGGGTGCTAACAAGGATTTTAAGCCTATGTCCATGAATATGGCTACTCATGCCATGGATTATGGCTCCTGGGCGAATTGGAGCTGGTTAAAAGCGAATGTGCCGGTTATGTGCGGATGGGATGGAGAAATCAAATATTATCTGAATCCGGATGATTATACGAAGAAAGCAGACGGAACAGCTTCAGATGTATCAAATGCAAATTTTGCAGGAAATGCCATGGCGGTCATTAAGAAGATCTACAAAAAGGAATATAAGGTCGGTTCAGATCGTTATGTGTACTTCTGCGAGCGGCAGGTTGATCCGGATTTCCAGCCTGTTGGCTTTAATGTCAAAGGAAAAGTTAGGGACTACATGCTCATTCCTATGTTCTATGGCTCTATTGATGGAAATGGAAGGATGAGAAGTATTGCAGGCCAGTGGAGCTGCCTGACTGCTTCAGGAAGCTCTTCGGATAATTCATCAGGAACCGCAATAGGCACTACAGAGCAGAACACAGCGATTTTGAAAACGAGTGCAAACGGGTTATTCTTCGGCGGCCCGCTTACAAATACGTTAGCAGATATTTGTGTAATGCTTACGCGAAGCACAGATTCACAAAGTTCTTTTGGAAGCGGAATGTGCTCCAGCTATGTAGAGGATAAAGCCCAGCATTATGGAACTCAGATCAACAAGGTAGTTGGAGGCGGCCAGTTTTATGGATCAGATGATAATAAGTCTTTCAATAAGATTTTTCATAGCGCTGTTCTGGGCAGTTATATGCTTTGGCAGCGTGATCCATATATGGTCGCAGTCAATGGAAGAATTAAGGTATCTACAGACTATACCTACAATCTGAGTGGAGACGGGTATCTGGATACTGGCTGCAACGTGACAGCAAACCATTACAATGCGACCATGCATGTAGTCAAAGGTTTTGGAGCAATTCCGTCAGAGGAAATTGAGGGAACTTCCGCAACTGGCTATTGTGATCATACTTGGGTAAACGCCACAATCACGGCGGTTTCGCTACGGTTCGGCGGTTGCGCTGGCGGTCTTGCTGGCGGCCTCTGGGCCCGCCCGCTGGACCTTGTGGCTGCTAACGCCTGGTGGCACGACGGCGCGTCCTTACTTCTTCCAGCACCTGCAGCAGCGTGAGCTGCTGTTAGGGGGTATGGGGGTCTTCCCCCATAAAGAAAATAGGGGGTTCGGGGGATTTCCCCCGATGCCCTTGCAGGGAATAAACGAATTTTAGGGGTTACCGGAACACCCTTTCCGGCGGTTTCGCTACGGTTCGGCAATTGCAATGACGGTCTTAATGACGGCCTCTGGGCCCGCACACTGAACAATGTGGCTGCTAACGCCTGGTGGAACTACGGCGCGTCCTTTTTCTATCAATTTTAGAACGACAACCAAAATGTTCCCGGTAATCCTACACCGCAGACGATTGAAACATCGTTATATCCGCCCTTATGGGTTTTGGTGAGTGGAAATAGTTCCGGTCAGGAGCTGCAAGTAGCAGGAAATGTCCGAAAGCGGCGAGGAGATAGAAGATCATGCGTATATTGAAATACGATATTGAAAAGGTGACCGGGATTCCCTGGAAGAAAAAGAAAAGTTATAGATACCTGTATCGGCTGGCCTGCCGGGAAGATGTGATTAAAAAGGCTTTTAAACGTATGAGAAAAGGGAAAACAAAGAGAAAAGACTTTCAAATGGCAGAGGAAAATCTGGATACCTGGGTTAAGAAAATCCAGGAAATTATCCTGAATACAAAGCCGGATGGATGGCAGACTGATCCTCAAAAGCGATTTAAGCCAGTAAAGCATAACCCGGTAATTATTAAAGAGTTTGGAAAGACAAGGGTTGTTTATGTACCGACTATGGTGGAGCTCTGGATTCAGCATGTAATAGTAATGATCCTGGAACCGATCATAGCGGGAAGCAGCTATCCGATGAGCTTTTCATCGTTTCCTGGAAGGGGTTCCCTGAAGGGGCAGCGAGCTATCAGACGTTGGATCGAAAGCGGAAAGGGGATCAGGAACTTTGCACAGGCAGATATCCGGCATTTTTATAGCCATATTCAGTATAAAATTGTTCGGAAAAAATTGGAGCGTAGAGTTAAAGACAGCTTTTTTCTGCATCTGATTGATGTCTGCATGACATATTTTCCTAAAGAAATGCCTTTAGGTTTCTACCTTTCTCAATGGCTTGCAAATTTCATGCTCCAGGAACTGGATTATGACATTAAATGTAAGCTGAAAATCGCACATCATGTCCGGTATATGGATAATTATACGCTGGCTGATGACAACAAAAAGAAGCTGCACCAGGCATTGCTTTATATTCGGCAGGCGCTTGGAAAGATGAGATTACGCATGAAGAATGACTGGCAGGTGTTCCGATTTGAATATACCAAGAAAAATGGGAAGAAAACGGGGCGCTGCGTGTCGGCCATGGGTTGGCTGTTTTACCGCTCAAAAGTGCTGATCCGAAAGCACATTTTACTTCATGTAGAGCGCATAGCCCGAAAATTGCACAAAAAGGAAGAAAACGGCCAGCGGTTTCCGCTGGGGCTTTGCCGTGGCTTTGTATCGTTGCTGGGGTGGATCACACATTCAGAAACGTATGACTGGTATTTGATACATATTAAGGAATTGGTAAACGTCCGTAAAATCAAACGGATTATTTCAAAGATGACAAGGGAGGTAAATCGTCATGCAGGAATGGAAAAAGGAACTCTGCAGAGAGCAGCCTGAAACCCTTCAGGAGCTTGGAAAAGGTACTTACATTCAGAGACGCAATATCACTCCGTATGAAAGAAAAGACGGGAACGGAGAAGCTGATAAGGGTTATTCATGTGAGTACAGGATTCTTACAAAAGAAGAATATTTTGCAGCCCTGGAGCAGGAAAACAGCAATAAAAATATGCTGACTTCCATGGCCGCTCAGGCAGATATCTATGAGAAACTTATTGAGACAGAAAAAAATCAGTTAGTCATCATGCAGGCCATTGCAGATCTGTATGAAAAAGAGAATGGAGGCGTGTAATATGTTAGAACTTTATGTGACCTTAGTTAAAGCTGGAATCAGAACCCTTGACAGCGTACCGGCGGCCTTCCGGGAAAAGGTGAAAGCGGCTATTGAAGCGGAAAAACAGGAATGATAGGAAGGGAGAAGAAACATGACTCTGCTTCATATTATAGACGCGCTTTGCGATGTGACAACCAAGCAGGCAGATCTCCTCCGGGAGCTGGTGACAGATCTGGAACATATGAACCAGGTTTCTGAAGAAGTAAAGAATTATTATCGGGAGAAGCTGGATTCTATCGATCAGGAAATGAACGTAGCTGAATACGGCTGCCGAGAACTTCCCTATATGGATGAAGCTCACAGAGAAATAATAAGGTAAAAACAGGTGCATCGGATATTTCCGATGTGCCTTTTTAATTGGAGGAAGATCATGCAAAAAGAGAAGTGGAAAACCATGGATGTGATCCTCGTAATCCTGGCGATATTTTTACTTGTTTTTGTGATTGTGATGATTGCTATTTACATAAGAACAGGAGGAATTCCGGATACCTTATGTACCTGCGTGTTTAGTGTATGTGGCGGAGAATGCGGAGTAATGGGCTGGATCAAAACAACGAAAGACAGACACCTTTCCAGACAGTATGAACTGGAGGATAGGGAGACAGACAAAAAAGAAAGCATGGAGGAAACGGAGAATGAGTGATATTTGCTTTGAAGGTTTAAAGATTTTGGTGATGGTGGCGGTGCTGGTATTAACCAGATATGTACTTCCCTGGGTAAAAAGCAAGGCTGATTCCGAGAAGTTGAACCTGGTGGCTCAGTGGGCGTATAAAGCGGTTTTAATGGCCCAGCAGACCATGAAAGCCACTGATGGAAAAGAGAAAAAAGCCATCGTTACGCAGTTTTTAAAAGAGCTTCTTCAGGAGAAGAACATCGCACTTTCGGACACGCAGATAGAGATCCTGATTGAAGCCGCAGTAAAACAGATGAAGATTCAGGAAAATGCAGGAATTGTGATTGAAGCAACGGATGATGTGGAGGTGTAGTCAACATGGGAGTAAGAGTTGGAAGCGCAAGAAGCAATGAAAATGGTGGAGTAAATGGTGGCAAGGCGGGCGATCAGACCGGCAGAGAGGTGTCAACGCAGCTCTGGTATCTGCATTCAAAGGGCTGGATCGTTATTAGGGCGAAGGCACCTGCAGTCCGGGAGGCAATCGCTAAAAACATGGAAGCTGCCTGCCAGAATGACAATATCGGTTATTGCCAGGGCCACAGAGGAACGGCAACGGCTGCAGCGAAGCCATATGATTACGATCTTTCCAAGGTAAATACAGCCGTGGAAACAGACTGCTCTGAATTGGTACGTTGCTGTGTGCTTTATGCTGGAATTCATGTGAATAGTTTCAGCACAGCGAATGAGGTGGCAGCACTGAGGCAGACTGGCCAGTTTGATATCCTGGAAAAAGATGAGTATTGCAAAGCTTCAGACTATTTGTTACGAGGAGATATCCTGGTCACAAAGACGAAAGGCCACACTGTGGTTGTTCTGGACAATGGCTCCAAGAGCAGCCAGAATAAAAAAGTTGAAGCGGCTCAGAAAAAGGATGTATCTATCAGTGGAACCTATAAAACCACGGCAGATCTGAATTTGAGAGCGGGAGCCGGTACAACAAAAGATATTCTGGTTACAATTCCGAAGGGAGCAGCGGTCTCCTGTTATGGATATTACAGCCTGTACAACGGAAAGCCATGGTATTATGTAAAGACTACTGTGAAGGGAGTAGCTTACACGGGCTTCTGTAGCAGTGCGTATTTAAAACGTTAGATAAATGAAGGCTCTGGGAGTACGAGCTCCCGGAGCATCCTGATTTCATGCCCCTTAAAATTGAAATCAGGAGGACATAATGAATAGTTTTATTGCATGGATCGGTGGAAAGAAATTACTGAGAAAAGAGATTGTAAAAAGGTTTCCAGAAGAAGGCTTTACACGGTATGTGGAGGTTTTTGGTGGAGCTGGATGGGTTCTTTTTGAAAAAGAGCAGGGAAAAGAACTGGAGGTATTCAACGACCGCGACAGCAACTTGATAAACTTATATCGGTGCATCAAGTATCATTGCGGAGAACTGCAGAGAGAGCTGGAATGGCTGACTATATCGCGGGAACAGTTCTTTGACAGCAAGAGCCAGCTTGACAGTCAGGGACTTACGGATATCCAGAGAGCGGCGCGGTTCTTTCATATTATAAAGGTGAGCTTTGGTTCAGATCGCAGAACCTTCGGAACGAATAAAAAGAACCTTGCTAATGCTATCGAGTACCTTCCCCTCATTCAAAAGAGGCTTCAGAGTGTTGTAATCGAGAACAAGGACTTTGAAAACCTGATTCGGGTTTATGATAGACCAGGGGCACTCTTTTATCTTGATCCGCCTTATCATGGGACGGAAAAATATTATGAGGGAAGCTTCGCTGAAGCGGATCATGAGCGTTTAAAAGCCGTTTTAAGCAGTATCAAAGGCCGTTTTATTTTATCTTATAATGATGATGCTTACGTCAGAGAACTGTATAAGGGTTACAATATCGAAGAAATAAGCCGGAATAACAGCCTGGCGGGTAAGACGAAGACTTCGGAATTCAAGGAACTGATAATCAGGAATTACGAAAAATAACGTATTTCGTTATAATATAACAAAATGACTTTTAAAGAGTGCCCTCGTGCTAGAATAACCAGCAAAGGGGCATGGATATCATGATTAAAATTCATTTATCACGGCTTCTTGGAGAAAAAAGGTGGACGCAGAAAGATCTTGCAGAAGCCACTGGAATCCGGCCAAGTACAATCAACGAATGGTATCACGAATTCGTAACCCGTATAAACCTGGATCACGTTGACAAGATTTGTGAAGTATTAGAGTGCGATATTTCAGATCTAATTGAATATGTACCGAATCAGCACAAAATCACGGGAAAAGATCTGATTGTTGAAGAGCATGGAAACCGAAAGCCGAAGAAAAAGCAGTAGGAAAAGGACGTTTTAGAGGGTATTTTACAGCCCTTTAAAACGTCCTTTTTCTGTTTTTAAAATAGGTTTTTGCAAATGACGCGAAAATATTTTGCATTTTGCGCGAAAAGCTACAATAGAACTCTTTTGATCGGGAAATACGATAAAGAAACGGGAAAGCGATTTTGGGGCTTTTGGGAGGACTAATACATGGCTATAATGCATCCTCAAAACTTAAATAATTACGATCCAACTGAATCAGAAAAAGTCTTCTTTGATGCATTAAAAGATCAACTGGATAATAGCTACCATGTTTTTTATTCTGTAAAATGGTATGGTACAGATTCAAAGGGGAATCGTGTCAATAGCGAATGCGACTTTTTGGTATTCTCGCCTGACTTTGGTTATTTAACGATCGAAGTTAAAGGGGGAAAACAAATCGAAGTCAATGATCGACATTGGATTTTGTACTATTCTGATCAAAATGGTGCACCTACTCAAAGAGATTTGGGTAAAGGGCCCTATGCGCAGGCCGACAAGAGTATGTACTATTTTTACGATTACTATAAGAAAGAAACTTTAAGTAAATTTCAAGGTTCCTATGGTATGGCTGTTGCATTTCCTTTTTTTAATTTGGACACAGAACTGGAAAATGATGCTCCTCGTGAGCTAACAATACAATTATGCGATATGGATAACTTAAGAAATCGCATAAATGAAATTTTCCACTATTGGAGAAAGCGCAATCAAGGTACATTTCTCTCAAATAGTCAAGCAGAAAAATTCATTAGCCTTGTAAACAAACGAGTAGCATTAACCGTAGCTGCGGGTGCTCTGATTCCAATAACAGAACGAAAACTTGAGACAATAAATATCGTTCAAGACTCTATAGTATCTATGTTGAATAATTATAGAAAAATTCAGATAGTTGGTGGTGCTGGAACCGGAAAAACGTGGATTGCTATCAAAAAAATCAGGCAACAAAGTTTGTTGGGAAAGAAGTGCTTATTTATTAGTTACAATCCTTCATTAGTAGAATTTGTTAAGAAGCAAATCGATGGACAAGATTGTTATTCTATTGAAGGGTTGTTTTCCCTATTTGCAACGCCTAAAGAAGTGAACCAATATGAACTTGATCCTAATGGCGACATTTGTTATTATGATAGATTCAGAACAAAGATGCTTCCTAAATATGACTGTATTATTGTTGATGAAGCACAAGATTGCACGGAAGACTGGGCTAAAACAGTAACCTTGTTTCTAAAATCAGATGGGATCTTGTGGATTTTCTACGATGAAAATCAAAATGTATACAAAAGAGGTTTTGGTAATGGATTTGCTATAGATACAGAGCCGTACCTTCTTATCAACAATATCCGAAATACCCAGAATATTCATTCTTGGATAAAAGAGAAAACTCAAATGGGTGAGCAAATAATATCTAACGATGTATGCGGATGTGACCCTGAAGTGCATAATTACCAAACACGTCAACAAGCAGAGCTGTTTGTTAATAGTGTGTTGCTTCAGTTGATTTCAGAAGAAGGTGTCGATCCCCAATCTATTGTAGTATTGACAAACGATAATGACTATGACAACTGGAATAATAAGGTTTTGGGTCAGTATACGCTTAGCAAGAATACTCAAAATGGAGCGCTTGATATTAAGCTTGCCTCTGTTTCTGAGTTCAAGGGCTTGGAGGCAAGTGTTGTAATCTATTTAGATAATTGGCCAAACTCGATTCCAAAAAACCAAGAATACTACAATAGGCTTTATGTGGCAGGAACACGGGCTAAGTATTATTTGTATATTGTAAGTTACTAAATTTAAGCAGCTCAGATACAAAAGGCAATAGATTAGAAACACAAAAAAACAACGGAGGAACTGATGGCAGATATATTATTGTTAGAGCCGGGATACTCTAATAAATATCCACCAATAGGCTTGATGAAAATTTCATATTTTCATAAATACATACATCATGATTATGTACGCTTTGCAAAAGGAAAACTCCCGGATGCATTTAACGGAAAGAAATGGGATAGAGTCTATGTGACCACACTATTTACTTTTGAATGGCCCAAGACTAAAGAAGCTATTGAATATGCTCTTAGTGTGGTGAAAGATCCTTCCCAAGTATATACCGGCGGAATTTTAGCAACGTTGATGCCCGAATTGATAGCTGAGAATTTTCCGACTGTGAAAAATAATCCAGGGCTGCTAGACAAAAAAGGCACTCTGGGGCTTGAACATGAAGAATGCATTGACAGACTAACGCTTGACTATGGTATCCTGGATGATATTGCCGACGAGTACGTTTATCCTGCACACGATGCTTACTTTACATATATGACTCGTGGATGTGGCATGAAATGCGCTTTTTGCGCTGTGCAAACGCTTGAACCTGAGTATTATCCCTATATTTCAATTACGGATACCATCAGGAGAGTCGATGAGCAATTCGGGCCCAAAAAGGATCTATTGCTTATGGACAATAATGTTCTCAGATCTCCAAGGTTTGATGAAATCATTGACGAAATAAAGGCACTCGGGTTTGCAAAAGGTGCCACATACATTAATCCCAAAACCGGAAAGCGCGTGCAGCGGTTTGTTGATTTTAACCAAGGTTTGGATGCTTTTCTTCTAACCCCTTATAAAGCAAAGAGACTTGGGGAATTGGCGATAAGACCTGCCAGAATTGCTTTTGATCACATAGAGGATGCCGAAGCATATAAGAAAGCAATACGACTTTGCGCCAAAAACGGCATAACGCATATGTCAAATTATTTGCTTTATAACGGAGTGGATTTTACTGGGAAAGGGCACAGTTATCACGCAGACACTCCCGAAGACCTATATGAACGTATGCATATTTCTATGGATTTGCAGGAAGAACTGATTGAGAGCACAGGTCATAAAGTGGCAATTTTCTCGTTCCCCATGAGATATATTCCCCTGGAAGATCTCAAAAGAGGATTTGTAGGTACCCATTGGAATCCAAAGTACCTTCGGGCTCTACAACGGATGCTGATTCCTACACAAGGAAAAGGAGTTTCCTCTAGGTCGTTCTTCGAGGCAGATTTCGGAAAAACCCCTGAGGAATTTGTCCGCGCCTTAGCAATGCCAGAAAGTCACCTCGGATGGCGCGGAAATTTTATTCCTCGGAGAAATGAAACCTCTGGTGAAATAGAAGCAAGGAAAATAGTTTGGGACGAAAACCAACTTTATTTAAAAGAATGGAACCGATTATTTGATCTATTGGGAGACTCCAAAGATGTATTTATTTCTATGATCGGCGACAACAATATTACAGTTGAAAGGTTTATTTCTTTAACTGATCCTACACACAAAAAGTTACTTATTCATTATTTTACGACAACAACAATGTTAAAAGCTTTTTCGATGGAACCGGTTGAAGATAGGAATTTATTTATTGATTATATTACAAATGAGTTCCACATTATGTACCGTCGGGTGATGAGGTATATTGCGAATAGTAAAATACCCTGTTCATATTTGCAAGGCATTTGTGAAGCGATGGGTAGAAAAGCTATTTCTGATATCCTTAGCTTTTTGGATTATGAAGCAGAACAGACTCCTTTTGTTGTCCATAATCTGTCAAAGGTTCAGATGATGACAAAGAAATCTTTCTTCGATTTTGAACTTATCAAGTGTCTATTTATGTATTCCCAATATGGAGTTTTAAATCGCAAAAGCAAAAGCAGAATTATCAATTCCATAAAAAATCTAGATGAAAGGACAACTCGAGAACTTCTTCTGAAGCATTTTGATCACTTTAAAGAAGTAGTGATTAAGGATGCCATTGATGGAGAAGTTGGTGCAGAGTATATTATTGATGAACTGAACAAGCAGCTTACCAATGTTTACAAGCAGCTCTCGATATTTGATGTTTGATTATGGATCACGAACTTATAATAGGAAAATATACCTTAGAATCACTCACTAATGGTATGTACGCTTCTCCTCTCGACCTTTATCGAGAATATATTCAAAATGCAGTAGATTCCATCGATGCTGCTATCATGGAAAAACTTGAGAGACCTGAATATTTCGAAATTGCAATAAATATTAATCCCGAGAAGAATACGCTCTCTATTTTCGATAATGGCCGAGGACTTTGCCAAAACCATGCAATATCAACGCTTATAGATATCGGTAATTCTAATAAACAAAGAGCCCAAAACAGAGGGTTTCGTGGTATTGGACGTTTGGCGGGTTTAGGTTATTGTGATGAACTTGTTTTTATTACATCTTTCGCAGGTGAAGATTCCAAAACAATAGTCCGTTATAACGCAAAGCTATTAAGAGAATTGCTACTTATTTCTAACGAAGATAATGTCAGTGTGCATGATGTCATGAAGCAGATTGTTTCTATCGAAAAATCTAGCGAAAAGGCTAGTCGGCACTATTTTGAAGTGAAAATGCTTGGCGTAACATGTAACAATGGACTAATGGATGAGGACGTGGTACGCGATTATTTAATTCAGCATTCCCCTCTTCCATTTGATAAAGAATTCAAATGGAGAAGTACGATACAAGAAAAAGTGAGGATTGCTGGATATATTATTCCAACATATTGCATTTGCCTTAATGGAGAAGAATTATACAAGCCTTACTCAGATAGCTTTGTTTCGGATCGTGTGAAAAAGATCTCTGACAGCATCCAAGATATCCAAGTGAAGAAATTTTACAGAGGTGAAATTCTAAGTGCCGTTCTCTGGTATGCTCATACTGCTTTTTATGGAACAATCAATGACAACACTGTAAAGGGCATTCGAATTCGCCAAGGAAATATCTTGATAGGGGACAGATCGACTTGCAATTCCTATTTTAAAGAAGAACGCTTCAATGGTTGGATTATAGGTGAGTTGCATGTTCTTGACCCTGACCTGATCGTCAATTCTCGTCGAGATGACTTTGAAAAGAATGAAGCGTACTATACGCTAATTAGGGTGTTCAAGGAATGGGCATTTTCTGTTTCAAAAGATATTCGTCGGATATCTTATGAGAGAAGTCTTTCCAGAGAAAAAAAGGCAGTCGTAGAAGCTCAATCTTTCGAAGATGTAAATGACCTTTGCTATGAGGATTATGGCTATGCAGAGGATACCACGGAAAGTGATTTTTTAGACAGCGGCGAGTCAGAAGTAGTCGCTGAAATGGATTATATGGATAAATTATCCTTGTTAATCGATCAAAAGAGAACCCAAACCAGATATCGTGCCCTTAATATTAATTTCAAGCTCACAATGGAACAACGAAAGGTCTTAGAACGAGTTTTCGATTTAATTCAACAAGAATATAGTGATCAAGAAGCAGAAAGCTTTATAAATACAATCGCAAGAAACTTTTAATGTTCACCCGTATAATGGAATTTGAATATTTGGTGATACTATGGAAAATGGCACAAAACTAAGAATTCTATACTTATATCAACACCTTGTTCAACACACCGATGCCGAGCATACATTATCGACCGCCGAGCTGATGAAGATCCTCAAGGAAGACTATTCCTTTAAGGTTTCTCGCAATACGATCAGCGATGATCTTGCCATGCTCCATGACTGTGGCCTTCATATCGAGCACTATGAGTCTACGCAGAACAAGTACTACTATGATGGCCATGTGTATGAGCTGCCGGAGCTCAAGGTGCTGGTCGATGCAATCGCGTCCTCCAAGTTCATCACCCAGCGAAAAAGTGAAGAGTTGATTACCAAGCTGCTTACTCTGACCAATTCCCGGAATGTCGCAAAGCTCCGTCGGCATATCTATGCTGCAGGGCGCGTGAAGTCTGAGAATGAACATGGATATTACATCGTCGATGCAATCAACGAGGCGATCGATACCAAGAGGAAGATCTCGTTCTACTACACCGATTTCGATATCGCAAAGCAGCGCTATGTCACAAACGACGGCAATCCGTATACGGTCAGTCCGTACACATTGATCTGGGACGGCGATTACTACTACATGCGCGGCTTCTGCGATGAGCGCCAGGAGATGCGGAATTTCCGTCTGGATCGTATCGCAGAGCAGCCGAAGATCCTCAACCAGATCGTAGTAATGCCGCCAGAAAATTATACTCCGGCAGACTATAGCAAGCATGTATTCCGGATGTATGATACCGAAGAATCGGTCAAAGTGCAGCTGTATTGCCATGTATCGGTCATGAAATACCTGATCGATAATTTCGGTACAGACTTTGAATGTGAGCCGGTCGATGCGGATCATTTTAAAGCAACGGTCAGCGTATGCACCAGCACTATCTTCTATCGTCGGGTATTCGGTTTCAACGGAAAAATAAAAATCGTTGGACCACAGCAGGTTACAGATGAATACAAGGAAATGCTGTTAAGTGCATTGAATCAAATGTGACTGCTTGTATTTGAAGTATTTGTTTAGAGGAATCTGCATGAAGACAGAGTGCGTCTGTGAATTTGTTCCTATTTTTAAGTAGAAAACAACATTGAACTGAAATTGAAGTTTTGGAATAGGAGCTTTATGATCGATAATCGAAAGAAAGCCTCTATGTCACAGGTACTGGCAGATATAAAGCCTTACATAACGAAAAAGTTCATGGCGGCTCCCTGCGTTAAGGAGCAAGACATTCAGGTTATTTGTCAAATTCTCCTGCCCAGATACAAGAATGTGCAGCTCATGCAGGGACTGAGCAACAACAAGCCGGATTTCAGAATTCAGGTAAAAGGTTTGTTCGGGACAGAAGAGAAACGGTTTGAAGTGGTTGGCGGTGATAAGAAAAGACCAGCAACTAAGAAGAAATCCGACCTGGGCTGGATTGATCGGCTGGAAGAAATAGATGCTGCATTAGATGATTTTTGATGGCGATGCAGTGTGGAGGAGGTGCGGCTAAGTGACCTGGGCTGAATATTATGAGAGATATGACGGATGGCAGGAAAGTACTCAGTATAGCCGTCTGGCCTCTATCAAGGACTTCGGATCGGATGGAAGTCCATCTGAGGAAATATGTGACTGCATTCAGTATGTAGATACGCGCACAGCTACCAGTATTCTTCGCAGAGCATTAGCAGCGGGAGTCCGGTTTCGAGCTGCGGAAGTTGCGGAGATTGCAGATAGCGGGCAAATCGAAGATGAAGAAGCACTGGAAAAGCTGATTCAGACAGCTGTGGATGCTTATACTGGGGAACAGCTGGATACGCTGCTGAGCTGTCTACCTGATCCGGAACCGGTGTTTGAGTTGATTGATAAGATTACTTCCAAACCAACGCACTTTACAGAGGAGGATGTTCTGACACTGCTTCCTAATCTGCCAGATGAGGAATCCATCTATCAGCTGGTTAACTCGACAGATGCAATTTTCACAGAAAATGGGCTGAATGAGTTATGTGATTATGGTGTGGACGAGTCGCTGATCAGGAAGATTTCAAAGCGCAGTGGCATTCCATATGCTGATCCGGATGAGCCTGACGAGGAAATTCCGCTTAAAGAGGCACAACCGAAGAAGCCGGGACTGTTCAGCAGTATACTGATGGGAATGGCTCTGGCTGGCAGCCATAAGCCTAAAAGTACAGGCAGATGCACGGGAGATTGTGCTCATTGTCCTCCCCACTATGGTTGTCGCTATGGGCGATGGTATTATGGACATGGGCATACACATGGCTGCGAATTCTGTGGAAATGGAGGATGCAGTGGGAAGTGCAACATAGATTGACTTCGCTTGCAATGTGGAATGACACGACAAGAATTATTTACATGGATACGTCAGCAGTACGGCACAGAGCCGGAATACCCCTGGCATGACTGGAATGCAGTGCTGCGGCACAACGACAATAATAAATGGTATGGTGTAGTTCTGGAAGTATCTGCTGATAAGTTGGGACTGCCGGAAGCAGACATCATTGATGTCCTTAATGTGAAAAGCGATCCGCTGCTGATCGGCTCTCTTCGTGGGCAGGACGGCTATTTTCCGGCCTATCACATGAACAAGGAAAAATGGCTCAGTATTCAGCTCGGCAAAACGGAGCTGGATGATGCCATCAAAGACCTGCTTTCTTTGAGCTATGAGCTGACGGCACCGAAAAAGCGTAAACCAAAATCATCAGCAAAAAATCCGGGAGATTCCGCAAATGGCAAAGAAAAAGATGAATAAGCATTACCGGGAACGCTTTCATGTGAATGCTGTGACTACCGTGAAAGATTTGCAGGAGCTGGGGGTCAATTATACACAGGAGCAGCTCTGGAAATAATTGTGCAGACGGCATCTGCACAATTTGCAACAAAAAAGAGGAGTCGATCAAGGCTCCTCGAAGATACGTTATTTCAAAAAGTTGCTTTTATGTTCCAGTGCGTGCAGATTATAGCCAAGTGTAGCCAGGTGCGCTACCTTCAGCGCAACCAGATTGATGTCAGTGGACATCGCGCTGGCGATCTGCTCGGCTGTGTATCCATATTCATAGATGTAGCGAAGGACTTCATCGCTGTCCATCAAGATCTCCGCTGCTACGATGTTGGCTTCATATTCCGGTTTGGATTTCATGTCATAGAGCATGAACTCATGAATCGGGGTGGTTTTCGCCATATTCCGGTGAAGCTGGTCATGCCCTAATTCATGTGCGCATACGATGCGCAGCATATTTTCATCCAGACTGTTATTCAGGAAAATAAAGCGATTTCGCTTAATCACCCGGTACATTCCCTTCAGGGAACCAAAATTTTCGCAAAGCATGACATTGATACCAAGCTGCCTTGCAATTTCAAAAGGGTCTCTGGAACCGCAGCGTTTTACCAGTTTCTCACCGACCCGTGAAAGCTGTTCCGCATTCATCATACCACCTCCAGTTTACCGTATAGCGAAAAGTGTGTACGATAAATATCACTGATCGGATTTTTTACGCCTCGTTTTCGGGGCGTATTTTTTATGTTTGCGCGCCATGGGCGCGCTCTAACGGGTGTAAGTCCCGAACATGCCCAGATAGTGGGAAGTGTATAGCCGAACAGCAAGGGTGTCTATCG